>JACCDH010809910.1_pt1 | contig 19362 bp, 18 predicted proteins | sample 7442481 | NCBI WGS metagenome assembly JACCDH01 (sample SAMN15323433, study PRJNA562643) | freshwater metagenome | isolation source: river surface water | place: USA:Blue River Watershed | collected 2017-08-15 | reverse complement strand
GGCAAAAAGCCAAATCGTTGGGATACACCTCGCCTGTTTTAGACGAAAAAATTAAGGATAAAAAGTGGTATGAACAGTAAGCTAAATGGTTTGCTTATACTAGCGCTTATGCTAGGCTTAAGTATCGCATGCAAAAGCAAAAAAATAGTTTCATCAACACCGCCTCCTCCTCCCGTTGAAGTGGCCAGTAAGCCAAATGAAACAGAGGTTTTGCTCGATAAAATTAACGCAAACGGCAACCAGTTTTCATACCTGCAAGCAAGAGGTTCTGCATCGTATAAAGACGGAAAACAAACCACCGGATTTGATGTGAATATTGTGATGGAAAAGGACCGCTACATTTGGATTAGCATTACCGCTGTGCTTGGAATTGAAGTAGCTCGTATATACATCACAACCGATAGCGTTCAAATTCTCGACCGATTGCATCGCAAATACATTTGTGCCGAAATCGGATATATTCAACACTTGGCTAATGCTCCATTACAACTTAGTAACCTTCAACAACTTTTTGTTGGAAACACCCTTTTCAACAATAGTGTACAGAAAAGTGTAGTCGATACCATTTTAGGGCAATTGGCTATTACCACTTTACTTAATGCTCAAAAGCAATACACCGTTTACGACAACAACTTCAAGGTGTTAAAGGGAAGTGTGGTGCAAATGGACCAATCGAGAGAATTTAAATACAGCTACGAAAAATTTGCTCGCTTTGGACAAAACAACTTCCCTAGTCACATGAATATTAACATACGGGCAGAAAAAAATGTAGAATGTACCTTGGAACTGAACAATTTTGTATTTGATAAAAAGCGCGAAATACAATTTACTGTTCCATCAAACTATGAAGTGGTTAAGCCATAAGTTTCTGTTCGTATTCGGTATCACTATTTTGGTGATAGCCGCCATGGCTCAACAACCCAACCCATACAGTAACCAGCGCAAAGCATTAGAGGCCCAGCGCAAAGAATTGGTTAAAAAAATCCAAGAAACCAAAAAGGTTTTAGAGGAAACAAAGAACAAGGCCAATAAATCGCTAGCCGACCTCAAGATTATCACCCAACAAATTCAGAACCGTGAAAAGGTAATTACTACAGTTGCGGATGAAATTGCCGTGTTGGAAAAGCAAATTGTGGTTCAACAACAAGTGATTACCACGTTGCGAGACGATCTTGCGCGTTTAAAACAAGAATATGGTAAAAGCGTTTTAGGCGCTTACAAGCAACGCAATGTGTACGACAAGGTCATGTTCATTTTTGCTGCTCAAAGTTTCAATCAAGCCATAAAACGTATTCAATACCTCAATCAATTAGGCGATTACAGAAGACACCAAGCAGAGCTTATTCTTCATACCCAAAACCAAATCATTGCCGAATTAAATGAATTGATAGCCGCTAAACGCGAGAAACAAGGGTTAATTGTGCTGAAAGAAGCAGAGAAAAAAGAGCTGGAGGTTGATAAAAAAGAAGAAAGTATTGTTCTACAAAAACTTCAAGACAGAGAGAAAGAGCTCCGCAGAATTTTAGCTGAAAACGAAAAAGCTGCGCGCAAGTTAAATGATGCCATTGCCGACCTCATCCAGAAAGAAATTGCGGCAGCACGCAAAAAAGAAGAAGAGGCAAGAAAGAAAGAAGCCGCTAAAAGTGGGGGTACCAAAAACAAACCAACTACCCCTCCGGCTAAAGCATCGGGGGATATGTACTTGACTCCTGAAGCACAGAAGTTGAGTAACGATTTTGAAAACAACCAGAACAGCTTGCCTTGGCCTGTGGAGCGTGGAACGATAACTGACAAATTTGGTCAACACCCACACCCAACTCTAAAAGGTGTGGTGGTTAACAATAACGGGGTAGACATTGAAACACAACCTGGGGCTCCGGTAAGAGCTGTATTTAAAGGAACGGTTAAATCCATCTTCTCTATTCCGGGCATGGGTAAAATTGTATTGATTAGCCACGGTAAATATTACACGGCCTATGCTAAACTTTCTTCCATTAACGTTAAAGAAGGACAGGTAGTTGACACGCGTGAGGTTATTGGAACCGTAATGACCAACGATGAGGAGGAAACAGAAGTGCACTTCGAGATATGGAAAGTGCAGCAAAAGCAGAATCCCGAACTTTGGTTAAAGAAATAATCTGCTAAAAATTAACTGCCTTAGTGTAATTTGCATACACATGAAGAATATCCTCTACTTCTGTATAGGATTGCTTAGCATTTCTCAAGCTGTTGCACAAACAGTAGAATGGAGCAACCAACAAAAAACAAAAAGTAAAACGTACTACTCTCAAGTACTTGGCGAAAACTCATCTGGGTTATACTTAGCTCGTACCAAAAACAGTGATTTTAGGGAGGATGTGTTAGTAGAGAAATACAAATCAAACTTGGCATTGGAGAGTAGCGTAAATCTGTTTCAACCGGATAATAGCAGCATTGAACGCGTAATTGTTATTGAAGGCGGATTATTAGAGTTTGCCCTGAGTAAAAATACTACCACACAAAAAACCGAGTTAATCCTCGTTCAACTTGATAATGCGGTATCACCTATTGGCACAAAGAGTTTGTTTGCTTTTGATGGACCATTAGGAAGCGATAAGAAAATTCAAATTAAAGCCTCTGCAGATAAAAAGAACTTCACCATTTTCTACTTGTGTCAAGCCTCTGATAAAACAAAAAGTATCATGAGCGTTTATGGATACGACCAATCGTTTACCCTTAAATACAACCGAAAATTCAGTGTTCCTTACTCGCTTGACGACCTTGACTTAAGAAATATGGAGTGTGACAATCAAGGAAATGTATATGCCTTAGTTGGAAACCCTAAAGAGGGAAAACGAGCCAGAGATCGCTTCTTAACGTATTTTCTTTACACATACTCTCCATCAACCGACAACATGTTAGAATATGCCATAGGTAATGATAGTACTGTGGTAAATGAGGTTAACTTGGTAGTAAATAATTATGCTAACGTGGTAAACGTAGTAGGTTTTTATAGCGATAAAAACGATAGAAAATGCATAGGAACTGTTTATTACAAGCTGAATACAAAAACCGCTGAGATGGAAGTGAAACAGGTAGATGTAATTGATTTGAGTTTTAGCAGTCGTATTGCAGGAACCATGCTCAACGAACGAACTCCGGTTTTAAGCGATTTATACATTCGCAAATTGGTGGCCAACAGCGATGGCGGATGCACCATTATTGCCGAAAAATATTCTGAATCAAAGCAAGCGTACACATATACGGTTAATGGATTTCCTCAAACCAACTACCGCACTATTTATAACTATGATGAGATTGTAGTAATTGCGAAAAACGCGGATGGCACACTTCGTTTCCGAGACTTTATCAAGAAGAACCAAACCAGTATGTCGGATGGCGGTTATTACTCCTCCTTTGTAACGTTACTTGCTAACGATAAAATCGGAATTATTTATAATGCAGATGTGGTAAATGATGGAGATGTAATGCTCACCACCATTAGTAATAAAGGGATATTTGAGCAAAAGGTTTTAATCAAATCAATGAGCTATTACGCCACTATCATGCCTTTTGAATCGCGCCAAGTATCTGGGAACTCTGCCATCATCAGTACACTAAAGGATAGGCGCTTTTGCTTAATGCGATTAACCTTTTAACGCATAGATGCGTTTTTTTAATTGTTGTCATTCTGCTAATTTGCAGCCAAAACTCATCCGTTGTTAAATCTATTTAGACAGAACACGCTTTTTGCCGGAATATTATTGTTCCTCATTACCGTAGGCCTCAGGGTTCCGGCTTATTTACATTTATCTCCGTATGAGTACATTCAGAATGCTCCATTCGCACGTTTGTCGTTTACATTTATTGCGGCCTTACCCAATGCGTTGTTCTGGAGTTTGATGTTCTCCTCCGCCCTTACTTTTTTGCAGGCTATTTTCTTAAACTACATCGTTACTTCGCAGGGGATTTTGTATCGTGATTCTTTTTTACCGGCTTTGTTCTATGTGCTCTTAAACAGTTTCTTCATTCAACAAACCGAGCTTACTCCACAACTTATATCAACTACATTTATTTTGCTGTTGTTTCAGCGTTTATGCTATCTGTATGAATCGCAAAACCCACATTTAGTGGTACTTGACGCAGGGTTATATTTGGGTATAGGTATTCTATTCAATTACGATTTGTTTCTATTCTTACCTTTCATTTTAGTAAGTGTTGTGGTGTTCACCTCATTCAACATCCGCTATTTAATCATATCGCTCATTGGTATTTTGGTGCCTTTATACTTCACCGGAATTTACTTTTATGTTACCAATAGATTTGATGAACTTATTGGATATATCCAACAAAGTTTTGAGCATAAAGAACTGAGAACAATAGAAACCAACTGGATACGACTTATTCCTTGGGGTTTGATTGGCCCGTTAACCGCAGTTTCTGTTATTGGTTTGCAGCAAAACTTTTTCCGTAACAAAGTAAAAACACGAAGAATAACCCAGAGTTTATACCTGATGCTTTTTTTTGGTATGGTAGGTTTATTTTTTGAGAACGTAAATTACATCTACGCACTTTGTTACCTCAGCGTACCTGCCAGTATTTTCGTGGCTTACTACTTTATCAGCACCAATCGCATGTGGTTAAAGGAGTTGTTATTCTTTGCCCTGTTAGGCTTGTCTATCTACTACCAAATAGCCAGAATTTAGGTTTACTTCATTCCTAAAACAAGTTTCAACTTGCTATAGCCCGATTTACTTAGCGGCAATTTTGCACCTGATTTAAGTAACGCTAAATGCGATTCGCTGTCGGTGTGCTCAATCTTAGTCAGCTCGCTTAGTTTTATAATGTATGAGCGATGTATTCTCACAAATTCTTTCGGATCTAAACCATTCTCAAAGCTAGACATGGTGCGCTTTTTCACGAATAGCCCATCAGCAGTATGAATCTTTACATAATCATCGTATGCTTCGATGTATAGAATATCGTGTACCGGAATAATCTTAATTTGGTTATGCATTTTCACCACCACCCTGCTGTTTTCTTCAGCACTGCGCTCTCTATTATCCGTAGCAGCTTGAGTTGATGAAATGTTAGCTTGCTTTGCTGTTTGCCACTTTTCCATGGCTTTGTCAAAACGATCTTTCCCAAATGGTTTCAATAAATAATCCACCGCGTTGTTATCAAACGCTTTCATAGCAAACTCGTCAAAGGCAGTAGTGAAAACAACCGCAGGCGGTGCTTCCACAAGTTCAAGCATTTCAAACCCATTAATTTTAGGCATTTGAACATCTAAAAAAATCAACTCAGGTTGATGTTGCATAATTGCCTTAACACCCTCAAATCCATCATTACACTCTTGTACTACCTCAATCTCTGGGTAGTTCATCAGGTATTCTCTCACTACTAATCGAGCCAAAGGTTCGTCATCAATAATTACACATTTAATCATGCTGTTTGAGGTATTTTAATGGTGGTGGTAAATAAATTATTCTCGTGTGAGGTTTGTAATAAGTCGTTTCGTGCATACAGCAAATACAATCTGCGTTGCACAGATGATAAGCCAAATCCGGCCCCCTTTTTAGGTGTTGATGTTTGCGAATCGAAAGGATTGGTAATAGTTACGGTGAGATATCTGCTATCGCACTCACAAGTAATAGAAATAGTTACTTCACCGGTAACATCATACAAACCGAATTTTATCGCATTTTCAACCAAAGGCTGAAGAACCAATGGCGGTAAGTTGCACTGTAAGTATTGTTCAGGGGAATGAATAACGGTTGTTAAACGATGCCCAAATCTTACCTTCTCAATATCGAGATAAAGTTGCAGGTGCCTCATTTCATCTTTTAGCGAGATGAGTTTTTGCTCGTCTTTACGTAAAGTTCCTCTTAAGAAATCACTCAATTGATGAATCATTTTTCGTGCCTCCTCGGGTCTGGTTCCAACCAATGCGCTAATGCTATTTAAGCTATTAAATAAAAAATGTGGTTGTAGCTGCTGTCTTAAACTCACCAACTCCGCTTCACGCGTAAGTGTTTCCGCATCAGTCATAAGCTTTTGCTTTTTCTGCTCATCACTAAAGTAAAACCACAAGAACACAAACACACTAAGCAAGGCAATATTCAGAAGGTTGTATATCCCACGAATGAATAGCGACTTTACCATAAACTCTAAATAAGAGGTTTCGCTGGCAAATACCACATGCATAATTCCTTCAAAAATAAGTGTGATTGAAATAGCCAACAACACCGCCCAAATGCGGGGATACATGAGATTTTCACGAGCAGGTTTGTAAAACCTTAGTACATTATAGGTGCTTACACCTGCAAGTAAAATAAGTATGTTGTTTACTAACGCATCTGTTAAAGCAAATTTTAAAGAAATGCCAAAAGTGGTGAGTGCATAGGTTTGCAGCACCACAAAAAAAACACCTACGGTGAGGTAGGTTCTTACAAGACGCGGAAAAGTAAATTCTGTTATTTGCACGTTATGGAATAGATGCTGCGTGTGGTTGCTCTACTTGCTCTAAAATAGCTTGAGCGCGATGATGCACAAAACGAATGTAAGATGACGACTGATCGGCTTCATGAATACGTGAGTGTAATTCAAGTCCGTGAACAAACTGCTCAACAGGCTTAAGTTCGCATACATCAACAAAAATCCAGCGAACATCATTCAAGTCTTCTGTCATAAACTCATCTTGCTCGCTAGCACCTAAGAAGCGGGCTTTAAAAAATGCTTGGTGAGCATCTTCTGCTTCAATAAGCCTAATTTGCTCATCGAATTGTGGGGTGTGATTTCCATTTCCGGTAACCACATTAAAAACCAACTTTGCAACGTACCAGTTCATGTTTGTGTAGATTAGGTTGTGAGTTTTAATAGCTTTTGATATCAATTCCACCAAATACGGTAACACCTTTAAGCACTAGTATTTTTCCGCTTGATGGTTCTTTGTCGAGGCCCTTTCGTTTATCTTCAATGCCACCTAAGATGGCCACATTCTCTGATTGTATTTCCCAATTTGATGGCACAATAAGCAAGGTTCCGCCAAATACTTGTGTAATCTCCAGCACTACTCTTCCATTAAAATCGGCCTGACTTAAGTTAATTTCGGCACCACCCATCACACAAGTTACCTCGCCTCCTTTAAAGTCTTTGGTAATCACATTCTTTTTTACGCCACCTAAAATTGAAACGGTATCCAGCATATTATCTGTTGAGGTTGACGAAACAAAATCATTACGATGATAACGGCATTTCTCATGCCACTCTTTCCAACGTTGTTTTCGTTTACCCGCTGTAGTAATCATAAACACCCCTGCTGCAATAATTACAATGGGCCATAAAAATTGGTTGATGTGTGTACCCGGAAATATATCCTCAATCATAAACACTAAACCAATAAAAACAAGAATAAGCCATCCCGGTCTTTTAAAACTATGTTTGAAACCGGTGTACAAGCCGATAAGAATAATCAGCATTTTCCAAGTGAACAAGCAATCAGGCAACATGTAGCCCAACTCCTTTAACAACAACACCACTCCAGCCACTATAATAAGTACACCGCTCAACACACGACCTCTCGTGCTGTGCATTTTACTTATGCGTTGTTCGTATCTATCTGAACTATTTTCTTCCATGTTATTCATTACTAACTGCCATACAAACTTACACGCTAATTTCATACTAAAACAGGTGTATACGTCTAACCCTGCACAATGTAGGTAAACGACTTAAGCACATAGGTGAATGCTCTTTTGCTTACCTTTGCTACATGACGTTAACAAACTTCACTCAACAAATTACCATTCCAACTAGCACCCTTGACGTATATACTGTTTTGATGGATGAACGCAGACACAGTTCATTTACCGGTGATTTTGCCCATATACAAGACAAAGAAGGAGCTACATTTAGTTTATATGATGGGCAATTTGAAGGGAAGAATGAAGTGTTGGAACGCGGTAAGAAAATAATCTGGAGTTTTAAAATAAATGATTCAAAGTGGCCTACACACCATTACAGTGAAGCGGCACTTATACTTCAAGAACAAGGCGAGAATGCATGCACGGTAGAACTGTTCCACACAGCTATACCCGAGGGTTTTGAGCAACGCATCGCACATTTTTGGAATGAATTGGTCTGGGAGCCGCTAACTTATTACTTGGAGCGCTAACCTATTTTTTGCGAGCAATAACAAAGATATCCCACGTTTGATCGAGGTTATCTTTAGTTAAGAAAAAGTCTTTAGTGGTAATTTGTAGCGTATCGTTATTCTGTTCTTTCAAATCCTTACGCATAATGGTGGTAAGGAAATTGTATGGAGCTACTAACCAACTTGCCGGAATAATTTTATGAATGCCAAGAGGATCTAAACGAAGAATTTTCTTCGCCCATTTCGCGTTGTCATCATAGTATTTATTAACCACAGGAGTGCCTTGTACGCCCATAATTTCAAAATCAGCAAACACTTTTCCCATCTCCGCTTTCATCTCATCAAACGTGTATTCGTGCACATGAAACGGATTACGCGCAATACTCATTTTGATGTTTGGGGTTGAACACAAGAAGACACCACCCGGTTTTAAAATGCGGTGAACGTCTTTTATAAATCCAAGTCTGTCGTGTATATGTTCGATGAATTGAAAAGCAGTAACCACTTCCACACTTTCTGTTTCTAAAGGAACCGGAGGAACAGAGCCCGACTTAAACGTGAGATTCGTTTTGGCAGCATGCTTTTTACGAGCCTCCACCAAAGTTGCTTCGCTGTAATCAACACCAACCGTTGTTTTCGTAAAATCTGCAAGGTATTGCGTTCCATATCCGTCTGCACAACCAATGTCTGCGGTTTGTTTGCCTTCCACAAATGGACGAGCATATTCGTATGCAAAAAAACAACGTTGTACGGTTACGTTATTGCTATCTTCAAAACTTGGTCTTTCTCTGTCTGCCATGATTAAGCTATTCGTTATAGTTGGGTGTCAACTATGATTCTGTATTTGGCGAAAATAATCAAATAACTAAATTGCTCTAAAATTATTTATCATGGATTTTAAAGCCTTACTCACCTTTTTAAAAGGGTTAGAGAAAAACAACAACAAAGAGTGGTTTGATGCGAACCGCAAAACATACGAAGGGTTACGCAAAGAGTGGATAGCCTTTGTTGAACAAATGATTAACGAGGTAGGTAAATTTGATAAGGATGTGGCCATTTTAGAGCCTAAACAGTGCATTTTCCGCATCAACCGTGATATCCGATTCAGCAATGATAAGTCGCCATACAAGGTTAATTTCGGAATGAGCCTAAGCAAGTTGGGCAAAAAAGATAATTTCTGCGGATACTATTTGCACATTCAACCCGGAGGTAGTTTTGCTGCAGGAGGAACCTACATGCCTATGCCAGATAAGTTGGCGGCTGTGCGACAAGAAATAGATTACAATCCAGAACAATTTGTAAAAATTGTTACCGATAAAACATTTAAAAAGTGGTTTGATAAACTTGGTGGCGAAAGCTTACAACGCCCGCCTAAAGGCTATGAGGCAGATAACCCCATGATTCAATTTATAAAACACAAAAGCTTTTTAGCTGAGCATAAATGGAGTGAAAAGGAATTACAGGCAGTTGATTTTGAGAAGCAGTTGGTACAATCATTTAAAGCCATGGCTCCACTGAACGAGTTTTTGCATGGTGCTATGAGAGAGTAATAAAAATGCCCGTTTCAAATAAGTTGAAACGGGCATTTTTGATTGATAGGTGTCTTATTTAATTTTAGCAGTTAGCGGATTTCTTAATCCACTAAACTGCATCAAGTCCATTTTTATAGCACCCACAAATATCTCACTCTCGGCTCTTACGGGCAGTTTGTTCTCGTCATCAGTAACCCAAAGCGTAAGGGCTTCACTGTCTTTAAACACTCGACCTTCCAGCAATTGAGGTTTTACTTTCAAGGTTCTGAATGTACCTAAGTCGGTTTTCAATGTTTCTCTGCCAACGAACTTAAATCGAAGGTTGTAGTTTTTACCATCAAGGTAAAAATTAACCGGAAACACATCGCCCGGTTTTGCGTTAGTCATATCGGTTGAACGAGCATAGTATAATGCTGAGGCAATATCTTGCGTGCGTTCGCCAATATCTAATTTACCTTTTGCGTTGCTAGTAGCCACCCCATTTTCATGATCGAACATAACCAAATCAATTGCTTTGTATCCACCTTCACGCACGTTCTTTGTTGCTTTCCAAGGTACCAACGCTTCCTCATCTAAGTATGATTCAAATTGGTCTTTCACCTTAAACATCATATCAACCATACCGGTTGATTTTCCAAAAATCTTGATGTAATAGGTATTACGACCATTTACTTTAGTCGGTTTTGGTGCAATTTCTAATTCGGCTGTTCCTCCGTTAATGATGCCGTAATACACTTTAAATTTCAACTTCTCTCCGTAGGTGAAAGCCGTATTCGTGCGCTTCACTAACTCGTACTTGGTATCACTTGGTTTTAGTACCTCCTCAGGTTTGTTCTGAGCGATGGCTACACCAACAAATAAACCTATGGTAAGAATGTACTTTTTCATTTTAGTAACGTATTTATCCTCTTTTAACAAATTGCTTGCCAAAAACTAAATATTAAACTCAATACCCTGAGCCAAAGGAAGTTCTTTACCGTAGTTAATAGTATTGGTTTGTCTACGCATGTAGGCTTTCCAGCTATCGCTTCCACTTTCGCGACCACCACCTGTTTCTTTTTCACCGCCAAAAGCACCACCAATTTCAGCACCACTCGTTCCAATGTTTACATTGGCAATACCGCAATCACTTCCTGCTGCGCTTAAAAAGGCTTCTGCCTCTTGTAGGTTATCGGTGAAAATAGAAGAACTCAATCCTTGGTTTACGCCATTTTGCATAGCAATGGCCTCTTCTATGGTGTCGTATTTTAACAAGTACAGAATTGGTGCAAAGGTTTCGTGTTGAACAATTTCATAATGGTTTTCTGCCTCAATGATGGTTGGTTTCACATAGCACCCACTTTCGTATCCGGCACCACTCAATACTTCAGCCCCACAAAGCACCTTACCGCCTTCTTGCTTCGCTTTCTCAATCGCGTTTAAGTAAGCGTTTACAGCGTCTTTATCAATAAGCGGACCCACTAAATTTTTTGGATTCAACGGATCTCCAATTGTTAATTGACCGAATGCTTTTACAAGAGTTTCTTTAAATTTATCATACACGCTGCTATGCATAATTAACCTGCGTGTGGTAGTGCAACGTTGTCCGGCAGTACCTACGGCACCAAACAATACTGCACGAATAGCCAAATCTAAATTTGCATGTTGAGAAAGGATGATGGCATTGTTACCTCCTAACTCTAACAAGCTTTTACCTAAACGAGCACCTACTGTTTGTCCAACAATTTTACCCATGCGGGTTGAACCGGTAGCCGAGATAAGTGGAACACGATTGTCTTGAGTCATCCACTCCCCAACTTTATAATCACCATTGATTAGGCAGAAAATGCCCTCTGGTAGGTTATTTGATTGCAACACTTGAGCCATTAATTGCTGACAAGCAATGGCGCTTAACGGTGTTTTTTCGGATGGTTTCCAAACGCATACATCACCACAAACGGCAGCTAACATACTGTTCCAGCTCCATACAGCCACCGGGAAATTAAATGCTGATATAATACCCACAATTCCAAGTGGGTGCCATTGCTCATACATACGGTGGTTGGGACGTTCGCTGTGCATGGTTAATCCGTAAAGCTGACGAGATAATCCAACTGCAAAATCGCAGATATCAATCATTTCTTGCACCTCACCCAAGCCTTCTTGCAAGCTTTTGCCCATTTCATAACTCACTAATTTGCCTAGTGGTTCTTTGTATTCGCGCAGTAAGTTTCCATACTGACGAACAATTTCTCCGCGCTTAGGTGCCGGCATTTTACGCCATGTGTTAAATGCGCTTTGTGCTGAGGCAATTACTTGCTCGTATTCTTCGTGTGTGGTATATTTTACTTTACCAATAAGCGTTCCGTCAACCGGAGAGTGCACCTCCTTAACAGCGGCATTTGCTGAACTAAAATGACGTTGTCCGGTAGAAGTACCATCGTTTACTTCTTTTAGGTTTAAGGCTTGTAATACTTCTTTAATCATGATATTTAAGTAGAATTTTGCGCAGGCAATTTAGGCAATAAAACGCAACAAACGACCCCTTGTCGATTTTACCATACGCTACGTTAATTTCTTAACACAGCAAATTATTGGGTTTCACAACCTATTTGTATATTGTACAAAAATTTACCACCATTGAACGCACGATTTACACGTATTGCACTCGCCTGTTTTTTAACTTGGCTTAGCGGGTTCGCCTACGCTCAGGATGTTGACGTAGACTCGTTAAATAGTGCGCTATTAAACCATATTAATAGCCAACGTTTGGCTGTTGGATTAGAGGATATGATAACCTCTGAGGTGATGGATAATGCAGCACAAGACCAAGCCAATTATTGTGCACAAACCAAATCAGAAATCAATACCCAAAAAGAAAGCAAGAAAAGTACGGCCTCGGCAAGGGTTACGTTTTATGGCGGTATAAAAGATGGCGTTCCGCAAGAACTTATTTTTAGTGAGAGTATAAAAAACAGTAAAGGCATTGAATACACTACCGGAGAGTTGCTGAGTAAGCTTATCAAGAAACTTGACAAAACTACGAACAAGAAAATATATGCTCGCCCCGACTTATACTACATTGGGGTAAGAAGTTCGGTAGAGCCTATTGGCGGAAAAATTTATTTCTGCATTGTTATGGGCGACATCAATATCATTAATAACACAGCCGCTCACAGCAAGGACTTAGATAAGAAATACAAAGTTAAACGTCATGCATTTCATTGGTGGAAAAGACGTATGGGCTGCAGAATAAACTGTGTTTTTGGCAAGTGCGATGAAGGCACTGTGTGCAATGCTTATGACGACTTGAAAGAGCTTTTCAGTAAGGTTGATATTGATAAGGGATTCTACGTTAAGGACCGTAAGCTTTACTTAAAAGAAGACTACAAGAAATACTTTACCAGCGATGAGCGCAATACCACCAAACTTATTGCCGACAAAAATGATCGACTGTTGGTGTACATCATTGAAAAATCGCAATTCCCGTGCAATACAAATTATAATATTTCAGTTGGCGCAAATACACAAGCGGGTTTAGAGATTGCGTTGAAACCTATCACACTTCGTCAGCTCACTGCAGAGGGCGACTTGGCTATTGACAAACTTCCGGAAGGCTTTTCAGACGATTTTGAAATTGCGTTTAGTGTGATAAAGTATTGTGACGAAAAGGTGAAGTGTGAGGTTTATAATTTCTACGATAAACTAGATCGTTTAAAACCATACTTTACTCCTGTTGCGTTTGAAACATTACCACTTTTGCTCGACACCCAAACAGCAAAAGTACCGGAGTCGTTTTTAGAGGTGAAGTCCCTTTCATGGAATATTCCATTTGAGCGCAACAAGTTCGATTATAAGCAAACCGATATCGAACCCATTATTGACAGCTTGAACGAACCCAAATTTATCATTCAAGAGATAAAAATCACAGCTTACTCTTCTGTAGAAGGCGATTCTGCTAAAAACGCCCTGTTACAAGAAAAGCGTGCAGCTAGTATTGTAAAAGTTTTGGAACAAAAGCAGCCGGGAGTAAAAATTAAATATACCGTTAAACAAGGCGATTCGTGGAGTTTGTTTAAACGTCAAATTGTATTAACAAACTACTACTACATGGCAGATAGTTCTCAGGCTGCGGTAAGAAAAAAGCTGAGTGAGGATACGGCTATGCTACGCAAGATTGAACCATTGTTACAAGCCGAGCGTTTTGCAACCGTAGAAATGCGCGTAGCGTTTGATTTGAAAAAACTAAGTGTGGAAGAGTATTGGGCTTACCGCATACAAAAAGCTATTGATAAAAAGGATTATAAGCGCGCTTTAAACCACCAAACAACGTTGATCAAGTTAGTGCAAGAAGGAAAAGTAAGCATTGAAAAGTTTTTGGCTATTCCAATTCCGAACGATAAGAAGTATGTAAATATGCTTAACAACAGAGCAGTATTTATTAGCGATGCTAAAGAGAAAATGCAAGCCTTTGACGACATCAGTAAACTGGAAGCAAACAACCCAATAGTAAAATATAACATATTAGCTTTGCGCCTAAATGCAATAAGTTCGTTGGATAACAACGCACGCAGAGAAGAGCTACAAATCCTCTCTTCGCAGTTTAGCTCATTAACAGCAAACGCAATTCCTGCGAAATTGTATAACACACTTCGCACACGCTTTCATCCTATTTTGAGTAGTGAGCGTAAATCTAAAAAGGGTGAATCATACAAAAACATTAAAGAGTTATCAGAGAATAGTCCCATTTTAGAGGCTGTTTTCTTGGCCGATTATTATGCCGACCAAAAGCGTTTTGACTTAGCTGCGCAAATCATGCTAGACCATTACAGTGAACTAAATGAAGACCAAAAAGATTTGTGTAAAGAATATTGTTTGCGTATGATCTATTTCAGCAAGGCCGGTAAAGTAGAAAGTGCAGAGAAACAATATTACAAGGTGTTTAAAAAACTTCAAAAAACGAATCCGGAAGTATTCTGTGAAGTATTTAATGCGTCTAAGGTTTCTTTCAAGTTTTTCGAAAACTTACACATCAAAAAACTATACTGTGATACCTGCGTTGGCAAACAATAGGTATCTGTAAAACCCACAAAAAGATTATGCCCAACTTTACTAAAATTACTATTGAGGCACACGTTAATGCCTCTGCGGAAATGGTGTGGAAAATCTGGACCTCACCCGAACATATTACCCAATGGAATGCCGCATCGCCTGATTGGCATACACCAAAAGCCGCTCACGACTTAACTGTTGGTGGTACTTTTACCTACCGCATGGAAGCCAAAGACGGTAGTTTTGGTTTTGACTTCGGAGGAACATTTACCAAAATTGAACCGACAAAAGAGCTGGCTTATGTGTTAGAGGATGAGCGTACCGTATCCATTTTATTCCAAGAGGAAAACGGGGGAATACATATTGTTCAAACTTTTGATGCAGAAAATGAGAATCCGATAGACATGCAGCGAATGGGTTGGCAAGCCATTTTAACCAACTTCAAAACATACACCGAAAGTTTATAACACATGAAATCAACCAAAATTATTTATTGGGTATTAACTTCATTAATTGTGTTATTCGAAGGGGTAATGCCCGCATTAACATCACATACAGAACTTGCGGTAGAGGGCATCCGCCATCTAGGCTATCCTGACTACTTTAGGGTAATGCTAACCGTGTTTAAAGTTAGCGGAGCGATTGTACTTATTGTTCCTGCTTTTAAAGGGCGAGTTAAAGAGTGGGCATATGCGGGATTTGCTTTTACGTTTATTAGTGCGGCTGTTTCGCACACAGCAATTGATGGCTTTGGCGGACAATCCATTTTTCCATTAGTAGTATTTGCTCTCTTGATAGGTTCTTACCTGACTTATCACAAACTACAAAAAGCATAAGGATATGAAAAACCCAATTTATCCGTGTTTGTGGTTTGATAATCATGCGGCTGAAGCTGCAACCTTTTACTGCAGCGTGTTTCCCAATTCATCTATTATTTCACAAAATCCATTAGTTACCATTGCCAATTTAAATGGTAGAAAAACAATGTTTTTAAATGGTGGACCACAATTTACATTTAACGAATCTGTATCGTTTGTAATCGAGTGTGAAACACAAGCTGATATCGACTATTACTGGAATAAACTAACTGAAGGCGGTAAAGAGAGTATGTGCGGTTGGTTAAAAGATAAATATGGCGTTTCGTGGCAAGTTGTTCCAAGTATGTTGGGTACACTAATGGGTGATTCCGAAAAAGGACCACGAGTAGTACAAGCCTTTTTAAAAATGAAAAAGTTTATCATTCAGGACTTGTTAGATGCATAAAAAAAGGAGGCTAAGCCTCCTTTTTTTATAACATATTTAACTCTCTAATTGCTTTAAGCGGGTTGAGTTTATTTAGTTTAAGTGTAAACGTCATGCGTTGGCCGTAACTATTATTCAGCTTCCACAAATTTTGTGTATTCGGATCGGCAAAAATCGGGAAGTTTACCTGAAGAACATCCTTAAACATCCACACCGATAAACCCGATACATAATGTAAGTTGGCTTGATACACCATGGTTACTGCACCGGTGTTTCCATCGGTATTAATTGTTTTAGTATTGATAGCTGCCACATCAACAAAAACCTTAATTGGTAAAATACCCGGGATAGTAGACGTTAAATTTGCCGCAGCTAACCACGAGTCTGTTTCACCCAAACCGGGAGCATATGTTCTAAAGCAAGAACCGAATGGCATCATTTGTTGCGTAAACAAGGTTGATGTGTTGAAATCGTTTTCCCCTCTTCCAAATTGAGACTCATCATACGTATAGTCGAAATAGCCATTGTTTTGCGCCACTCGATAATAAGCTCTTGCATCTCGGCCTTCAGTAGGTTTTTGTAAAAAAACTCCGGCAAAAGCTCTAAAGTTTAATCCCTTCTTTTTCTCTCCGAAATCAACAAATGCATTGAACTCGGCATTTATTTTTTGAAACGTGCTTTGCGCATTACCAAATTGGTAATTAAGAGAGAAGGAATATGGATTTAGTTTACGGTTTTGTGCGTGCGTATACTTCACATCAACAAACGAGTTATGGTTCTTAAAGTTGTTAAAAAGCACTTTAGTTGCCGGTTGCTCATTAATCATCATCATACGAACAGTAAGGTCTTTGTCAGCATCTGTTCTTGGATTCGACTTTTGGAAAATAAATCTTATTCGTGGTACAAGCTTTTCATACACACTGGTAAGAATACGATCCCCATAAATAGGCGCATTTAGCGAATCGTATGTAAGAATTTGGTTTGATGTATTTAAACGTGTTCCAAACCTAGCCATATCAACCCCAACCTGCACCTCTCTGATAAACCCATGCGTAAATATTCTTCGTTGAACGGAGAAATATCCTGTTAAATCTTTTGTACCAAAGGCAAACATTGGAGCTAGCGTAAACTCTGTTTTTGTTCTTGGCAGAATACTATTGTAAAATGCTAATCCTAGCATGAACTTATTGTACATATTGGCACCCATGATTGGAGCATAATACACTTGCTTTTTGTATGGGTTTTCTGTGTTTCCAATCATAGAAAAAGAAAGCGGACGAACTGTTTTTAACAATCCGCTTGTGCGTGCACGGTTGTTCTGTCTAAACGCGTCAATGCTCTCTTCGCGTGCATCAACAGCCACAGCATTAGCTAACTTAGCAGGTAAGGTAACTTTTTTATTTCCTGTAAATCCATCTAACCAACGCTCGGTTAATATGGAGTCGTTATTAAGTGTTTGAACGGCAAATGGAGCAGGTATGCCTCCTTTATTTTTAACGGTAACTTGTAAGCTATCGCCAACGCGTTTAACTGATTGAATGGCATAATCAGGTTTAATTTCTGTGCCCATTAATCCATCAAAAAACCAACTTAGGTTTTTACCGGTAAACGATTCGGCATGTTGTCTGAAATCGTTTGGAAGTGGGTGCTTAAACTTCCACTTAGCATAATAGCTGCGCATCATGTTATCAAAAACATCATCCCCTAAATAGCGCTGTAATTGAAGGAATGCTAGAGATGCTTTGCTGTATACAATCGTTCCGTAGTTTAAGTCGGTAAATTCTTCGGAGTGAATAATCGGTGCTTGGTCGGTGTTATTACGCGCACTTACTAAATACTGCAATTCCAATAAACCAAATGAAGACCCCGCAATATTATCCATGCTAAAACTACCGCTTTTAAAAGCCATTCCTAACGATGGATGAGTGGCTACTTTAGACTGATATGTACTTCTTGATTCGTAGTAGTTGTTGATGCTCTCATCCATCCATGGGTGATTACGTTCGTTAGTTCCTAATATTCCATAGAACCAATTGTGGCCCACCTCATGCACAATTACTTGTCTGTTTGCAATCGCCACATTAGTAATAGTTGGATATTCCATACCGCCTCCTGCTTCCAGCGGAGTAACCACCACGGTAGCATGTTTGTAAGGATACTCTCCTACCTTATCCGAATAGAACGTAATCGCATCATTAATATAATTTACCCCTTTAACGGGTTCTTCTTTTTTATTTTCTTTAGCCTCTGCAAAAAGCCAAGTGTCAACAGTTCTTCCACTTTTTAAACGTACTTCACTTTTAGCCACGCGAAACTTTTGCGAAGCGAACCAAGCAAAATCGTGAACAGAATCTTGAATAAAGCGAACCGTTTTAAACGCTCCTGAAGCCGGATTAGGCTCGTTTGGATTATTAATCTTTTTCATCCACCAAGCGCGTTCTTCCGGTTGTTGTAAGTCGCCTGTGGCAGCAATTACGTATTCTTTAGGTAGAGTTATACTCACATCAAACTTCCCAAACTCGCTGTAAAACTCTCCTTGATCTAGGTATGGCATCGTGTTCCAGCCATTCACATCAAACACAGCCGGCTTAGGATACCATTGTGTAATACAATACAATTGGTCTTCATGTCCTAAACGAGAAAATACTTTTGGAATGTATACCCTGAACGGAGTAGTAATATCAATTTTAGTATGTGAGCCTAGTGGCTTGTTCAAGGATAAGCGACATATCTCATAGCTTCCTGCTATTAATTCCGCTTTTACAATTTCACCATTAACCCTAAATGTAAGAGAATCTATTCTTCCTCGCTCACTGGGTTTAGCAAAATAAAAGTCTGTTTTCCCATTCTCTATGTGTTGACGAGCAAACGGTGTTTCTGCATTGATGTATGCGTTTGGCCATAAATGAATAAAAATCTCCGTTAACGCTACTGGAGAGTTATTGTAATATGTCATCGTTTCGAAACCGTAAAGAACATGATCGGAATCGTTTAAGGTGACGTTTATTTTATAGTCGACACGCTGTTGCCAGGTTGCTTGGTTGCTGCTGTTTTGTGCAAACAACGATGTTCCAAGCAGAAACATAACAAGAGGGGTGAAAATTCTCATCATGCCTGCAATTAAAAGAATTTTTGTTGATGATTGCGGTTAGTTTTGAGGAGCGGTTGTAGCAGGGGTACCAAATACCTTTTTATTAATTTTACGAACACGCTCTACAATGTTAAATGAAACAACTAATCCGTCCGCGTCTTTGTTGGCATCTATGGTAATGTTATTGCGAATAATCTTGTATTTATCGCCCAATACTTTTTCATCAAAAATTAATGTATATGTGCCGAATGGCAAATAAAATTCGAACGAACCATCCCCGGTGGTTAATGTGTTAAATGCCTTAGCCCCTACTGCCGAAATTTTAATAGCAG
>JACCDH011157020.1_pt1 | contig 19377 bp, 27 predicted proteins | sample 7442481 | NCBI WGS metagenome assembly JACCDH01 (sample SAMN15323433, study PRJNA562643) | freshwater metagenome | isolation source: river surface water | place: USA:Blue River Watershed | collected 2017-08-15 | reverse complement strand
GTTGCTGACCTAAGCGCAACCAACGCAGCAAAGTCGAACCCTAAGGGTTATGCAAACGCACTTGGTGCCGGCGGCAAGACCTACTCGGTTGCCCTAGACCAAACTGCTGGTGCAATGATTTACAACAAGACCGTTCTTGAGGCAGATGGCCTAACCTGGCCAACCACTTTTGCTGGCTTGCTTTCAGCTTGTAAGGTTGCCCGCGAAAAGGGCAAGACCTTCTTTGGTCTAGCCGGTTCGATGTATGCAAACAACGGCCTAATGGTTATGGGCATGTCGGGCGCTAGCGTCTACGCCAAGGGTGACGCTTGGAACGTTCAGCGTGCAGCTGGCAAGGTTTCATTCACTCAGTCAAAAGAGTGGCGCTCAGTTATGACCCAGATCCAGCAAATGACTGCCGGTGGATGTTTCCAAGACGGTGCAGCTTCTGGTGGATTCGTTGACGCAATCGACAACCGCTTCTTCACAGGCAAGTCTTACTCGGTATTCGTTCCTGGTGGCACCTCGGTTGCATTTAGCAACATCCCATTCATGAAGAAGTATGTCTTGAAGACCGGAATCTTCCCAGGTTCAAAGCGACTACCTGTTTCAAGCAACTACGCTCTTGCGGTTAGCGCCAAAACCAAGAAGCTTGCTGCGGCAAAGGCATTCATCAACTTCGCCTCTACCGCTGAAGGCCAGGCCGTTTACCAGAAGGTTGCCGGAACCCTACCAGTGCAGAACATCGATCCAGCTAAGCTTCCTGTTCAGTACTCTGAGATCGTGCCTTTCCTTCAGTCGGGTATGACCTACGGCTTCCCAAACCAGGCCTGGGGTGCTCCTGAGGTATACGTTCGCCTCGGTACCGGTATTCAGGGTCTGCTAACCGGACGCGCAATCATCGACCAGGTTCTTCTGGCCGTAGACCGCGCCTGGAAGTAACCAACGCTTCAATCTGTAACAACTAGCTAAAAGGAAATGATGTCAGGCTCATTGGAAAAGACAGCTACCACTTCTCCAAAGAAGTCTGGCCTCAACAGAGGCCCTGGGCGTAAGCCCGGGGCCTCTGCCTTAAAGCACAAGAGCCTAGTGGTTCACGGCTCATGGTGGTGGGCGTTCCCAGGCCTCGCCGCTGTCATTGCGGTGCATTACATCGCAACCTTTTTGGGTGCCGGCTATGCCTTCACCGATTTCACCGGCATCGGTGATGCCAATTGGGTAGGCCTTGATAACTTCGGCCGAATCTTGCAAGACTACGAAGTGCTGGCATCGCTCGGAAACACCGCTTTCCTGGCGATCGGCTATTTGGTTCTAACCAACGTCATTGGGCTTTTGCTTGCCCTAGCGCTTAACCGAGGTCTAAAGTCTCGCTACCTTCTCAGAACCCTGCTGTTTCTGCCGGTGGTTTTGAGTTCGATCTCGGTCTCATACATTTTCAAATACATCTTTGCCGTCGACGGTGCTTTGAACAACATCTTGGTTGCGCTTGGTTTTGAAGACCTGCAAAGAATTTGGTTGGCTGAACCCGAAAGCGCGCTAATTGCGGTCTTGATTGTTGCGGTTTGGCAGCACACGGGAATGGCTATGGTTATCTACCTAGCCGGCCTGGCACTCGTTCCTCAGGAGCTCGAAGAGGCGGCAGCCTTGGACGGTGCCGGAATCTGGAAGCGATTCAGGCACATTACCCTGCCTATGATTCAACCGGCGATTGCGATTAACACCACGTTGGCTCTAACCAGTGGTCTAAAGATTTTTGACCAGGTAAAGGCCATGACAAATGGTGGTCCATTCGGTGCTACGGATACCCTTTCGACCGTGATCTACCGCAACACCTTTGAGTTCATGGATTATGGCTACGGTGCTGCAATTTCTCTTGTCTTCTCGGTGGTCATCTTTGTCGCCGCAGCAATCCAGCTTTATCTAACCCGCGACCGTGGAGTGAACAACTAATCATGAACAGATACACCAAACTCACGCTACTTCGCGAAATCCTGGTCTGGGTTGCCGCCTTAATTCTTCTGTCGCCGCTTTACTTCTTGGTAAACATCGCTTTGAAGTCAAGGCAAGAGAGCGTAGAGACGCCTTCTTTCCAGCCTGCCCTTCAGCCAACTTTCGAAAACTTCGCCCACGTGCTTGGCTCCGAAACTTCTTCAACTCTTTACCTTGGGTTGTTCAACAGCATGCTGATTGTTGTGGTGGCTGTTTTCGGTCTGATTATCGTTGGATCGGTCACTGCCTATGTGCTTGCTCGCAGAACTTCGAAATTAAGCAAAACGGCCTTCTATATGATTTTGATCGGCATTGTTGTGCCGGCTCAGCTCGGTTTGGTTCCCCTATATATCGGTGCTCAGGCGCTTGGTTTGCTGGGTAGTCCGGTTGGGCTAGGCGTTGTCTACATCGCCATGTTGATGCCTTTGTCGGTGTTCTTGTACGCGGGCTTTGTTCGTGCGTTGCCAACCGAATATGAAGAGGCGGCAAACATCGATGGTGCCTCGCGCATTCGCACCTACATTCAGGTGGTTTTCCCTTTGCTGGCACCAGCTACCGGAACGGTCGCAACCATGGCCGGAATCATCGTCTGGAACGACTTCTTTACTCCGCTAATTTTCTTGGGTGGATCTTCGAACCCAACATTGCCGGTAGTTATCTACTCGTATGTTGGCGAGTTCAACATCGAGTGGAACAACATCTTCTCAGTGTTGATCATCGCGATGATCCCGATCACCATCGTCTATTTGATCTTCCAGAAGAAATTCATCCAGGGATTCTCGGGCGGTATCAAGAGTTAAATTCTTGCCACCGAGCGGATGGAAAAAGGGCACCCATTGGGTGCCCTTTTTCTTTGACTTGGTTTCTGCGGCTTTCGCCGCTGCGCTTACTTCACGAGTGCTCGCGGCGAGCTCTCGGTGATCCACTTGTTCATGTGGGTGCGGCTAAAGATTTCTGTCTGGGCTAGTGCAGCGCCACCAATCAAACCTTCTTCATGGTTTGGGTTCGCTGGCACGATGCGCAGGTCACGGGTCGCCAAAGGCAATGATCGGCGGTAAACGGTTTGACGCACAGCAGCTAAAAACAGGTCGCCGGTCGAGGCAATGGTTCCGCCAACAACGAGCATTCCCGGGTTAAAGAAGTTGACCAGGGTAGCCAAAGTCTCGCCAACCATGCGCCCGGCGCGGGCAACAACTTCGATGCAATAGGCATCGCCAGTGTTGGCACCTTCTGAGATGTCAATTGGCGACAGGAAGCCCTTGTTCTTCAGTCGTTCCGCTAGGAATCCAGAGCGCCCGTCTTTGGCAGCTAACTCACCGTCGCGAGCCAGCGCCCAACCTCCGGCTATGGCCTCAAGGCAACCGATCTGACCGCAGCGGCAGACGATCTTGCTGTCGTCGGCAATTGCAACGTGGCCAATGTCTCCGGCCGAACCGTTTGCGCCGCGGTGAACCTTGCCGCCCGAAATGATGCCAGCACCAATTCCGGAGCCGACCTTCACAAACAACAGGTTGTCGGCCGCGGTGCCGTGCTGATTGGTGGCCTTCAAAACCGCTTGCTCGCCAAGCGCCATCAGGTTCACGTCGTTGTCAACCCAGCATGGTGCGCCAAAGGCGTTCAACATAAAACCACGGATGTCGAATCCGTTCCAGCCAGGCATAATCGGGGGAGCAACTGGCTTGCCGGTTTCAAACTCAACCGGGCCTGGAACGCCGATGATTACTGCCCAGACATCTGGAAGGCTGTTTTTCTTGATCAGGGTGCTTGCCATCTTGACCACTCGGTCGAGTGATTTCTCAGGCCCCTCGGTGATGTCCCAATTCTCGTGAATGCTTTCGACAATCTTTCCGGCGAGGTCGGTCACCGCTACGCCCAGGTTTCGGGCGCCAAATTCGACAACAACAAAAGTTCCGATTTCATACTTAAAACGCAGGGTTCGCGGAACACGACCGCCGGTTGACACGCCAAAGTCAGCTTCTTCGAGAAGCCCCAGGTTCAGAGCTTCTTCAACGCGTTGGGTAACGATGCTTCTGCCCAGTCCAGATAGGCGCCCAAGGTCTGACCTGGTTTGAGCGCGACCGGTGCGAACCAGCTCGGTCAAAACAAATAGAGCATCGTGCTCTTCGATGGTCATCTCGTCGACCGAGACAACGGTTTCTGGAGAATTCAAGTTAGCCCCACCCTTACCAAATCGTTATCGACTCAGATTGACTTTTGTCGAAAATCGACAATAGACTGAATGTATCCATCAGAAGATGGTCGATTAGGACTTAAGTGTAGCGGTTCGCTACCGAAGTATCAGTGTCGATACCGAGGTAGTGATTTGCAAAAAGGCGGAGCGGCTATGAAAGCAGCGGTCATTGGAACGGGCTTCATGGGCGCTGTTCACGGCCAGGCCATTCAAACCAACGGCATCGAGCTAGTGGGCTTTGCCGGCAGCTCGCTGCAAAAGGCCGAGAGCATCGCATCTACTTTTAGAGGCTCTAAGGGCTTTGCGTCTATCGACGCCCTGCTCGATGCGGCACCAGACGTTCTTCACGTATGCACCCCTAACTCGACTCACCTCGAATTCGCCAAGGCTGCAATCGATCGTGGCATCAGCGTGATTGTTGAAAAACCGCTGGCTACCAATGTCGAAGATGCTCAAATGCTTAGTGACCTCGCCGGCAAGGCAAAAGTTACCGCGGTTCCATTTGTTTACCGCTATCACGCCATGGTGCTCGAGCTTCGCAAGCGCATCGCCGAGAACACCGATAACAATCTCTGGCTGCTGCACGGTTCATATCTTCAAGACTGGCTTGCGGCCTCGATGACTACCAACTGGCGCAGCAACTCTGCTGCCGGTGGCCCAACCCGTGCCTTTGGCGACATCGGTGTGCACTGGTTTGACCTAATGGAATTCGTTACCGGCCACCGGGTGACCAAATTGAACGCTTTGATGGCCAAGGTTCACGAGTCAGACACCGAAGATGGCGCACTGGTTACTTTTGAAACTGACAAGGGTGCAGTGGGTTCGGCAGTCATTAGCCAGGCAAGCGCTGGTCGTTCAAACCGCCTGTGGTTTTCTTTTGATGGCACCCAAGAGTCATACTCGTTCGACCAAGAGCACCCTGAAACCGGCTGGGTTGGCACCCTAGGTGACAACAAGATCGTTCGCCGTGACCCAAATGCCCAAGCCGGGCTAGCCGTTCGAGCAAACTCTTTGCCTGCCGGTCACCCGCAGGGTTATCAAACCTGCTTCAATGACTTTGTGTCAGATGTTTATTCGGCTCACGCCGGTGCCCCCAAGTCAGAGGTCATGCCGACCTTTGCAGACGGTTTGCGCGGGGCTCAACTTGCCGATGCAGTTCTGCGTTCAGTCAAATCTAAAGGTTGGGTAGAGGTGGGGAACGTGCCCGCTATGGTCAATGGACAATGAGTCACATTGTTGTAGTCGGATCGGGACCAATCGGTTCAGCCTTCGCCAAAAAACTGCATGACCTAAACCCAGCTGCAAACATCACCATGTTCGAAGTAGGCCCAGCGGCCACCAAGCCGCTTGGTCGTCACGTGCGCACGCTCGACTCAGAGGCCGAAATGGTTGAGGCACAGATGAAGTGCCAGGGCCCGCACGCCGGCAAACCACACGATGCCTCAAAGATGCACACCGGTGTGGTTACCGCTCGACCTGGAACATTCTTGGTCGAAGAAAAGCCAGACTCACAAATGCCAGCCACCGCGATGTCGGCAAACGTTGGCGGTATGGGTGCGCACTGGACTTGCGCCTGCCCACGATTTGGCGCGGGCGAGGTTCCAGAATTCATCGACCGCACCGAATACGATCGCGACCTCGATGAAGCTTGGTCGATGCTCAAGGTCACTCAGAGTGCCTTCGAAAACTGGCCGATGGGCAAACAGTTGCGTGACATCCTGGGCGCTAGATACAACGTTGGTCGCACCCCAGACCGCTTCGTTCAGCCAATGCCGTTGGCGGTTGAAATCAAAGATGGCCGCACCTGGTGGACCGGAACCGATGTGATCATCGAGGATATCGTCGATTCGCCTCGTTTCAATTTGGTCTCTGAAACGCTCGTCACTCAGATTTTGCACGACCGCCAAACGGCAACCGGCGTTGTTGTGAAAGACCTGAAAACCGGCGAGAGCCGCGAGGTTTCCGCCGATGCAGTCTTCGTTGCCGGTGACTCGATTCGCACACCCCAGTTGCTGTTCAAATCAGGCATTCGTCCACACGCCATGGGCCACTATCTAAATGACCACGGTCAGGTGCTAGGTCTTGCCGAGCTTCCCGAGAACATCACCGATACCTCTGGTTCGGCAGCCAAGCGAGGCCCGTTGGCTACCCACAGTGGTGTCAGTTGGATTCCTTATGACCGGGATACCTTCCCGGTGCATGCTCAGATCATGCAGATGGATGCCTCACCGATTCCGTTGCACGACATGAAGGAACCTCGCCCCGGCGCCTTTGTCGGCGTGGGCCTATTTGTGCCAAAGCAGATCACCTTCGAAGACCGAGTCGAATTTTCTGAAACCGAAACCGACTTCTATGGCATGCCCAAGCCTTCGTTGTTCTATAAGTGGAACGACGAAGACAACCGTCGCTTTGCCAAGGCTAAAGAGCTGCTTGCCGAGGTCTGCGAAACAATCGGCACTCCGCTCGGAAATGGTCCTATCACCATGCCTCCGGGCAGCTCGCTGCACTATCTCGGCACCGTTCGCATGGGTCAGTCAAATGACGGAACCAGCGTTTGTGACCAAGATTCCAAAATCTGGGGTTTTGAAAACCTCTATGTCGGCGGCAACGGTGTCATCCCCACCGAAACTGCCGGCAACCCAACACCAACATCCATGGCGTTCGCAATTAAGGCTGCCAGGGCAGTAAACAAAGGAGTTTCAAAATGATGCGAGACCTAATCATCGAGCCGGGTTCGCTTCGGCTCGAAGGCAACACCCTAACTGTGGGTGTTCGCATGCCTTGGTATAGAGCTCTGCCGCTTTCATCGGTTTGCGACCTAGTGCTAGAAATCGATGGGTTTGCCATCGATAAGGCATCGACAAAGTGGTTGATCAACGGCGTGAACTATCGCGAAGATGAGTTGCCGCCGCTGTACGAGCAGTGGTGGTTTGTCGCAGACACGGCATTCCTAGCGGGCACCCTCAGCGACGAGGCCGTGGCCGCGCTTGATCCAGCTGCAGACCACGAAGTACACGTCGGTCTCGGCATCTACATTCCATACATCGATGCTGGCGCCGGAACTCTGCTGGTTCACGAGGGCAATCGAAACACCATGAAGCTTGAAAAGAAGGCCGCATAATGTCTGAGTTGAAGCAGGGCCACCTGCAGGGAACCACTCTTTACAGCTACACAAGAATGTTCCACCAGCGCGAGATGACCATGGAGGAGCTAATCCGTGAGGTTGCTCGTCGCGGTCAGGGCCCAGGTCTAGAGGTCATCGGTTTTCAGAGCATTCGCAACTTTCCAAACCCAGGCGATGAATTCATCGGCAAGTTCAAAGATCTAATTGCCGAGCTTGGTCTGATTCCAACCTCGCTTGCGGTAAACGCCGACCTTGGTTTGCGTCGTGACCGTCTGCTTACCCACGACGAGATGATTGCTTATATGGCAGCGCAGATTAACCTAGCTTCGAAGCTTGGCTTCCCAGTGGCTCGTGTTCAAATCTCGATGACTCCAGATGTGATGGAGGCCTTGTTGCCGGTTGCCGAGAAGGCAAACGTCAAGCTTGGTCTTGAGGTTCACTCGCACCACTCACCGCGCCACGTTGAAATGCAGGCGCACCTAGAGCGCTACGAAAAGCTCAACTCTGGCTACCTTGGATTCGTCCCAGACTTCGGTGCTACCACGGTTGGAATGCCGCCTTCGCTGCTAGAGAAGTACCGCAAGACCGGTGTTCCAGAAGACATGATCAAAGAGCTGCTCGACCTGTGGCAGGTTCACCACGCTGAAGGTGCACCAAAAGATGGTCGCACCCAGGGCATGCGCATGGGTCAGGTTGCCGGCATCGCCGCCAAGTATGGCTTCGGCGAAACCGCAATCGACTATGCCATCAACCACTGTGGCCTCTTTGGCCACGCCGACCCAAGCGAGTGGGCCGACATTATGCACCTGGTTTGGCACACTCACGGCAAGTTCTTTGGAATGGATGCCAACGGAGATGAGCCAACCACACCTTTGGTTGACATCCTGAAGGTATACGCGGATGCCGGTTACACCGGGTCGATCTCAAGCGAATACGAAGGCTTCCACTGGGATAACTGGAGCAACCCGTTTGACCAGGTGGATGGACACCAAAAACGCATCCGCGAAATTATGAAAAACTACGGCTATCAAGTTAGGACCACCGCATAATGGCAACTCACGACACAGTGTTAAATTCGCAGAGCCTATCGGCTACTGCAAACGGCCTTAGCCTTGCGCTAACCGTGCCTTGGTACCGCAGCCTTTGGGTCTCATCGGTAACCTCGATTGACGTTTCGGTTGATGGCACTCCAGTGCCTCAGGAAAAGTTGTCTTTCAGACTCAACGAAAACGTCTGGCCAATGAGCGAGGTTCCAAATCAGTGGGAGACGCTTTGGTTTATGCAAGACCGCGCTTACCTAGAAATGGACCTCGGCAAGCCAGGAGTGCCTGGCGAAGAACACGAAATCACTTTCCACATTGAAATGCGTTTGCCTTACATGCAGATCAAACCCGGCCTCTACCTTCCCAACATCGTTCACCAAGTAGTCAACTTGAAAGTGCAGGCATAAATCATGACCGAAGTAACCACTAAAGCAAAGTTCAAGCTTGGCGTAACTCTCTACTCTTTCGCAGCAGAGTGGGCAGCCGGTCAATACACCCTCGACTCGATGCTAAAGCGTGTGACCGAGATGGGCATTGGCCCGGGTGTTGAGATCATGGCTTCTCAAACCGTACGCACCTACCCAGAGACCCCTGACTCATTCATCAACGAATGGAAGGGCTATGTAGACAAGTACGGTTTCGTGCCTTCTATGTATGGCACCAACCTAGACATGGGTCGCAACCGCGCCAAAGAGATGAACCAGGACGAAGAATACGAGTTCGTGCTGAAGCAGATTGAAGCCGGCGCGAAGATGGGGTTCCCGACCATCAAGATTCAAAGTGCTTCAGGCGAACTTTTGACCAGGCTATTGCCTCACGCAGAGCGCTTGAACGTAAAGCTTGGCTATGAAATTCACGCACCCGAAGGCCCGAACAGCGAAAAGGTCATGAAAATTCGTGACACCTATGCAAAGTTAGACAGCCCGCTTTTGGGTTTCGTTCCCGACTTCTCATCAACCATGCACACCATGGGTCGTTCGATGCTTCAGACTTTCCGTGACCGCGGGCTCGACGAGGCTGCCATCCAGAAGGCTCTTGAATTCTGGGCTTCAGACGCACCAAACCCAGAGCGCATTGCCGGATTCGTGGAGTACCTAGCAAGTCGCGGAATCGATGCAAACACCCTTGGCCCATTCGGTCGCATGGCGTTCAACATGAACGGTCACGTCGCGCCTGAGGAGTGGAAGGACATCATGCACCAGGTGGTGCACATCCACGCCAAGTTCTTCGACATGAATGACGATGGATCGGTTGAGGCAATCGACTACGAGAAGCACACTCGCATTTTTGCCGAGGGCGGCTTCGATGGCTACATCTCATCAGAGTGGGAGGGTCACGCCTTCGCTAACATCGGAGAAGTGGACCCATTTGTTGTTGTTCGTCAGCAGCAAGACTTCATGAAGAAATTCATGTAATAGGCAACTAAGAAAGGTATCTGCACAATGTCGTCACAGAAATCCAATCACCCAGTAACCCTGTTCACTGGTCAGTGGGCAGATCTACCTTTCGAAGAAGTCGCTCGGCTGGCAGCTTCTTGGGGATACGACGGACTCGAAATTTGCACCTGGGGAGATCACCTCGATCTCAAGCGTGCAGAGGAAGATCCGTCGTATCTTCAGAGTCGTCGAGACATTCTCGACAAATACAACCTCAACGTTTACGCAATCTCGACCCACCTGAGCGGCCAGGCCGTTTGCGATAACCCAATCGATTTTCGTCACGAGGCGATTCTTCGCGACTATATGTGGGGAGATGGCGAGGCTGAGGGCGTTCGCCAGCGTGCCGCCGAAGAGCAGAAGCGTGCGGCTCGAGTTGCTCGCAAGCTTGGCGTTGACACGGTGGTTGGTTTTACCGGCTCAAGTATTTGGCAATACGTCGCCATGTTCCCGCCGGTGCCAGAGTCAGTAATCGATGCCGGCTACCAAGACTTTGCCGACCGCTGGAATCCAATTCTCGATGTGTTTGACGCCGAGGGAGTCCGGTTCGCACACGAAGTGCACCCAAGCGAGATCGCCTACGACTACTACACAACCGTCAAGACTCTCGAGGCCATCGATCACCGTCCAGCCTTCGGTTTGAACTGGGACCCATCGCACATGATGTGGCAGAACCTAGACCCGGTGGCATTCATCCTTGATTTTGCCGATCGCATTTATCACGTTGACTGCAAAGACACCCGCATGCGTCTGGGTAACGGCCGCAGGGGAGTCTTGGGCTCGCACCTGCCTTGGTCACACATGCAGCGCGGCTGGGACTTTGTTTCAACCGGTCACGGCGATGTGCCATGGGAAGACAGCTTCCGCGCCCTCGAATTCATCGGCTACAAGGGCCCAATCTCGGTTGAGTGGGAAGACGCCGGCATGGACCGTCTGCTTGGAGCTAAAGAAGCCGTTGGGTTTGTACGTTCGTTGCTCTGGGAAAAGCCAGCAGGCGCTTTCGACGCGGCCTTCTCAAAGTAACGCAGAAATTAGCCCTGATGAGGGGCAGAACCTAGGGGCGAACAGATGGCTCAAGACAATCGCGAAATCATGACCGAGTTCGCCGAGATTTTCTATCACCAGCGAGACGTAAAGCGCGCTTTCGATAAGTTCGTCGCGGGTGCTTCGTACATTCAACACAACCCGACCATCGCCGATGGCGCTCAGGCCGCAATCGATGCGCTCGCCGAAAAGTTTGGCCACCCAAATGCCAACTTTGAGATCAAAAAGATCCTGGTCGATGGCGATCTGGCAGTGGTTCACGTGAGGGCTTTTCCAAAGGGTGGGGCCGAGGCAGCGGTGGCTGACTTTTATCGCCTCGAAAACGGCAAAATTGTCGAACACTGGGATGTGCTTCAGCTGGTGCCGGCGACATCGGTAAACAACAACACGATGTTCTAAATATTCGCCAAAGATTTAATTTGCTTTGAGCCCCAGAACTGTGGCAAGATAGACAAGTTCGTGAGTAGTCGCGCTTTCTTGCGTGAACCACTGCAGGCATGTGAATCACCGCAAGGTTGGTTCCCCCGGCAGCTGAACAAAAATGTATCCGACCAAGAGTTTTCGGGTTTGTGCTTGTAAAAAAGCGCGACACGCCCGACAGCGTGGGTCGGACAAGCAGTACCCCAGGCAACTGGGTTTTGACAGAAGAACAGTGGTGCAACAGAAGTAGTGCTACTAAGCGTCCCGTGAGAAATCACGGGTAGAACGAGAGCGAGTCAAGATGGCCGGACAGAAAATCCGCATTCGACTTAAGTCTTATGACCACGAGGTCATTGACACTTCGGCACGCAAGATCGTCGACACGGTTACCCGTGCAGGCGCGACTGTGGTTGGCCCAGTGCCACTGCCGACAGAAAAGAACGTGGTCTGTGTGATCCGTTCCCCACACAAGTACAAGGACAGCCGCGAGCACTTCGAGATGCGCACCCACAAGCGTGTTATCGACATCATTGACCCATCTCCAAAGGCAGTTGACTCATTGATGCGTCTCGACCTTCCTGCAGACGTCAACATCGAGATCAAGCTCTAAGGAAATCATGTCTACCAACAGAACCGTCAAGGGACTTCTGGGCAAGAAGCTCGGCATGACTCAGGTATGGGACGAGAACAACAAGCTTGTTCCTGTCACCGTCGTTGAGGCTGGCTCGAACGTTGTCACCCAGATCAAGAACAACGAGATCGATGGCTACTCAGCTATCCAGATCGCATACGGCGCTATCGACCCACGCAAGACCACCCAGCCTCTAGCTGGTCACTTTGCCAAGGCAGGCGTTACTCCTCGTCGTCACATCGCCGAGATTCGCACCGCAGACGCTGCTGACTACTCAGTAGGCCAGGAGCTCGGTGTTGAGGTACTAGAGGTTGGCCAGCTGGTCGACGTCGTAGGAACCTCAAAGGGTAAGGGCTTCGCAGGTCACATGAAGCGCCACGGCTTCTCTGGTGTAGGTGCATCTCACGGTGCTCACCGCAACCACCGCAAGCCTGGTTCGATCGGTGCCTCATCGACTCCATCACGCGTGTTCAAGGGAACCCGTATGGCTGGTCGCATGGGTGGCGCTCGCACCACCGCAATGAACCTAACCCTGCACGCAATCGACGCCGAAAAGGGTCTATTGCTAATCAAGGGTGCCGTACCTGGTCCTAAGGGTCAGCTCGTATTCGTCCGCAACGCAGTGAAGGGAGCGTAACTCTAATGACCGAAGTCACCAAGATTGACGTTCTCGACGTCGCAGGTAAGAAGGCAGGCTCAGCAGAGCTTCCTGCAGACCTTTTCGATGTCCAGACCAACGTTCCACTAATCCACCAGGTTGTTGTTGCTCAGCTAGCAGCAGCTCGCCAGGGCACCAGCTCAACCAAGCGTCACAACGAGGTTTCTGGTACCGGTAAGAAGCCTTTCAAGCAGAAGGGAACCGGTCGCGCTCGTCAGGGCTCGATGCGTGCTCCTCAGATGCGCGGTGGTTACATTGCTCACGGTCCAAAGCCACGCGACTACGACCAGCGCACCCCTAAGAAGATGAAGGCAGCTGCAATTCGCGGTGCGGTTTCTGACCGTGCACGCAACGGCCGTCTACACGTCATCGCAGAGTTCGCAATTGGTTCAGCACCTTCAACCAAGGCAGCGGCCGCAATTCTTGCTCAGCTAACTCAGCGTCGCAACGTTCTAGTTGTTCTAGACCGCACCGACGACACCAGCTACAAGAGCTTGCGCAACCTTCAGAACGTTCACGTTCTGCCTGTTGACCAGCTAAACGCTTACGACATCTTGTTGAGCGACGACTTGGTATTCACCAAGTCAGCACTTGACGCATACATCGCAGGTCCTGCCAAGGGCGCATCAGCTAAGGCTGTTGCAACTTCGGCTGAGGCCGCCAAGGAGGCATAAGCATGACTGCGATCAACAAAGACCCACGCGAGGTCATCATCAAGCCAATCGTCTCTGAGAAGAGCTACGCATTGATCGACAACGGAAAGTACACCTTTGAGGTGGACCCACGTTCGAACAAGACCGAAATCAAGCAGGCCATCGAAGTTATCTTCGGCGTCAAGGTTGCTTCGGTTAACACTCTGAACCGTGTTGGCAAGACCCGCCGCACCAAGTTCGGTCTAGGCAAGCGCAAAGACACCAAGCGCGCCATCGTCACCCTAAAGTCCGGCACCATCGACATCTTCACCAACGTCGGTTAAGCGGAAGTAGAGGAACATACAAAATGGGTATCCGTAAGTACAAGCCAACGACTCCTGGTCGTCGCGGTTCGTCGGTTTCAGATTTTGCTGAAATCACCCGCTCAACCCCAGAGAAGTCGCTGCTCCGTCCACTAAGCAAGACCGGTGGCCGCAACTCAGCTGGTCGCATCACCACCCGCCACATCGGTGGTGGCCACAAGCGCCAGTACCGCGTCATCGACTTCCGTCGTCACGACAAGGATGGCGTTCCAGCTACCGTTGCTCACATTGAGTACGACCCGAACCGTACCGCTAACATCGCGCTTCTGCACTATGCAGATGGCGAGAAGCGTTACATCATTGCGCCGAACAAGCTAAAGCAGGGCGACCGCATTGAGCAGGGTGCAGGTGCAGACATCAAGCCGGGCAACGCTCTTCCATTGAAGAACATCCCGGTTGGTACCGTAATCCACGCAATCGAGCTAAAGCCAGGCGGCGGTGCCAAGATGGCCCGTTCAGCTGGTGCATCAGTTCGTTTGGTTGCTAAGGATGGACCTTACGCACAGCTTCGTCTACCTTCTGGTGAAATCCGTAACGTAGATGCACGCTGCCGCGCAACCGTTGGCGAGGTCGGCAACGCCGAGCAGTCAAACATCAACTGGGGTAAGGCCGGCCGTATGCGCTGGAAGGGCGTTCGCCCAACCGTTCGTGGTGTTGCCATGAACCCTGTTGATCACCCACACGGTGGTGGTGAAGGTAAGACCTCTGGTGGTCGTCACCCAGTAACCCCTTGGGGTCAGGCTGAAGGCCGCACCCGCAAGCCAAACCTTCCAAGCGACAAGCTCATCGTTCGTCGTCGTACCGTCGGCAAGAAGCGTTAGTAGGAGTCTGAACATATGCCACGCAGTCTAAAGAAGGGTCCTTTCGTTGATGACCACCTTTTCAAGAAGGTAGCCAAGCAAAACGAAGCCGGAACCCAGAATGTGATCAAGACCTGGTCACGCCGCTCGATGATCGTTCCAGCAATGTTGGGTCACACCATCGCTGTGCACGACGGTCGCAAGCACATCCCTGTTTTCGTCACTGAGTCCATGATTGGTCACAAGCTAGGCGAATTCTCACCAACCCGCACCTTCCGTGGACACGTGAAGGACGACAAGAAGGGTCGCCGCAAGTAAGCGGCGCCTGAAAGACGAGAGGAAAGACAATGGAAGCAGTCGCACGTGTGCGCCACATCCGCGTCACCCCAATGAAGGCTCGCCGCGTCGTTAACCTGATCCGCGGAAAGCAGGCCTCTGAGGCCATGGCCATCCTGAAGTTCGCACCTCAGGCAGCCAGCGAGCCAATCTTCAAGCTAGTACAGGCAGCAGTTGCTAACGCTAAGGTCAAGGCCGACGCAAGCAACACCTTCCTCAACGAGGACGACCTGTTCGTATCAGCAGCGTTTGTAGACGAGGGCACCACCCTGAAGAGGTTCCAGCCTCGTGCACAGGGTCGCGCATTCCAGATCTTGAAGCGCACCAGCCACATCACTGTTGTGGTTGCAACTCCAGACGAGGTTGCTAACAAGGCAGCTGCTAAGAAAGGTGGCAACTAATGGGTCAAAAAGTTAACCCATACGGTTTCCGTCTAGGAATCACCACCGATCACGTATCGCGCTGGTTCTCTGACTCAACCAAAAAGGGTCAGCGTTACCAGGACTACGTAACCGAGGACATCAAGGTTCGCGCACTTCTAACCAGCCGCCTAGACCGCGCTGGTGTCTCACGTGTTGAGATCGAGCGCACCCGTGACCGTGTTCGCGTAGACATCCACACCGCTCGCCCAGGCCTAGTAATTGGCCGTCGTGGTGCAGAGGCTGAGGCTATTCGCGCAGACCTAGAGAAGCTAACCGGCAAGCAGATTCAGCTGAACATCCTTGAGGTTAAGAACCCAGAGATCGACGCTCAGTTGGTTGCTCAGGGTGTAGCCGAGCAGCTAAACGCACGTGTGGCTTTCCGCCGCGCAATGCGTAAGGGCATGCAGGGTGCACTTCGCCAGGGCGCAAAGGGCATCCGTGTTCAGTGTTCAGGTCGTCTAGGTGGAGCCGAAATGTCTCGCACCGAGTTCTACCGTGAAGGCCGTGTTCCTCTACACACCCTTCGTGCCAACATCGACTACGGCTTCTACGAGGCCAAGACCGTTTTCGGTCGCATCGGTGTAAAGGTATGGATCTACAAGGGTGACATCACCAACAAAGAGCTAGCTGTCCAGCAGGCAAACGCACCTAAGCGCCCAGAGCGCTCAGACCGCCCACGCCGCAACGACTCAGCTCCTGCATCTGCTCCAGCAGCTGCAGCTCCAGCAGAAAAGGTTGAGGCATAATCCATGTTGATTCCACGTCGCGTAAAGCACCGTAAGCAGCACCACCCGAAGCGTTCGGGTCACGCTACCGGCGGCACTACCGTTGCATTCGGTGAGTTCGGTATCCAGGCACTAACCCCTGCATACGTAACCAACCGTCAGATCGAGTCTGCTCGTATCGCAATGACCCGTCACATCAAGCGTGGTGGAAAGGTATGGATCAACATCTATCCAGACCGTCCACTAACCAAGAAGCCAGCCGAAACCCGCATGGGTTCAGGTAAGGGTTCACCGGAGTGGTGGGTAGCAAACGTCAAGCCTGGCCGCGTACTTTTCGAGGTATCTGGTGTTAGCGAGCAGCTTGCTCGCGAGGCAATGACCCGCGCAATCCACAAGCTGCCTCTAAAGGCACGCATCATCAAGCGTGAAGAAGGTGACGCATAATGGCGATCGGTTCAAAGAACCTACAGTCAGCTGATCTCGACAAGATCGAGGATTCAGTATTGGTAGAAGAGCTAAAGAAGGCTCGTGAAGAGCTATTCAACCTACGTTTTCAGTCGGCTACCGGCCAGCTAGAGAGCCACGGTCGTCTACGTGCCGTAAAGCGCGACATTGCTCGTATCTACACCATCATCCGTGAGCGTGAGCTCGGTATTCGTGCAGTTCCAACTGCTGCGGCCGCCAAGCCAGCTACCAAGGCTAAGAAGGCAGAGTCAACTGACGCTGCTGCCACCGAGGAGGCATAACAATGGCTGAGAAGAAGACTAAGGTCGAGGCTCCAGCAGCTGCAGAAGAGCGCGGTTACCGCAAGTCTCGTCGTGGCTACGTTGTCAGCGACAAAATGGACAAGACCATCGTTGTAGAGGTTGAAGACCGCGTAAAGCACCCGCTTTACGGCAAGGTTATTCGCCGCTCAACCAAGGTCAAGGCTCACGATGAGCTAAACGCTGCAGGCATCGGCGACCTCGTTGTTATCAACGAGACCCGCCCACTTTCAGCAACCAAGAACTGGCGCCTAGTCGAAATCGTCGAAAAGGCCAAGTAATCACCCCTCGATCACCCGTCGGTAATGGGTGTTCGTATAACAAGGAGTAAAAAATGCTTCAACAGGAATCCAGATGTAAGGTTGCCGACAACACCGGCGCCAAAGAAATCTTGGTTATCCGTGTGCTTGGCGGCTCAAAGCGCCGCTACGCGGGACTAGGCGACCTAGTCGTTGCCACCGTAAAAGACGCAATTCCTGGCGGCAACGTCAAGAAGGGTGATGTCGTCAAGGCTGTCATCGTGCGCACCAAGAAGGAGACCCGTCGTCCAGATGGTTCTTACATCAAGTTCGACGAGAACGCTGCTGTGATCATCAAGAAGGATGGCGAGCCTCAGGGTACCCGCATCTTCGGTCCAGTTGGCCGCGAGCTTCGTGACAAGAAGTTCATGAAGATCATCTCGCTAGCACCGGAGGTTATTTAATCATGGCGACCATCAAAAAGGGCGACACCGTAGTAGTCATCACTGGCCGCAAGCAGGCTAAGGGCGGCGACCGCGGCAAGACCGGCACCGTGCTTTCTGTAAACAAGGAAACCAACCGCGTTCTAGTCGAGGGCATCAACCTAATCACCAAGCACACCAAGGTTGGCCAGACCGACCGCGGCACCAAGACTGGTGGCATTGAGGTTGTTGAGGCTCCGATTCACATTTCAAACGTTGCTCTTGTTGACCCATCAACCAAGAAGCCAACCCGTATCGGTGCACGTCTAGAGACCAAGACCGTAAACGGCGTTAAGAAGACTGTTCGCGTTCGCATCGCGAAGAAGTCGGGTAAGGACATCTAATGGCTGACAAGAAGACTGCTCCAGCAGCTAAGGCGCTTCCGCGTCTAAAGGCTCAGTACCGCGCAGAAATTGCTGCGGCACTTGCAAAGGAATTCGGTTTCACCAACCCTCACCAGGTTCCAAACCTAACCAAGATCGTTGTGAACATGGGTGTCGGCGACGCCGCTAAAGATGGCAAGCTCATCGATGGCGCCGTAAAGGACCTAACCGCAATTACCGGTCAGAAGCCACAGGTTAACCTTGCTCGCAAGTCAATTGCGCAGTTCAAGCTTCGCGAAGGCCAGGCAATCGGTGCTCACGTAACTCTTCGTGGCGACCGCATGTGGGAATTCCTAGACCGTTTGCTATCACTAGCTCTTCCTCGTATCCGCGACTTCCGCGGTTTGAGCGACCAGCAGTTCGACGGCAAGGGTAACTACACCTTTGGTCTCTCAGAGCAGAACGTGTTCCACGAGATCAACCAAGACAACATCGACCGTTCGCGTGGTATGGACATCACTGTCGTTACCACCGCAAGCAACAACGATGAGGGCCGTGCGCTTCTAAAGGCACTTGGCTTCCCGTTCAAGACCAACTAATAAAAGAAATCGGTAAGGTCCAGCCGCTTGTAAACGGCCTGGATACCTCCGAGGAAGGTGCAACACCATGACAATGACAGATCCGGTAGCAGATTTTCTGACCCGGCTTCGCAACGCAAACTCTGCGTACCACGAGTCAGTCAGCCTGCCTTACAGCAAGCTAAAGGCGAACATCGCAGAGATCCTCAAGTCTGAGGGTTACGTAGCAAGCATCAAGGTCGAAGACGCAGAGGTCGGTAAGACCCTAAGCGTTGAGCTAAAGTACGGCCCAAACCGCGAGCGTTCAATCGCTGGCATCAAGCGTGTTTCAAAGCCAGGTCTTCGCGTTTACGCAAAGTCAACCGAGCTTCCACGCGTATTGGGCGGTCTTGGCATCGCAATCCTGTCCACTTCATCCGGTCTACTAACTGACCGTCAGGCTGCCAAGAAGGGAGTAGGCGGAGAAGTCCTCGCCTACGTTTGGTAATCACAGATGTCACGTATTGGTAGATTGCCGATTCCGGTTCCAGCCGGCGTCGAAGTAAAGATTGATGGCAACGTTGTTTCAGTCAAGGGCTCAAAGGGCACCCTGACCCACACCGTTCCAGCTCCGATCACCGCAGCAGTTGAGGGCGACAGCATCGTTGTTACCCGCCCTGACGACGAGCGTGTTTCACGTTCGCTTCACGGTCTAACTCGCACCTTGATCGCGAACAACATCCAGGGTGTTACCACCGGCTTCACCAAGGGTCTTGAGATCGTTGGTACCGGTTACCGTGTGACCGCAAAGGGCTCAGACATTGAGTTTGCGCTTGGTTACTCGCACCCAATCTTGGTGCAGGCTCCTGCCGGCATCACTTTCACCGTTGAGGGCAACACCAAGGTCACCGTGTCGGGTATCGACAAGCAGGCCGTTGGTGAGGTTGCCGCAAACCTACGCAAGCTACGCAAGCCAGAGCCTTACAAGGGCAAGGGTGTTCGCTACGCAGGCGAGGTCGTTCGCCGCAAGGCCGGAAAGAGTGGTAAGTAATCATGGGTCTAACTACTAGAACCCGCGGCAAGAGCAAGGCTGCTGCACGTACCCGTCGTCACCTACGTCTTCGCAAGAAGATCGCAGGCACCGGCCTACGTCCACGCTTGGTCGTAACCCGCTCAGCACGCCACGTATTCGTTCAGGT
>JACCDH010596112.1_pt1 | contig 19378 bp, 17 predicted proteins | sample 7442481 | NCBI WGS metagenome assembly JACCDH01 (sample SAMN15323433, study PRJNA562643) | freshwater metagenome | isolation source: river surface water | place: USA:Blue River Watershed | collected 2017-08-15 | reverse complement strand
GATCAACAAATAAGATGAAGATGCAATCACAGGAAACGGACGAAATTTCCCTCAAAGAATTGATCCAACAAATAGGAGAGACCTGGGGGTACTTAAAATCCCAATGGGTGAAGCTGCTGTTGTTGGGCTTGCTGGGCGGCTTGGGCGGTTTTTTCTATGCCAAGTACCAGAAACCCGAGTATACCGCCAAACTCACCTTCGCCTTGGCAGAGGGGGGTGATAAGGTGGGCGGCTTGGGCTCCATTGCGTCTCAATTTGGGGTGGATTTGGGGGGTAGCTCTGGTGGGGCTTTCAGTGGCGACAATTTGTTGGAGCTGATGAAGAGCCGTTTGTTGATAGAAAAGACTTTGCTCACGGCGGTAGACAGCAGCGGCAAGCAGAAGTTGCTGATTAACCAGTACATAGATTTTCAAAAACCCAAAAACCCGAAACCCAGAAAACCCACAGACCCCGTGGCGGTAACATTTAAGCCAGGCCAGGTAGATCCAGAGCGTTTTTCCTTGGCCCAGGATTCTTTTCTGGATAAAGTATGCTTTGATTTGGCCAAGGAGCATTTAACGGTTTCCAAGGTAGACAAGAAGTTGGCCATTGTTTCGGTGACGTTTAAGGGAACGGATGAGTGGTTCGCCAAGCATTTTACCCAGGTGTTAACACAGAATGTAACTGAATTTTACGTGGAGACCAAAACCCGGCAGATGAGAAAGAATGTGACGATGATGGAGCACAAGGTAGACAGTGTAAAGCAGGCCTTGGGCCGGGCCATGTACGGGGTGGCTTCGGAGGTTGATGGCAACCAATTTTTGGTGCGTGGGGTGGCCAAGGTGCCACAGGCCAAGAAACAGTTGGAGATTCAGGTGCTATCAACCATGTATGGCGAATTATTGAAGAACTTGGAATTGAGTCGCGCCTTGATGGCCAAAGAACAACCTTTGATTCAATTGATTGATCAGCCCCGGTTTCCGTTGGAAAAGAAGAGAATGTCCAAACTGTTAACCGCTGCTGGGAGTGCATTTTTATTCGGCTTTCTGGGAATCATCAAATTGTTGTTACGTCGTTGGTGGAAGTCTCAATTTGATTAGTGTGGTCCAGAAGGCCGAGGCTTATTTATTAATTGGTATAACTCATTAAAGAATTGATATCGAGCCTATTTTAAATTAATAGTTTTCATTGAGGCTGAAAAATAAATCAAAATCAAATTAATTGGTACACATGTTGGTGCGCAAAGGAATAAAATAGTATGAAATTAGAGAACACAAAAATTGGAATTATTGGACTCGGATATGTGGGTTTGCCCTTAGCAGTTGCCTTTGCGGAAAAATATCAAGTAGTTGGTTTTGACATCAATCAAAATAGGGTAAATGAGCTACTAGCAGGAGTGGATAATACCTTAGAAATTGAGAGTAACCAATTACAATTGGTATTAAAAACCGACCAAACTCATGGAAATGGATTCTTACCTACAACTAAAGCGGAAGACCTAATAAACTGTAATATCTATATTGTTACAGTGCCTACTCCAACTGATAAACACAACAGACCTGTTTTAACACCGATGATAAAAGCGAGTGAAACAATAGCGAAGTTTTTGAAAAAGGGAGATATTGTAATTTATGAATCTACCGTATATCCTGGAGTTACAGAGGATGAGATGGTACCTGTACTGGAGAATGAAAGTGGTCTAAAATATAATATAGATTTTTATTGTGGGTACTCACCTGAGCGGATAAATCCAGGTGATAAGGAACACACGGTTACGAAGATATTAAAGGTTACGAGTGGTTCAACTCCGGAAATAGCGCTAGTTATCGACGGCATTTATAAAAGTATCATAACAGCAGGAACGTACATTGCATCAAGTATTAAGGTTGCAGAGGCGGCCAAAGTAATTGAGAATTCACAACGTGACATCAATATTGCATTTGTTAATGAATTGAGTAAGATTTTTAATTTAATAGATATAGATACCTATGAGGTCCTTGAGGCCGCCGGAACAAAATGGAATTTTTTAAATTTTAAACCAGGACTTGTAGGAGGTCATTGTATTGGTGTTGATCCTTATTATTTAGCTCAGAAAGCCCAAGAGGTAGGATATCACCCGGAAATTATTCTTGCTGGTCGTCGATTAAATGATTCAATGGGTAAACATATAGCAACCGAGGTTGTGAAATTGATGATGCGAAAGGATTTGAAAGTAATTGATTCCAAAGTTTTGATACTAGGATTTACTTTTAAAGAGGACTGTCCGGATGTTAGAAATACCAGAGTTATTGATATTTATAATGAACTTAAAAGTTACGATATTCAGGTTGATATATATGATCCTTGGGCAATTTCAAAGACGGTTACAGAAGAGTTCGGGATTGATTTGCTAGATTCAATAAAATACTCAATTGCATATTCGGCAATAGTTTTAGCAGTTCCTCATGCTGTTTTTAAGGGTCTGAATTTACGCAAACTGGCGCAAAAAGGTATAATATTTGACGTCAAAGGTGTATTGCCGAAAAACATGAGTGATTCTAGATTATAGTTCACTCATGGAAATTTAGGAAGTAGTTCAAATCTAATTGCAACAATACTTTTGCATGTAAAATGTTTGTAAGCAGTGTAATGAAAAGCCATGCCTATACACTAGTATTGTAAACTCACTAACCAAAAAAGAAGAAAAATGAATATAAATGTTAAAAATTTAGCCCCATATTCAGTTGCTCAATCGACGGCGTGGGACTCAAAACACCAACCTTTGAAAGGCATTGTGAAGGCGGATTGGAACGAGGGTTCAAATGTACTTCCAAGTTTTCTCAGGATGAAATCAATAGAATTTGTGACGGAACTCATTGAGAATGGTTTAAATTACTACCCAGAAGTTCACAATGAAGAGTTGATATTTGAATTGTCTAAATATACTCTTGTGGAAGCATCAAATCTACAGTATTTCGCCGGTTCTGATCACGCACATGAATGTATTGCCAGAGCTTTGTTACAAAGTGGGGACACGGTTTTAATAATTGCCCCAACCTATGACAACTTTCGTGTAAACGTTGATGCAATTGGTTGTAATGTGATTTACCTTGATTTAGATGAGGATTTTTCTTTGTCCATACAGGCATTGGATTTTCATTTAGCTTCACGATCACCTAAAATGGTTTACTTGTGTAGTCCGAACAATCCAAACGGATTGTCATATCATTCTCCCGAGTTAGAAGCGTTAATTAGGAAAAATACAAATACCTATTTTTTATTGGACGAGGCTTATTTTGAATTTGGAAAATCAACGTTTGCCCATTTATTATTGCCAAATGTTCTAACTACGCGAACCTTCTCAAAAGCTTTTTGTCTTGCTGGAATAAGGTTAGGCTATCTTATTGCAAATCGCGAAGTTATATATACAGTGAATAAAGTTAGGAATCCAAAATCTATTAGTCAATTGTCACAATTTATTGGGATTCAAGCCCTGAAAAACAGTGAGTACATGTATGCATTTGTTAAGGAAATAGAAGATAGCCGCAATTTTGTTCAGTCTTTTTTCAATTTACATGGATTTAAATGTTATCCGAGTAATGCTAATTTTGTCTTAGTTGAGGTGGATACAGAACGAAAAATCTTAATTACTAATCGCTTAGCTAATAATAAGATTTATGTCCGAGAATTTAAACATCATCGGTTATTGTTAAATAAGTTGAGAATCACGTTGACATCTATGAGGGATGCGGAATTAATAGTTAGACAATTCAATATGTGAAAAAGTATTTATACTATTTGACCGTAAAGTTACTTCGTCATTATTTTGGCCAAAGGCGGGTAAATCACCTTCAGTATAAGATACTAAGTAGGAATTTGTTTGCTGACTACAACAAATTAGAGACCTTGAATGATTGGTTGTACTGGATGAAAGAAAATTATTTGGTAAAAAGTGGAGCTGTTTATGTAGATAAATATTTAGCTAAATCATATGTTGAAAAAGTGGTTGGCAAGGACTTTGTGATTCCTACAATTGATGTTTTACATAGCGTGGATAATTTGAATTGTTTAATTTATAATTATGAATATCCTCTAATTATTAAGCCCACACATGATTGTGGTGGGGGAATAGTACTGGAAGAGGCTAGGCAATTAAATAGCTCAGAAATTTCGCGCTTAAAACAACGATTAAGTTACAACTATGGAATTCTAACACTTGAAGAAATTTACACTAGAGTAGAGCCAAAACTAATTGTAGAGAAATTACTCGTGGATAGCCGGGGTGCTATCCCTGACGACTATAAATTTGTGTGTATTGGTGGCAGGGTAGAGTTTATTTATTTAAGCTACCAACGTCATTCGAAAAATGTGAGAATGATCTATGATAGACTAGGTCATCCAATGGCAGGAAAGTTTATTAAAAAATACGGTAAACATACTCACAAGTTTTCACAACAGATGGAGTTACCACTTGATGAAGAGACTCTAAGGAGGGCTATTGATGTAAGTGAAAAATTAGCTATGAATTTTCCATTCATAAGAGTAGATCTATACATTTTTGATAAAAAGATATATGTTGGTGAATTAACATTCGTTTTTGGTGGTGGAAACGATGAATTCTTGCCCCTTTCTTGGAATAAAGAATTGGGCTCGCGATTAAAGGTAGAAAATTTTGAAGGATATTGTTAAATTTATTTTTTTGTGCATTGATTTAGTGCGTTTCTTTTTAGGAATGTGTTTCTTAAAATTAAAAAATACTAAGACTTTAGTTATAATAGATGTTGATAACACTTTAGGTGACACCTATTCGAGAATTCGAAAAGCAACGGTTCTGAATAAGCATTCATTGAACGCTATTTATTCCACTTTAGAACCCTATTATAATAATATTGGATTTATAAATTCTTTAAATCAAGGAAGAAACACAAAGTCGGTTGTTTTAACGGCTCGAAATTGTTTTTATCGGTTAGCAACAATGTCATGGTTAAAAAAAACGGGCCTGTGTTTTTCAGGTTGTTATCATTCAAATAATCTTACAAACAAATTGTTTTTCTTTAAGGTTGGTTTGTTAATTATGGACGAATTGATAATCTTCGATGATTTTTCAGAATTTGGTGAAAGATACAATGAACCTGTGTTAAATGATGAGTTGCTGCTGTTCGTAAATTCCAATAATCGAATAAAGCACTATGGTTTAAATGAAATATTAAAAATAGAGGCTAAATTATTATGAAAAAATATATTCTCGATTTAGGTGCAAATATTGGCGATGATGTACCCTATTACCTGCAAAAGTATGATTTTGTAGTTTTGGTTGAAGCCAATCCTGTATTAGCAGATCAATTGAAAATAAAATACAAATCAGATGACGTGATTGTTTTAAATAATGTAATCGTGTCTGAAGAGTTACGTGCGGGTTTTGATTATGTGCCCTTTTATATCCACCGTTTGAATCATGCCCTTAGTCAATTTCCTGAACCTGCTGTACTCGGGGATTTTGAAAAGGTCATTCTTCCAGTTACTTCGCTTAATGAGATTTTTATTTTATTTGGGAAACCAGATCATATAAAAATTGACATAGAAAATTATGATAAGGAGATTTTGAAATCTTTAATATCTTCTTCTGTTTTACCTATGTCTTTCTCCTTCGAGTGTCAAGATGAAGAAACATTTGCATTGCTCGAATATTTTAAAAGTTATTACGATTCATTTACCTTCATTCATGGTTATAATCTGAAATATCAGTATAGTGGTAAAACGTATACGAATAAAAATAGTGAACTGAGGCGTCATTGTATTACAAGGTACACGAGTGGTCCCGTACCATCGGATATTAGATCTTTTTGGTATAATTACGATGATTTATCGTTTTTATTTAAGTATGTGTATGAATTCGGTTGGGTGGATATTGTAGTTGCCAATGGTTTTTCTTCATCTAAATCCAAGTGGTATAGACGATTATTATTGTTAATTATTCATTACGGCAAAAAGTTTCAATACGGATTACTCCGCATAATGAACAGGCTTGTATGAGTTTGAAAGTAATTGCAAACTTAGCTTCGACCATAGCTGTCGTCTACGCTCAAACATGTGTTTTCTTATTTTTGAAAATTTTTGTTGACACGGATTTAGCGGCTGCTTTTGTAATTGCGAATGCATTTATGGCGCCATTGTACATGTTGGGTTCCATGAATTTGAGAATGGTTTTTCTTGTTTTAGAAAAAAACAATGAAAACCTGTTAAATTTTCAATATTGGAAGTTGTTTTGTGGTTTGATAATTGTATGTATTTCCTTTTTTTATTTGGAACCAACTTCAAGTATAGTTTCGGTTTTTATTGTTATTAGGTTTATAGATTCCCTGCAAGAATTGAATTATGTTTATTATATAAAAAATAATCTCTATAAGATCAATTTATTGCTCGTGGCATCTAAACTTTTATTATTTACGTTTTTGTTGTTTTTTGAATACATTTATGGCTGGCATTTTTTTCCCTTGTTTTATTTATTATTGACTTTCTTGTTTTTTATTATTGATTTATTTGTTATAAATTTCCGTAGAGATTGTTTTAAGTCAAGTTTCAACAAACATAGCTTATTGTCTATTGTTCAACAAAATTATGTTTTATCAATAAACTCATTTAGTAACTCTACAATATCCAACATACCTCGCTACTTATTTAGTACTAACTCTAACTTACTAAATATTTTTCACAGTTATACCATTATTCCTGTAGCAGTTGCTTACTTGACTGCGGCGTTTCAGGATTTTATTCTGATTGATTATAATAATAGAGGAAATTCTGTGAGACGCAGGTTTGTTCGACTTGTTTTATTTACATTAGTCTCAAATATTTTTTCTTTTGTTTTAGTTTTTTTTGTTGGTAAATATTTATTCGGCTCAATTAATACAAATCCTTCAGAATTTCTAATTCTTATTGCAGCATTGTCTTTCGTGCTTTTCAAACAAGTGGAGAGCTTATTCCTAGGCTTATTGTTCGCTAAGAACTTGAAGTTTTATATATTAATTTACTTGGTAGGCTGTGTTTCATTATTTGCTATTTCTACATTTGTACTTGGTGAACATACATCTTTAATTCTGTACGGTCTGATAACCGTGTACGCAGTCGCTTTAATTGCAACTTTGAAAGTCTCTGGATTGATAAAGAAAAATTATTTTACTAATTTCGGATAGATTTTGCAAGAGTTTCACAGGAAATGATTAGTATTATAATTACAACATTCAATAGTAGGAATACTATAAAAGAGACTCTCTCTTCCATCAAGGGTCAAAGTTTTACTAATTACGAAGTAATTATTGTAGATGACGGGTCAAGTGACGATACCGTAGAGTGTATAAAATCTTTGTCATTGGATTTTGTAAAGATATTCGAAAGACCACACTTTGGGAGAGCTAGTTCTCTAAATTTTGGTTTAGGTATTTGTAAATTTGAATTAGTTGCGATATGTGATAGTGATGATCTTTGGCATTCTGATAAATTGCAAATACAAGTTGATTTTTTTATGAAAAATCAAAATGTCGATTTAGTGTTTTCATCAACGAAGTTGTTTCAAAGTTCTGATGTTGATTTAAATTCCAAAAAAGTAGTGTTGCATGGTTCTGAGCCCATTACTTTAAGACGAATTTTGCTATCAAATATAATTACGCATTCTTCGGTGTTGTACAAAAAGGATATGGGTGTGTATAACGAAGGTCTTTCAAGTCAAATTGATCTGGATTTTTGGTTACGTAGTCTTAGGAGTGGCAAGCTTTTTACTAGATTAAGGAGTGATCCAATTGTTTTCCATAGGATTCATCAAGACCAATCATTTGAAGGGAGCGGTTTGAATTATAGATGGAATGCGATTAAGTTAGTAAATAATTACGCATATAAGTGGGGATATTTTGATATGGTTATTTTAAATACTTTGAAAGTGTTTTATTATTTATTTAGTAGATATTTAAGAACATTTGGAAAGGTAAAAGGTTTTTACACAGTGCTTTTGATCTGGAGTTATGTTTGTGTTATGTAAGTGCTATTGTTCGTAGAGAAATTATTTCTTGGAGAGTATGCGAAATTCAAGTAGAAGCGATAAGCATACAAGACTTTTAAAGACTGGATAAAAAATTAAAACCTGTTTATTTCAATACTGAAATTTGAAGTGTCCTATTTTACATAAATATTGAAATATCGAAGATATTCTAGGAGTTTTGTTGGCAAAATTGTATGGAATGCTTGATAATAAATTCGATTGAACTGAAGTGGAAAGCGAAAATCCAGTGATTTTTTTGTTTTTAAGTAGTAATCGTATATTTTTATAAAAAATATAGCTAAAATCTTGCCTTGATCAAATTCCATTTGGACAATATTTAGAGAAAAAATCATTTGAATTCCGAAAAATATATTAGCGTTTATTAGATATAGTTTCGTTGTGGGTTTAACTGAATTTTTCAAAATTAATTATTTACCTTGGGCTATTTTACTTAATCTTGGATTCAACTACAACTATGCAAAAGAAAATTTTAATTACCGGTGGTGCCGGTTTTATAGGTTCTAATTTAACAGAATATTTTTTATCTAAAAATTATCAAATAGTTTGCCTGGATAATTTCTCTACAGGTTTCCATCATAACATTTCAGCTTTTATTAAAAGTCCAAATTACACCCTTATTGAAGGAGATATTAGGAATTTGTCAGATTGCCTTAAAGCTGTTGAAGGAGTAGATTACGTATTACATCACGCCGCTCTAGGGTCTGTTCCACGCTCTATTAATGATCCAATAACTACAAATGAAGTAAATGTTTCAGGTTTTTTAAATATGCTTGTTGCTGCTAGGGATGCAAAAGTAAAGCGATTTATTTATGCAGCAAGTTCCTCAACCTATGGAGATTCAGATAGTTTGCCAAAGATAGAAGAAATAATTGGAAGACCACTTTCACCATACGCGATTACAAAATTTGTAAATGAACTTTACGCTGATATTTTTAGTAAAATATACGGAATAGAAACAATAGGCTTGCGTTATTTTAATGTCTTTGGACGTAGACAAAGTCCTTATGGCTCATATGCAGCAGTAATTCCATTATTTGTTAAAAAATTCATGAATTATGAAAGTCCAATTATTAATGGCGATGGAAATCATTCCAGAGACTTCACCTATATTGATAATGTAATCCAAATGAATGAGTTAGCGATGAACACACAAAATCCCGAAGCTATTAATTCGGTATATAATACAGCTTATGGAAAAAAAACGAGTCTTAATCAGTTAGTGCAATTATTGAAAGAAAATTTAATAATTCATGATCCCAAGATTGAGTCTATTGTTGTAATTCATGGGCCAGATCGAATGGGAGACATACGGCATTCGCTAGCAAGTATAGAGAAAGCTAAAGAAAAATTAGGGTATAATCCAAAGTTTTCAATTGAAGAGGGAATTAGAGAATCAGTTCGTTGGTATTTTGAAAATTTAAAGTAAATTTTTACTTGCTGATTTGGGCTATCCTAAATTTCTAATATTAGGTTTATTTTTTTGAAGAAAATATATTTGTCTACATGTGAAAATCAACAATCAAATTAGTTCTAATTTTCCATTATCGTTATGGTTTTTGTATTTGCTACTATTCCCATTTCAATTATACCCCCCAGGTAGCCCTCAAATAGCTGATGCCTTTTTGGTGGTAGGTATTACAACTGTTTTATTAAGTAATTGGAACATCGATATTTACACAAAGAGTCTCTCATATTTTGTTGTTTATGCTATTTTAATAGGAATTTTTTATTCATTATTTTATTATAACATTGAGTTCTTAAAGTTACCTGTAAATTATTTATATTGTTTAACATCGTTGTTCTTTGTTTCAAGATTATCTAATTATACGAAATTTATTCCAACAACAATCTTGGCAATGTTTTTTTCAAGCGTAATTCAATTTTGTGTTTTCCTAATGGTTGGTTTTGATGAAAGTCAATTTCGTTTTGTGTTATTTTTCAATAACCCTAATCAATTAGGTTTATGGGCGTTGACTCAGTTAGTTTTAATAAGTTTATTTGTTCAAAAAATAGAGAAAAGTAATTTCATTGTAATTGTATTGATTATAAGCGCAATTTTAACTGTTTTATTTATCGCTTTATCAATTTCACAAGCAGCAATAATTAGTGCGAGTTTGATTATTATTTATTTATCTATATATTTTTTTAGATTAAGGGTTCTATATTTTTTTTTGCCAGTAATTCTTGTTACATATGGACTTTGTAAAAATGAACTTAAAAATTCCGAAATAAAATTTTTAATCAACATCCAAAATCGAATTGACAATGAAGTAAACGAAGACGATGGAGACAATGGTTTGGAGGGAAGAAACTATACTCGGTTATTTGATTATCCAAAATTTCTTTTAATTGGCTCCGGAGAGGGAAAGTTTGAAAGGTTTGGACAAAATGGTTTGGAAATTCACTCTACTTATGCAAATGTATTATTCTCATATGGGCTTGTTGGTTTTTGTCTATTTTTATACCCCGTTATTATTTTTATTAAAAGAAAATCATTTTATTTTTCATTCATTCTTATTTTATATTTAATATTTACACTTGTTCATAATACAATAAGATGGCCTTTATTTTGGATTGTACCTTATTTAATGTATTTAATGCCGTCTACTAAATGCAATTTTGTATCAATTAATATAAAAGCTAATTTAAGTTAAGGCTATGTGCGGAATAAATGGTTATTTGACGAAAAATAAAGACATTGACATTTATGAACAAATGAAAATTATGAATAATTTGATTATTCATAGGGGACCGGATTCTTGTGGTGAATTTATAACAACAGGGGATCTATTTTCAATTGCAATGGCTATGCGTAGGCTTTCAATAATTGATTTGGAATCAGGTAACCAACCATTGTATTCAGATGATCAATCCATTGTAATTGTGTTTAATGGAGAAATTTATAATTTTCAAATACTTAAAGAAACCCTTATTGCACAGGGTGTTCTTTTTAAAACAAATTCGGATACTGAAGTTATTTTAAGATTATATGAACATGAGGGGCCGAAATCTTTTGGAAAGTTAGATGGCATGTTTGCTTTTAGCATTTTTGATCTAACATTGGGTAAGGTATTTATTGCGCGTGATTTCTTTGGCGAAAAGCCTCTTTATTATTTCAATAATAATAATGAGTTTGTCTGGGCCTCTGAGTTAAAGTCTATTATAGGTGTTTTAAAGGATAAGCCACAGATTGATTCTGTTGGTTTGTCATTATATTTTCAACTTACCTACATTCCGGCTCCATACACTATTTACAAGGGAATAAAAAAACTGGAAGCCAATCACTATATCGAATTTAATTGTATTGAACACGAATTTAATATAATTGAAATTTTCAAATCAGAAACTGAATTTTCTATACAATCATTCAGGGAAGCAAAAATAGTAACTCATGATTTGGTTCAAAAAAGTGTTTCGTCTAGGTCTATTTCAGATGTTGCGCTTGGTACTTTTTTATCGGGCGGAGTTGACTCTTCTATCATTTCTCTTTGTTTGTCTCAGCACAAGGGGTATAAAATTGATACATTTTCTATTGGATTTGAAAAAAAATCTTTTGATGAATCAGCTAAATCACGTGAAGTTTCAAAGCTGATCAACAGTAATCATCATGAATTTATTGTTTCTGAAAATGATTTGGCCAATAATATTGATGAAATCCTTGCAAATTTTGATGAACCGTTTGCTGATTCTTCAGCACTGGCAACATATTTAGTATCAAAATTAGCGAAAACTCAAGTAAAAGTGGCATTGACGGGCGATGGAGGTGATGAGGTTTTTGGTGGATATAACAAATATTACATGGGAAAGTTAAATCAAAAATACACGTCGTATATTCCTATGGGAATGCATTCGAAAATTTTATCTTTGGTAAATAAATTATCTTCCACCAAGGATGATAATAGAGGCTTAAGATTGAAAATTAATAAACTAATTAATTCAATTAGTTACGAAAGTGACTTTTATTATAATATCATTTCTTTAGGATTTATCGATTTTGAAGCAAAAGCCTTATTTGGATCAAATTTTTTTAAGCCGGATACTTTTGGGTATTACAAAGATAAAATCAATATGATAAGTAATTCACTAATACATTTTAGAACTATTGATAAATATTTAAGTTTAGAAGGTGATATGTTAGTTAAAGTGGATAGAACTAGTATGCTTTCTTCGCTAGAATGCAGAGCGCCTTTTTTAAATAAAGAACTTTGGGATTTAACTAATCAATTGCCTGATTCGTATTTGATAAATGGTTGGGACAAAAAGCACCTTCTCAAAGAGGCGTTTAAAGAGTATTTCCCTCAAGGCTTTTTAAATAGACCTAAAAAAGGGTTTGGGGTTCCAGTAGGTGATTGGTTACGTTCAGAACTACGATCTGAATTACTCTCCTATGTTGATGCTTCATTTATTTATAAACAGAACATCTTTGAGATAGAAGTAATATCTAAAATAGTAGAGGATCATTTAAATTATAAAAAAGACAATACATTCAAATTGTGGACATTTTTCTGCTTTCAGAAGTGGTTTAAGGAAACCTATGAAGCCTAGGCTAGTAAGAATAACAACTGTGCCCCAATCCTTGAAAACCTTGTTGAAAGGCCAACTGAAATTTTTATCAAACAATGGTTTTGATGTTATTGGTGTTTCAAGTCAAGGTTCAGATCTATGGGAAGTTAAACACGATGAGGAAGTTGATGTTTACATTGTGGAAATGAGTAGGAGAATTACTCCAATAAGAGATTTAGTTTCACTATGGAGACTATATCATTTTTTTAGGTATTTTAGACCTTTAATAGTCCATAGTCATACTCCCAAAGCAGGAACGATTGGTATGATTGCTGCAAAATTGGCAGGAATTAAAATTAGGTTACACACAGTAGCGGGTTTGCCTTTATTAGAAGTAAACGGCTTCAGAAGAAAAATTCTTAATGTTGTAGAGAAATTAACTTATGCATGCGCGACCAAAGTATACCCTAATTCTTTTGGGTTAAGTAGGATTATTGAAAACAATGGTTATTGTAGTTCTGAAAAATTAAAAGTTATTGCCAATGGTAGTTCTAATGGGATAAATACAGATTATTTTGATCCTCAGCTTTTCTCTGATTGTCTAGATGTAAGAGGAAAGCTTGGAATTAATTCAACAAATTTTGTCTTTATTTTTGTTGGCAGATTGGTAGGTGACAAAGGCATCAATGAACTAGTTAAAGCCTTTGATATTTTACAAATTAATCATCAGAACTGTAGTTTGCTTTTGGTTGGAGATTACGAAAATGATTTGGATCCATTAAAGCAAGAAACTTTAAAAATTATCGAGACAAATAAAAATATTATTACAGTTGGTTTTCAGTCGGATGTAAGGCTTTTTTTTGCAATTTCTAACTGCTTAGTTTTTCCTAGTTACAGAGAGGGATTTCCTAACGTGGTCATGCAAGCGGGAGCAATGGGTTTACCTAGTATTGTGACAGATATCAACGGCTGTAATGAAATAATACTAGCTGGGATAAACGGTTATTTAATACCAGTAAAAAATACAAAGGCGATTGTTGACAAAATGTCTGAAATCATTTCGGATAAAGCAACTTATAATTTGTTTCAGAAAAATGCAAGGGAGATGATTGTAAATAGATATGAACAAAGAGTTGTTTGGGCAGCTATAAAAAATGAATATGAATGTTTGATAAGAAATTTATAATTCAAACTATGTATCCATGGAGTTTCAATTTTTTTAGCATTCAGAAATCACTAGTTTAACATAACGTTAAATATTCATTTAGGTTGACTTAACAATATTTCAAAGTAAACACGATGTAATTTCACTCTTTAGTTAATGGCAAAAAGCTCCCTGAGTGCAGATAAAAATTGCTCGCCTTTAGAACTATTATCTCAGAATTGTGTACTTTACATCGCTGACTTATAGGACCAAACAAAGAGGTAGTACGATTTTAGGTAAAAGTGGTATTAAATAATGAATGATTACAACAAACTTTAAAAGAAAAACATTAACATGATGAAAAACTTAAACAACATGTGAACCAGAAAAATTCAGAACTTTGAAAAATAGAGTACATATTTTAATCACGTCTGCTGGCCGAAGAGTGTCATTGGTCAAGGCTTTTATCATTGAATTGAATTCACGTATTCCTGGTGCCAATGTATATACTACTGATATGAACCCTGAGTGGTCGGCGGCTTGTAGGATTTCGGATGGATTTTTTGTTTTGCCTAGAATAACAGATTCTGATTACATTCACAAACTACTTAATTTGTGTCTTCGAGAAAATATTGGATTGATCGTGCCAACAATAGATACAGAACTTGAAGTCCTTTCGAAAAATCGTGATTTATTTTCTTTCTCAGGAATCTCGATAGCGGTAAGTGATCTGTCATTAGTAAGTAGATGTCGAGATAAGCGCGAAACCAATAAATTATTTTCTGAATTTGAAATCGATTATCCTGTAGAAATTGACAAATATTATCCCAGATTTCCTCTTTTTGTAAAGCCTTATGATGGAAGCCTTAGCAAAGATATATTATTGATTAAGAACTCTTTTGATTGGCATGAGTCTCTTTTAGAAAATGAAAAGCTAATGTTCATGGAATATCTCAGTCCTGATGAATATCAAGAATTTACTGTTGATGCTTATTTTGATAAGCAGTCGAATCTCAAGTGCTTAGTTCCTCGTAGGAGGATAGAGGTGAGAGGAGGGGAAATTAGTAAAGGAAGAGTTGAGAAAGGAATGCTTTACAGCGTTCTAAAGGAGAAGTTTAAGAAAATTCCGGGTGCAAGATCTTGTTTAACTATGCAGTTTTTCGAACAACGTAAGACTGGTCGTATTGTTGGCATAGAGATAAATCCAAGATTTGGAGGTGGATTTCCGTTGTCATATGCGGCTGGTGCGTTATTTCCTGGTTTATTGATTGACGAATACATTTTAGGAAAGGAAATAGACTTCTACGAGGATTGGATTGACAAGCTCGTTATGCTGCGTTATGATGCAGAAGTTATTTTAGATGCAACCGATTTCGATTAATAACACTGTATTCGTGTTTGATTTGGATGATACTTTATATTCCGAGAGGGAGTATGAACGGTCAGGTATATCTTTTGTGTACGAATTTCTTAAGGATAATTCCGTCGGATTGTCAGAAGACTTAGGACTTGAAGCTTTATTGGTTGATAGGACGGGGTGGGTTGATGTACTTATTGAATCCTTTGAAATTCCTGGTACTATTTCGGCGCATGAGATTCTAAATTTATACAGAGGTCATTTGCCAAATATCAGGCTTTATCCTGACGCGCAAAATCTTCTGAACAGCTTAAGAAAAAAGAATGCAAAGATGTCAATCATTACTGACGGAAGGAGCGTAACACAAAGGCAAAAGCTAAAAGCGCTGTCCATCGATAATTACATTGATGATTTTTATATATCTGAAGAAGTTGGGTATGAAAAACCACATCCTTTTTCTTTCAATTCAATTGCCATCAAATATCAAGGAGCGAATTTTATTTACTTTGGGGACAATCCGCGGAAAGATTTTCTAACCCCAAATAAACTTGGTTGGTCCACAATTTGCTTGTTAGACCGAGGTAGAAATATACATAAACAAAATTTTTATACTAATTCTGAGTACTTACCTAAGCATTCAATAAGAACTTTTGACGATTTAATATTAGTAAATGAATAATAATAAGATTTGGCTTTCCTCTCCGCATTTAGGTGGTAGAGAACAAAAATACGTCAATGAAGCATTTGATTCGAATTGGGTAGCACCTTTAGGTCCCAATGTGAATGGCTTTGAGGAAGATCTTTCAAGATTTTTAACAAAGACAGAATCGATTCACACTGCAGTATTAACCTCCGGTACTGCTGCGCTACACCTAGCATTAAAAATGCTTTCAGTTGATTTTGGTGATGTGGTAATGGTACAAAGTTTCACCTTTTGTGGCACTACAAATCCTGTTACCTATCAAGGGGCGGAAATTGTTTTTATAGATTCAGAATGGGATACTTGGAATATGTGTCCCAAGGCTTTGCTTGAAGCTATGGAAGCTTATAAACATAAACGAGTCAAGGCAATAATACCAGTGCATCTATATGGTATGCCTGCTAAAATGCTAGAACTTCAAACGATAGCAGATGCTTATGGTGTGCCTGTCATTGAAGATGCAGCAGAAGCTTTGGGTTCGTCTTACAAATTACAAAAATGTGGTACTTTTGGCGCGATTTCTGCCCTAAGCTTTAATGGCAATAAAATCATTACAACGAGTGGCGGTGGAGCCTTAGTATCTAAGCACAAAAATTACATTGAACAGGCACGTTTTTTAGCTACGCAAGCTAGAGATGAGGCCCCACATTACCAACACTCACAGATTGGTTATAATTATCGAATGAGTAATATCGTAGCTGGTATCGGTCGAGGACAAATGGAAGTTCTTGATGAGCGTGTTACTCAGCGTCGTTTGAATAATAAACGTTACAAAGAGTTTCTTAACGGTGTTCTAGGTATTACTTTTCAAACAGAGCCCAATGAAGAGTATTTCAGCAATTATTGGCTAACCGCAATTTTGATTGATCCTACGTTGACAGGCGGAATAACTCGTGAGGATGTAAGATTAGCTTTGGAAGCCGAAAATATTGAATCAAGACCATTATGGAAGCCGATGCACACGCAACCTGTTTATAAAGGTTCAAAATTCTATGGAACTGGAGTATGTGAAGAGCTTTTTGACAAAGGACTTTGTCTCCCTAGTGGTTCAAATTTAAGAGATGCTGAATTTAATCGAATATTTTCAGTTCTCACTAGAATTTTCAAAATTTAATCGTGAACCTATACCGCATCAGTATTAAGCCATTTTTCGACTTCGTTTCGGCGTTTACTTTATTGGCAATACTTTCACCCATAATTATTCTGACCACTTTAGTTCTAGTAATTGCAAATAGAGGAAGGGTATTTTTTCTCCAGCAAAGACCAGGATTAAATGCACAATTTTTTATAATCATCAAATTCAAAACCATGCGTGATGAATTTGATAATGAGGGGAAACCACTACCAGATGAATTGCGATTGACTCGAAGTGGTCATTTTGTAAGGTCTGCGTCATTAGATGAGTTATTACAATTAATTAATGTGCTAAAAGGTGACATGAGTTTGGTGGGTCCAAGACCATTATTAGTGCAATACCTAACACTATATGACAAGGAACAAGCACGTAGACATGAAGTTAAGCCTGGTATCACCGGTTGGGCACAAGTCAATGGTCGCAACGCAATTGGTTGGGAAGAAAAATTTCGTTTAGATGTGGAATACGTCAATAAGCAATCATTTTGGTTGGATTGTAAAATACTGTGGATGACATTTTTGAATGTTATTAAACGTAAGGGTATAAGTGCTGATGGTCATGTGACGATGGGAGAATTCAAAGGAACAAATCAATAAAACAGTATGCCCACCCCAAAACACTTGGCAGAAACCGACGCCAAGATGATTGACCACGTCCATGTTTGGTACTTCTTCATATATATATATCTTTCTTACCGTTTTTGGTAAACGTTTGGAAATCGGTTGAGAAATGAAAAAGTTACCCACTTCTGAGCCACCCGAGTTATGTTTATTCCGGAGTTCAAATTTTCTCGCTTCTGCAATACTGAATCGATGGATCCGGACAAGTTTAAAAACCACAACCATCGATGGGAACGGCGCTGAGTTCTTTGTGTCGCCAAATTTCAATTTTCCTTTAATAAATTCGATTTTTACGTCGCATTTGTTGTAGATGTGGTAGTAAAACCATCGTGGAAAAAACGCTGAAATCCACCCCCTTTAGTCGGAGTAAATCGTCCCCCTAAAAAAGTACTAAAACTGAGGTGTCGAACATGTTGATATTGCTTGTTAAACCACAGGCGATATAGCTAATCAACCCATCAGTATGCAAAGAATTAAATAAATTCTCCGATATCAGCATGAAGGCAATGTGTAGGTGCCCTTATTTTAGAACTAGGTTATTTTTGTATTATTCCCTGAATGACTCCTCCCCGTATATCAGCCAACCGAAAATAGAGTTTCAGGGGTATTTTTATGCAATATAATAAATTCTTTTGGTGTTAAATCATTGATCGAGCTGTGTGGACGGTAATGGTTGTATTCCCACCTAAAATCTTCAATTTTCTTTGCCGCGTCCTCCAAAGATAAGAACCAATTTACATTAAGACATTCATCTCTAAACTTTCCATTGAATGACTCTGCATAGGGATTATCCGTAGGTTTACCGGGCCTTGAGAAGTCCATGGTTACGCCATTTCAATGTGCCCATTAATCAACATCTTTTTATACAAATTCAGTTCCGTTGTCACACTGAATACGCACAGGTTTACAACCCTAAATGGTACAAATACGACTCAATTCCTCGACTACATCAATTTCTTTGAGTGATTTGCCAACGAGTAACCCATGACAGATTTAACTGTAGTTATCGACTACAGTAAACACGCTAAATCGCTCCCCATTGAACAGCGCATCTTGTACAAAATCCATGCTCCACACTTTATTAATAGCTTGATGGTTTAATCTTTCTAAACGATGATTTGCACTGCGATTTCGTCAAGGTCTTTTACTGCGTAGATTTAATCTCTCTGACCTGTAAATACGATGAACACGCTTATGATTGTTTATAAATCCTTCCCTTCTAAGCAATGTGAATATTCTCTTAAAACCATATCAAATTCGGGTACTGGCTATTTCCCGAATTCGCCTTTTCAAGGCCTTCTCATCTCTACGATGATGCTTATAAAAGAACATCGAACGGCAAAGCAAAACACATTTTCAGGCCCGATTCTTAGATATTTGACAGTGCTCAACCATCCACAATGCCATTCACTTTTTGTACGTGGGTTTTATAACTTTTTTATTACATCTTGAAGTATTTGTTTGTCGAGACATAAAGCTGCAACCAACTTCTTCAGTTTCTAATTTTCCTCCTTAAGTTGCCTGAGTTTACTGAGTTCTGACACACCCATCGATCCATACTTTTTCTTCCAGTTAAAGAAAGTGGCTTGAGAAATTTTCATTTGGCGAGAGATTTCATCCACCCGCGTTCCAGTATCGAATTGTTTGATCGCTAAAACAATCTTGGCTTCAGTAAATTTAAATTTTTTCATGGTAAAAAGTTAGTTTTTTTCTTTTTTTGTTACCCTGAAAACTCTGGTTTAGAACAGTGCGATGTTGTGGGATGAGGTCATTCAGGGGCGGCTTTTTTGTTTTGCGCCAAATTCATTGGTGAATGATTCCAAATACCCATGAGAAATGGGTATTTTTGCTTTTCATTCTGTCTATGCAGCGACTGTTTTCCAAATCCTCTTACTACCACCGCTGGGT
>JACCDH011458864.1_pt1 | contig 19383 bp, 15 predicted proteins | sample 7442481 | NCBI WGS metagenome assembly JACCDH01 (sample SAMN15323433, study PRJNA562643) | freshwater metagenome | isolation source: river surface water | place: USA:Blue River Watershed | collected 2017-08-15 | reverse complement strand
ATCGAAAAGATCACCGATCGCGATCAATATGATGTACCTTTAACACACTGCATTACACCAGATCGTATCTATGAATTTTAATGCGTTTTTTCTAAGTTCATTCCGAATTTTATTACTGCCGTTCTCACTATTGTACGGCTTGATCATCATTATACGAAACTGGCTGTATAACCAGGGGTACCTGAAATCAGCTAAGTTTAATTTTCCCATCATCTGCATTGGCAATCTTGCTGTTGGCGGCACCGGTAAATCGCCCATGACAGAATACCTGATTCGACTACTACACAAAGAATACAAGATTGGCACATTGAGTCGTGGCTACAAAAGAAAAACCAAGGGCTATGCATTGGCTGGTGAAACCACCACCGCGTTAGAGATAGGTGATGAGCCCATGCAGTTTCACAGTAAATTTCCGGATATTGCTGTTGCAGTTGCAGAAGAAAGAATTGATGGCATTCCCCAGCTCATTCACGACAAACCTGATCTGGAATGTGTGATTCTGGATGATGCGTTTCAGCACAGAGAAGTAGCTGCTGGTTTTAACATCTTACTTACGCAGTTTGGTGATTTGTATGTGCACGATTTCTTTTTGCCTACTGGCGATCTGCGCGATCAGTGGTCTTCTGCAGACAGAGCACAAGTAATTGTGGTCACCAAATGCCCTGCAGATTTAACCATCAAGCAGAAAGAGAAAATCATCCGACAATTACGACCTGAGCCGGGACAAAGGGTTTTCTTCACAACGATTGAATATGGTACGCCTTACCACATCATCAAACAATCAGATGAGTGGATCATCACGCCAAGAGATGAGGTTTTATTGGTTTGTGGAATTGCCAATCCCAAGCCACTGAAAGATTATCTGCTGGAAAGAGCGCACACTTACTATCAGAAAGATTATAGTGATCACCATATTTTCTCCATTGATGATCTGAATGAGATTAAAGCACAATTCGATCGCATACAAGCAAAAGACAAGCTTATCCTCACAACAGAAAAAGATGCCATGCGCTTGGTAAAGTTTACCGAAGAGCTGCATGAACTTCCCATCTACGTAGTACCTATCCGCCACCGATTCTTGTTCGATGAAGGCGAGCAATTCGATCAGCAGGTGATTCAATACCTCCACCAATTCAAACAACAACATGGGCAGGAAACAAAAGAGCAAACAGCGTAAAGAGAAACTCAAGAAGTTCACTGCATCGCATCAATTAAAAGGGGTGCTAGATGTAACGCGCTCCGGTATGGGCTATGTGGTGGTGGGCGATAATAAGTCGGACGTGATGATTCGTCCCGGCGATTTCAACAACGCCCTGCACGGCGATACAGTTACCGTGAAAGTGGTAAAGGAAAACTTGTCGACAGGCAAGCGTGATGGTAAGATCATTGAAGTATTGAAAAGAAAGCAAACAGAGTTCATCGGCCATATACAACTCTCTACCAATTTTGCCTTTTTTGTAGCGGATACAGATAAACCCATGCCTGATCTGTTCATACCATTACAAAGTTTGAATGGCGCCAAACATAAGGATCGTGTAATTGCGAAGTTGGTGCAGTGGGAGAAGACTGATCGCAAGCCTATTGGCGAAGTTATACAAGTATTGTTAGCAGAAGACGAGAACGACGCAGCCATGAAAGAACTGCTGGCTGAAGCAGGCTTCCCTTTGAGTTTTGGTGATGATGTGTTGGAAGAAACAGCACGCTTACCGGAAATACTGGATAGCGCAGAAATTGCTAAACGAAAAGATTGCAGAGATATCCTCACTTTCACGATTGACCCTATTGACGCACGGGATTTCGATGATGCCATTTCATATCGTGAATTGAAAAACGGACAATACGAGATTGGTGTGCATATAGCAGATGTAAGTTATTATGTTGAGCCAGGCACTGCCTTGGATGAAGAAGCCTATAAGCGTGCAACTTCTGTGTATTTGCCGGACAGAGTGAATCCTATGTTGCCCGAGAAGATTTCAAATGAACTCTGTTCATTAAGACCTCATGAGGATAAATTCACATTTTCGGCTATTTTCCAAATGAATGCCAAAGCTGAAGTCAAACAATACTGGCTGGGCAGAACGGTGATTCATTCTGATCATCGATATGCTTATGAAGATGTGCAGGATATTATTGAAGGAAAATCTGAAGGCCCTAATAAAGAAGTCATCTTATTCCTGAACGATCTAGCACAGAAACTACGTAAGCAACGTTTCAAGAAAGGTGCGATCAATTTCTCATCACAAGAAGTACGTTTTAAGCTGGATGAAAAAGGGAAACCTGTAGGCATTGTGGTAAAAGAAAGTAAGGAAGCACATCAATTGATCGAGGAGTTCATGTTGCTGGCCAACAGAACCGTTGCAGAGAATATCGCCAAGATAGAAGTCAATAAGAAAGCGCTTCCATTCCCATATCGTGTGCACGATACGCCAGACGAAGATAAACTCTCACCCTTTATTGAATTTGCCCGTAAGTATGGACACAAGTTCGATATCAGCAGTCCCGAAAAAATTGCGGCTAGTTTCAACACAATGCTCAATGATGTAAAGGGTAAGCCCGAGCAGCATGTACTGGAACAATTGGGTATTCGCACCATGGCCAAAGCAGTGTATACCACACAGAATATTGGTCACTACGGACTAGCATTTGAGCACTACTGCCATTTTACTTCACCGATCAGAAGATATCCGGATGTATTGGTACATCGTGTACTGCAATCAGTCTTGGATAACAAACCGGCATTAGATAAAAAGATGGAAGAGAAGTGTAAGCACTGTAGTGAGCAGGAGCGTGCGGCGATGGAAACAGAAAGAGCTGCCAATAAATACAAGCAGGTAGAATTTATGCAAGGTTATATTGGTCAGGTCTTTGAAGGTGTGGTCAGTGGTGTAGCCAGTTTTGGTTTCTGGGTAGAAACTGTTGCGCATAAATGCGAAGGCTTGGTGAATGTGATTAGCTTAAGTGATTATGATGATTTTAGACATGTTGAGTCGGATTATAGTCTAGTAGGCCGAAGAAGCGGCAGAAAGTTCCGCATAGGCGATAAAGTGCATATCAGGGTAGTGGCTGCCAATATGGAAAAAAGACAGCTGGATTATGAGTGGGTGTTGCAGCCGAATCAAGAGGAGACGAAGGCGGTTAAGAAGAAAGGTTCTAAAAATTAAGAATTAATAATTAGCAATTAATAATGCTTAATCGATTTACAGCTAGGCGATTTTATGAGTGATACTATTAATAAAATTGTTTAGTGAAATGACGCATTTCAAATCAGCTAACTCAATTTTTAATTCTTAATTATTAATTGTTAATTCCTGAAAACTCCTTGCGAATCTTCGCGTCTTTGTGCCTTTGCGGTTAAATTCATTATTCGTGAATCGTCAGTCGTGAAGCGTGAGTATTTTAAAAGAATATAGCAGCTAGAACTTAGCTTAAATCTAGATTAAGGCATAATGCATCAAGTGAATAACATTGTGACTATACTTTAAGCTCTAAGCTAATCTCAAATCAAAAATTTCAAATTTGAAATAAATCTCTGCGGTAAAATTAAATCGCACTAGCCCTGTTATTTTCAGCTAACCCAATTATTAATTCTTAATTATTAATTCTTAATTCCTGAAAACAAATTCCCATCGCTTCCAACTCCGCCAATACAGGTGTATAAATTTCAGGTGAAGTAGGAATCTGCAATCCACGCAATTGAATTGTATCTTCAATTAAGAGTTTCGCAGCAATACCGAGCGGTAATCCCACTGTCTTGGCCATAGCAGTGCGTAAAGCATCTGTGCCTTTTACCACCAAACTACTTTGAATCGACTTTGCTTGTCCGTTCAGTGTATAGCCAATCTCATGCAGCATTACAATCATGTCCTTATCTGATGGATGCAATATAAGTTTGGTTTCTAACAGCCATTGTAATACATCAGCTGCTGTGCCCGATTGTAGTGGAATGATATCATCACCCATCAAACCCAGAAACTCCAGTAACAACCCCAATTCCGCATCGCGCAGCAAATCCTTCCATAACCATTCCAACTGATGCTTTGCGAGATGTTGCTGCACAAAATCACGTACACTTGTTTGTGTAAATGTGTATCCAATTTGATCATTGGCTAATTGTAATTGCACAATAGCATTCCAACCTTTGCAATAAGCAGGATAACGCAAAGTAGTGCGTAAGAAATTGGTGCAATGATCTAAACGATACAAGGGCATATAACTCAAGGAATCGCGATTGGGATAGTAAGCCAAATCACCAATGCCCGGTATCGATACGGTTCCTGCATCTGCAAACAACTGCGTATAGCTTTTTTGCTCAACCTTACCATCAGCCTGATACACGGCTCCGGCTTTACCTGCATTCACCACATTGCGTGGGTTCCAGCTGATTTTATAATGCCAGGGATTGTCATCACTCTCCGGTGCCACCAATCCACCGCAATGTGAATGAAAACGATGAATGGTGCCACCTTGTGCATGAATACCATCAATCAATTGCATCGCACTCATGTGGTCAATACCCGGATCCAAACCCATTTCACACAAGAACAATAAACCCGCATCAGCAATCGCATCGCGCATACTGCGCAAGCCATCATCCACATAAGAAGCAGTGAGCAAATGTTTGCGTAAAGTCAGACAATCTTTTGCCACCAATGCATGCAGGGCAGGAGGCATTAGGGAAATCACCACTTCATGTTCACTGATCAGCGCTGCACGTGCAGCTGCATCGTGAATATTGATGGCTTGTGCCAATACAGGTGAACCTGTAGGTAGTTTAGCTTGAATCTGTGCTATATCCTGATCAGCAATCGTAATAGCCCAGCCCTTGGTTACACTCAATTCGTGCAAATAATCCATCAAAACAGTGGCTGACTTTCCGGCTCCAAACAAGCAAATTTTTTTCATGGCAAGGCTTCAAAAATGGCTGATCAAATGGTTTCCAAAGAAACGATAAAAGATTGGTTGAAAGCGGTAAAAAATCAGCCCGCCAAAACCTATTTCAAATTATTGATAATAAATCACTTATGAATTAGTCAACATTGTGGATAAAACGCCTGAAAAAAGCCCCATTTTGGTTGGTATTCCGGCCTCAAAAAATTAACTTCGCCCACCGGCAAAATAGCCGGAATTATTGCGCTGAAATTTACAATTGAAAGCTGTTCATGGAAGAGAATCTGATCCCCGAAGAAACGAACGATAACGACCGAATTATACAGGTAAATATCGAAGAGCAGATGAAGACTGCCTACATCGATTATTCGATGTCGGTAATCGTTGGTCGCGCCCTGCCCGATGTACGTGATGGTTTAAAACCCGTACACCGCCGTATCCTGTATGCGATGAATGAATTAGGTCTTGCCTCCAACAAACCCTACAAAAAAGCTGCCCGTATTGTGGGTGAGGTGATGGGTAAATTCCACCCACACGGTGATAGTGCTATTTACGATGCTATGGCACGTATGGCACAGGAATGGAGCATGCGTTACATGTTGGTTGACGGTCAGGGTAACTTTGGTAACCAAGATGGTGATGGGCCAGCGGCCATGCGTTATACCGAAGCGCGTTTACAGCGTTTGGGCGAAGCTATGCTGGATGATATCGAGAAAGAGACTGTTGACTTCCAGCTCAACTTCGATGATTCACTAGAAGAGCCCTCTGTATTACCTACACGCATTCCGCAGTTGCTGGTGAATGGTTCCAGCGGTATTGCCGTGGGTATGGCTACCAATATGCTGCCACACAATTTGAGTGAAGCGGTTGATGGTTGTATTGCTTATATCGATAACAAAGACATTACTGCAGAAGAATTGATGCAGTATGTGAAAGCGCCCGACTTCCCAACAGGTGGTATCATCTACGGTATGGAAGGCGTAAAGCAGGCCATGATCACCGGTAGAGGCAGAGTAGTTGTGCGCGGTAAATGCCATGTAGAAACCAAGGCAAGTGGTCGCGAAACCATTGTGATCACAGAAGTGCCTTATCAGGTAAACCGTGATACCCTTACTGATCGTATCGGTCAGCTGGTGAATGATAAGACCATTGAAGGTATTGCGCACGTAAACAACGAAAGTAACAAGCGTGAGGGTACTCGTATTGTGGTTGATCTCAAGCGCGATGCTGTTGCCAATGTCATCATCAACCAACTCTATAAGTTTACAGAACTGCAAACCAGTTTTGGTATCAATAATGTGGCCTTGTCAAAAGGCAGACCACGTATCCTGAATTTGAAGGACCTCATTAGTGAGTTCGTTGAGTTCAGAATGGAAGTGGTGATTCGCAGAGCCAAGTATGAATTACGCAAAGCAGAAGAGCGTGCGCATATCTTACAAGGTTATCTGATCGCCTTAGATCATTTGGATGAAGTTATTCGACTGATTCGTAGCTCACCAACACCTGATGTTGCGAAAGACAACCTGATCAACGCAGGTTGGGGTATTGATGAGATTCAAGCAAAAGCCATTCTGGAACTGCGTCTGCAGCGTTTAACAGGCATGGAGCGTGAGAAGATCAAGGAAGAATATGATCAACTCATGATTCAGATTGCAGGATTGAAAGAATTGTTGGGCAGCGAGTCTATGCGCTACGATTTGATTAAAACAGAACTGCAGGAAGTAAAAGATAAATTCGGTGATGCACGTAAGAGTCAGATTCAATACCTCGCTGATGAAATGCGCATCGAAGATTTGATTGAAGAAGAAGATGTGGTCATCACCATTTCACATTTAGGTTATATTAAGCGTACTTCTGCAACAGAATACCGTCAGCAGCGTAGAGGTGGCCGCGGTGCCATTGGCTCGCGTACACGTGAAGAGGACTATGTAGAACATTTGTTCGTGGCATCAACGCACGATACCATGATGTTCTTTACAGAAAAAGGACGTTGCTATTGGTTGCGTGTATATGAAATTCCGGAAGGAGAGAAGCAGAGCAAGGGTAGAGCTATCCAGAACCTGATTCAATTACCGCCGGATGATAAAGTGCGTACCATCATTGATGTGAAGAAACTGGATGACAAAGAGTTTGTACAAAGTCATTATATCGTCCTCTGCACCAAGAAAGGTATCATCAAGAAAACTTCATTGGAAGATTTCAGCCGACCAAGAGCCAATGGTGTAAATGCCATTACCATTGTAGAAGGCGATCAGTTGCTGGAAGCACGTATGACGAACGGTAACTCTGAAATCATGATGGCGGTGAAGAGTGGTAGAGCAATCCGTTTCCCTGAAGAAAAGGTAAGACCAACCGGCCGTGGCGCCATTGGTGTAGCCGGTATTGAAGTAGAAGATGCCAATGATGAAGTAATTGGTATGATTTGTGTAAACAAAGAAGATAGCGATCGTACCGTATTGGTGGTGAGTGAGAAAGGCTTTGGTAAGCGTACGGCTATTGATGAATACCGCATCACCAATAGAGGCGGTAAGGGGGTTAAAACCATTAACGTAACCGAGAAAACCGGACAGTTGGTGGGTATCAAAGACGTAAGTGAGAAAGAAGACTTGATCATCACTTGTAAATCGGGCATCACCCTGCGTACCGCAATTTCTACCATTAAAGAGGCGGGAAGAGCCACGCAAGGTGTAATTTTGATCAGACTGGATGATGGCGATGAGATTGCAGCCATCTCTAAGATTGATGAACAGGAGGAAGATGAGCAGGTACCAACTGAAACAGACAATAACGAAAACACAACCAACAATGATCAGCCGGCTGAGGAGAACAACACAGCTACTGATGCAACAGAAAACCAATAAGAAAACCTCAAGTATGAAAAAGCTATTGTTGCTTGCTGCTATGACCGGTGTATTTCAACTGAGTCAGGCACAGAAGATGGACAAGGTGAAGACAGTAATGATGTTAAACCAAGTCGAGAATGCCCGTACAGAAATTGAAAAGCTGAGTGCTGATCCCAAGGCGCAAACCAATCCTGAGTTTTGGTATTGGAAAAATCGCATCTATGCAGCTTTGTATAAGGACGACGCGATGCTGGCTAAATATCCTGAAGCGTTTAAAATTGCTGATGATGCAGCTAGAAAATACCTTCAATTGGATAAGGAGCTGAAGTTCGTCAAAGAAAACAATGCACAAGGCTTTTTTGATTTGTACTCAACCTCTTTTGGTAAGGGTGTCAACAAGTTCAATGATAAAGCATGGGAAGGCGCTGTAGGTTATTTCCAAACCGCTGTTGAGTACAGCGATTTGATTTTTACCAACAAGTGGAGTAGTGTGCCAATGCCTTTTGATACCACGTCTATTTTATATGCTGGCTACTCTGCGCAAAATGCCAAGCAAGAATCACTTGCGTCTAAATTTTATCAGCGTTTGATTGACAATAACGTAGTGTCCATGGGCGGACAGGAAATGTCTGAACTCTATCGCTATGTATTGTACAATTGTATCAACGAGAAGAAAGAAGCTGATTTCAAAAAATACCTCACTATTTCAAGAGAGCGTTTCCCTAAGATGGAGTGGGATGAGTACGAAACAGAGTATCTCGAAAAGAACTATACATTGGCTGAGCGCGTAGACGTATTCGATAAGGAAGATGCTGCAGGTACATTAACTGAAACCAAATACTTGCTTTTTGGTGATATGTTCTACAATATCCCAAAAGAGGACAAGGATAAAATGGATAGTGTTACTGTCGATAAGTTTAAGCACAAAGCTGCTGAAGCTTTCAAGAAAGCATTTGATAAGAACAATCAGAATGGTTTAGCAGCCTTCAACGTAGGGGTGATTCACTACAATGATTTTGGTGTATGGGACGATCGTTACCGAGCCAATATCAAACAGCTGCAGGAAATCAACGCTACTAAGAAGGTAGAAAAAGACCCTAAGAAGAAAGCTGCTGTTGAAGCTGAATTCAAGACAAAAACAGATCCAATCCGTAAGGCCAATGGCGATATTGAAAAGCTGATGGATCAGGAAGCGAATGTGGCTATTGAATGGTTGGAAAAAGCTTACACTGTATTTAAAGACAAAGCAACAAGAACCAAGACTGAAAACAGTATTGGCAATAAGTCTGTTGACTTCCTTTCAAATCTCTACGGTTTCAAGCGTGACAAAGCACGTGGTAAAGACCAGAAAGCATTTGATGCTTACGAGGCCAAGTACAAGTTGTACGACGGGTTACATGATTCATTTCATTAATTGATATGAAAAGCCCCTCCAAAAGGGGCTTTTTTCATAGAACCAAACTGTGTACAAAAACGTAATTATCTCAAAGACTAACCATGCAATCCATCATCAATATCGTATTTGCTAGCTTACTGTTTTTAACAGCATGCAAAGAGAATAGGGAATTTGTAGATACCACGCAGGCACAAAATCCGACTACCACAAGCACCACCATTGTCAATAACCGTGAGGTAATCTGGGGTTTGGATTTCCTGCCGGATGGCGATATGCTTTTCACAGAAAAGAGGGGTAGACTGGTACGTGTGAACAAAACCACGAATGCGCTGACAGAAATTGCCGGTTTGCCAACAGATATAGATGCCAGCGGGCAAGGCGGATTGATGGATATCAAGCTGCATCCAAACTATGCCAGTAATGGATGGATTTATGCGAATTATTCCTCAACAGGTGGTTTCCTGAACCTGATCCGTTTCAAGCTGAATGGCAACCAAGTCGGCAATACAGAAACACTACTCAAGTCAAACACACCATCAGCATGGCGTGGGCATTACGGAGGAAGAATCGTTTTTGATAAAGCCGGCTATCTCTATTTGAGTGTTGGCGAAGGAGGTACCACTAGTTATGGAGGAGAGAATTCGCCCAATAAGAACGCACAGAATCTGCAATCGCCCTGGGGTAAGATCCACCGTATGACGGATGATGGGAAAGTGCCAGCCGATAACCCTGTATTTCCGGGTACAACGGCAGCAACCACGGTTTGGTGTTACGGACTCAGAAACCCGCAGGGCTTGGTATATAATCCTTTTACAGACCAATTATGGGAAACAGAACATGGCCCACTGGGTGGCGATGAACTCAACCTGATTCAAAAAGGTAAGAACTATGGCTGGCCGCTGGTAAGCTATGGCAAGAATTATGATGGAGTGCCCGTATCAGCTAGTCCTTTAAAAGAAGGCATCGAACCTCCGGTAACTTATTGGGTACCGTCAATAGCAGCTAGTGGTTTAATCGTAGTAACCAATCCCAAATTCAAAAGATGGTATGGTAACCTGATGTCGGGCGCATTGGCTGGAGCCCATGTACACCGAATCATGTTTCAGGGCGATAAAGTAACCGAAACAGAAAAGTTATGGAATGGCATTGGCCGAGTACGTAATATTAAAGAAGGCCCAGATGGCAATATCTATTTATGTGTAGAGGGGCCAGGAAGAATCATCAGGGTGAGCCCGAATAACTAAGAGAGCAAGGCCGTCAGCAATGATGGCTTTCTTTCTAAAGCATAACTTAACATAATATTAATTATAAGAATTATTATAATCATAAAAAGGCTGCCCAAAAGCAGCCGTGAGTGTATAACTCGTTAATATCTATTAGTTACTGCGCTTGATATCAGAACTGCCGGATGAACTAACCTGACGCTTCAAAGGTTCACCTTTATAATAGATATCACTACCGCCGCTGGCATCTGCAGATAATTCTTTCTGTACCGTTACATGGATATCGCTGCCGCCACTGGCATTCAGGTTAGCAATATTGCATACCAATCCATAACCTTTGACATCGCTACCGCCAGACGCCTGCACCTTTAACTGGTTAACTTGACCTTCCAGAAATGCATCGCTGCCACCGCTGGCCGATATCTTCAAATCCTGCGCTTGGATTTTGCCTTTACAATCAGAGCCGCCCGATAAACTCATACTCAGATTCTGACAGCTTAGGTTTCCATTGATCAGGATATCAGAACCTCCTGAAGCCCGGAGTATATCTAATTGTTTTACAGAAACATAAGCCTTTAACTGTTTGTTTCCCCATGAAACACTAAGCCAGCTGTCCGGCTTCTTAAAGTAGATTTTCAAAATGCCATTTTCAACAATGGTCTTAATCATATCCCGATCTTCCTCATTGGTGGCGCTAACCGCTACGCCAACCGCATCACTTTGGTCCAAATACAGATCGATACCACCCGATACCTCTATACCATGAAAGGATTCCACCTTTCTCAGTTGGGCGTTTTTATCATTCAAGTACTTTTGCGCTGAAACAGCACAAACAAATAATAATGAAAGAGTTAGTGTAAATAATAACTTTTGCATAAGCAGCAGATTTTATTGTGAAACGGCTGCTCTTATGAAAAGTTACAGTTGCTATAATTGTTTTCCAGTAGCACCAACAGAACGCACCTGCGTGGTCTTGCCTTTATCCAGCGATATATCCACCGGTTGGTTGGTTTTCCAATTGCCGCGGGTGAAATCAGGGATATCCATACTTCTGCCGCGTTTGGCTACCGACTGCTCAGACAATGGCGCAATGGCACTCCATAAGGCTGCATCATAGACATCCTGATCCAGGGGCAGCCCATTACGCAGGCAATCGATCAATCGCCAATCCATAATAAAGTCCATGCCCCCATGTCCGCCAATCTTTTTGGCAATCTCGCCCACATGCTTCACCAAGGGTGTCTGGTGTTTTTCATACAGTTCCTTCAAACCATCGGGCTTCAGCCAGCCATGTCCGAAAGCAATACGCTCGGGCGAAGGCCATTTGCTAGCCACACCCTTGGTACCGCTGATGAGGTGAATACGCGAATATGGTCTGGGCGATGTTACATCGTGCTGCACCATCATGGTTTTACCCTTATGGGTTTTGATGATGGTGGTATTCATATTACCACGATAGCGCTTGTCCACATAAGGCTGGTAAAATGCATCCTGAGCCGCTTTATCCTTTGCCATTTCCTGCATCATAAAATCAGCACTGCTCACTGATACCAGATAATCCATCTGATCGCCGCGATTAATATTCAAACATTGAGCAATTGGTCCCAAACCATGGGTTGGATATAAATTACCATTCCTACCAGCGTTCTCCTTCAAGCGCCACATTTCTGCATAACCGCCAGAGCTGTCCTTCATAAAATTTAAGTCGCGCAGATCATGGATATAAGCACCTTCTGCATGCACTGTTTCACCCAACATGCCCAAACGCACCAAACTCAGGGTTAACTGCTCAAAGAAATCATAACAACAATTCTCCAGCATCATGCAATGCTTTTTGGTTTTCTCAGAAGTTTCTACCAACTGCCAGCATTCTTCCAAACTCACGGCGGCAGGCACTTCTGTTGCAGCATGCTTGCCATGCTCCATCGCATAAACAGCCATGGGTGTATGCCAACTCCAGGGTGTGCAGATATAAATTAGATCCAGATCATCTCGCTCACACATTTTCTTCCAAGCATCTTTGCTGCCATAATAACCAATGGGCTTTGGCCTACCCGCTTTGGTCACAATTTCCTGTGCCTTCACTACCCTTTCCTCATATTGATCACACAAAGCTTTGATCTCCACACCTTCAATAAAACTCATGCGCTCTACCGCACCCGGGCCACGCATACCCAATCCAACAATACCAATACGCACCGTATCCATCTTCGGTGCTGCATAACCACACATATTGAATACTCCTGGCTTTTGTGCATACTGCGCCATGGTTTCAGGCAAGCCCGTGGCAAGTGCACCAGCACCTAATGTAATGTTGCGTAAGAATTTTCTGCGATTGGTTGACATGGGTTAGGTTTTATTGTCGATTGAATATTGATTATTGTTGATTGACGATTCACGATTCACGTTGTAACAACGCCCTCAATAAATGTACTTGATTACTGGCACGTACATAATTATGTCCCGGATATTTTGCGCCATAATAGCCATCGTTCAGCAAATGATCAGTCAGGAACCGTAAAGCTTGCATATAAATCAAATAATGGCCAGAAAAATGGATATGCTTTCGCTCCCATTCAGTTAATACACTGCCCATAGCATCTAGATAGCCTTCTTCAATAGCCACACAACAATCTTCACGTACTTGTATCTTGCTGAAATCTTTTTCTTCTTCCGAGACCGGACAAACATAGGTACGATACATATCGCCTAGATCACTGATGAAATAGCCCGGCATCACCGTATCCAAATCAATCACACAAACTGCTTTACCCACATCATTGAATAAGACATTGCTGATCTTGGTATCATGGTGCGTTACACGAAGCTTGGCTTGTGCGTGGTTGACAAATACTTCATATTGCTGCACCAATGAATGGTACTGATGCAGTTCTTGTATCAGCGACATGGTTTCTTGAATGCGCACTGGATTACCATATTTACAAGCATCTTGAAACTGCCTGTAGCGTAAAGACAGGTTGTGAAAATCCGGAATGGTGATGCGCAACTGCGTGGCATCAAAATCTTGTAGCACCGCAGTAAAACCACCAAAGGTTTTGGCAGCTTCATATGCTTGTTCAGCTGTTTCCACCGTATCTACCGTATGCGTATTGGGCACAAATGCAAACACGCGATAAAAAGCATCTCCTGTATCCCAAAGTGTTTGTCCGCTCACAGCAGGCACAGGTGCGGTAAACAAATAACCCGGCTGATGTGCTTGTAGATAATCCCGTAGCAAACAGATATTCTCATCAATCCAATCGGGACGCTGGAACACTGCCTGATTGATGCGCTGCAGCACAAACAATGCCTTGCCTGTATCCACTTGCCAAGTATGGTTGATGAGTCCCGAACCAATAGGCGCATAGGTCGTTGATTCAGGCCAATTCCATACAGTACACAATTCCGCAAACAAAGCAGTGGTCATAGTGGGAAGATAAATCGGATTGAGTAAAACAAGCAGCCTGTGCAGAAAAATTATCCATTACCAGTTGGTCGAGAGACCAAGCAGTAAAAAAGTATTTATAGTAGAATATTTAAATCATCGTGCCTGAGACCGTAGACTAAAGTCTACGGAAATATACTTACCGGTTGGTCTCCCGACCAACCGGAATACCAATTTTATTCAACCACTTCGTGGTTGTGCTGCTTGACTTTTATTAATTGCTATTCTTATTGAACGCCTTCAGCGTTCAAGTCCGTTGGAAAAAGGGAACATGATTCATTTCGATATCCTCCGCTGACTAAAGTCTACGGAAATAGATATTATCGAAAAAAAACTCCATGACTGGGGACTTCAGTACCCGGTGAAAGAAGACCGAATGAACCGATAAAATAAATACAAGGTCTTCTCCACGCATTTCTACAAAAGCCACTACTTTAGAAAACTCAATCTTTCACATGATCAATAGAAGACAATTTGTACAATTTGCCTCATTGGGTTTGGGCAGTATCGGCTTCCAAAGTTTTCGTGGTAAAACCGAAGCATACAAACCGCTCGTGCTCTCAACATGGGACGCCGGTATTGAAGCCAATAAAGCTGCTTGGCAAATTCTCGGCACAGGTGGCTATGCATTAGATGCTGTGGAAGCAGGTGTACGCGTTACCGAAGCATCACAAAACTGTTGTGTGGGCTTGGGCGCCAATCCTGACCGTGATGGTATTGTTACATTGGATGCTTGTATCATGGATGAAGCAGGCAACTGTGGTAGCGTAGCTTTTTTAGAACGCATCAAACACCCTATTTCTGTGGCGCGTCGCGTGATGGAAAAAACACCACATGTGATGCTGGTGGGTGAAGGCGCGCAACAGTTTGCTGTAGCAGAAGGTTTCCCTTTGGAGAAGCCAGACCTCTCACCAGACGCCAAACGTGCTTATGAAAACTGGTTGAAAAAATCTGAATACAAACCTGCGATTAACAGAGAGAATCAAGGTCATGGTCCGTTTGCACCCAATATGTTGGACAATGGTGAATGGAACCACGATACCATTGGTATGATTGCCATCGATAGCAAGGGCCGACTCAGCGGTAGTTGTACCACCAGTGGCATGGGTTTTAAAATGCGCGGTCGTATTGGTGATTCACCCATTATTGGTGCAGGCTTGTTTGTAGATCAAGATGCTGGTGCGGCTGTAGCAACAGGACAAGGTGAAGACATCATCCGCATCTGCGGTGCACATACCATTGTAGAGTTCATGCGCCAAGGCATGCACCCGGAACAAGCATGTAAAAAAGCAATGGAACGTTTGCTCAAAGTGAAAGGGATGGAAAAAGCCAAAGCCATTCAAGCTGGTTTTATTGCCATCAACAAACAAGGCGAATATGGTGGCTATGCTTTGCAGAAAGGATTCAGCTTTGCTGTTTGTCATGCTGCCGATAAAAACTTTTTAGTTAATGCCAAACCATTGATCTAATGTCCTTACCACTTGAAATTTGCGTCTTTAATACAGAAACTGCCATTGCCGCTGCAGCCGCAGGCGCCGATAGAATTGAATTGTGTGAGAACTATGCCAACGGCGGTACCACCCCATCCTATGGTTATCTGAGAACGACGAGAGAAAAAGTTTCTATTCCAATTTTTCCCATGATTCGTCCGCGTGGTGGTGATTATTACCATCGCCCCGAAGAGATAGCAATTATTCAAAAAGATATCCTGCTCTGTAAAGAGCTGGGCTTTGAAGGTGTGGTGATTGGCTTGTTGACTATTGACGGCAGTATCGACAAAGAAAATACTGCAAGACTCGTTGAAGCTGCTTATCCTTTGGATGTTACTTTCCATCGCGCATTTGATCGTTGCAAAGAGCCACTTGAAGCATTGGAAACCATTATTGCTTGTGGTTGCACGCGTATTCTCACGAGCGGACAACAGGCCAAAGCACCGGATGGAAAAGAACTGATTAAAACATTGGTAGATCAAGCCGATGGACGCATCATCATCATGCCCGGCAGCGGTATCAATAGCAGCAATGTGGCCATGATGCGCGAATTCACCGGTGCTGCAGAGTTTCATACTTCTGCAAGAATTTTAAAAGACTCACCGAGCACCTTCATGAACCCAGCCATGCCGGAAGATTTCAGACAAGACTTCACTGATGCAGCAGAAATACAACGCATCAAAGCTTTGCTGCAGTAATGATTATCCGCGAAGCGATATTGGAAGAACATAGCAAGGTCAACGCTTTACGCATTGCGCAATATGCTTGTAGTTCTAGCAAGCGCTTCAAAGAATTGATGGATTGCTATCTCGATCCTGAGTACCGCGTTGCACAACGCGCATCATGGAGTGTGAGCTGGGCTGCACGCACAAAACCAGCCATGATTCAACCGTATATTGGTGTGCTGGTAGCAGCTTTACAAAAAACAGAGGTTCATCCTGCGGTCATTAGAAACGCTGTTGGTGTGTTGGAAATGGTAGACATTACAGAAAAATATCACGCAGATGTGATGAATGCTTGCTTTGGCTTCATCGAAAACATACAAACACCTGCTGCCATCAAAGCTTTTTCATTAACGACATTATTCAATCTCTCGAAAACCTATCCGGATATTCGTCACGAACTCAAGCTCATCATCGAAGAAAGATGGGATGATGAAACACCCGCTTTCCGCGCACGCGGCAAAAAAATCCTGAAAGCCATTGGCTAGTAGAGCATACGCACTTTAATCGTATGCTTCACGTTCTTCAGTAATTCCAATGCACGCTTAGAGAGTTTATTGTCTACATCCAGCACCACATAACCAATGGCATCATTGGTCTTTAAGTACTGACCAACAATATTGATATTGTGTTTCGACAACTCCGTGTTGATGGCACTCAATACACCCGGTACATTATTATGAATATGTAGAATACGATGCGCACCTTCAACTGGCGGCAAACTAATGGGCGGTACGGTATGTGAACCATACGTAATACCACGCTCTAAATATTGAAACAGTTTGATGCTCACATCTTCACCAATATTTTCTTGCGCTTCTTCTGTAGAACCACCAATATGTGGTGTGAGCAATACATTGGTCAATCCTTGCAGCGGTGTTTCAAATGCATCGCCATTTTTTTCCGGCTCAACAGGAAACACATCAATGGCTGCACCACTCAATTGCTTTTCTTCCAAAGCTTTGGTGAGTGCAGGAATATCCACCACTTCTCCCCTTGCATAGTTGATCAAAATGGAACCTGTCTTGAATTGCTTCAACACTGATTTATTGACCATGTTTTTGGTTTGATTGGTTTCAGGCACATGCAGACTCACAATATCCGACTGGCTCACCACTTCTTTCAAAGACTTACACGCCACTGCATTACCCAATGGCAGTTTGGTTTCGATATCGTAAAAACGAATCTTCATACCCAAAGCCTCTGCCAACACACTCACTTGCGAACCAATATTACCGTAACCGATAATACCCAATGTTTTGCCACGCAGTTCATAACTGCCTTTGGCTTCTTTGAACCAGCGACCTTCATGCGCTGCTTTGTTTTTATCGGGTATTCTTCTGATCAACATGATAGCTGCACCAATCACCAATTCTGCCACACTGCGTGTATTGCTGTAAGGTGCATTGAACACCGCCACACCTTTTTGCGTAGCTGCTTTCAGGTTTACCTGATTCACACCAATACAGAAACAACCGATCGCCTGTAGCTTAGTAGCCGCATCCAATACTTTGGCCGTGATCTGTGTTTTGGAACGAATGCCTAAGAGGTGTACATCTTTGATTTCCTTGATCAGTTCTGCCTCGCTTAATGCGCCACTCACTTTGCGCACATTCACATATCCGTTTTGCTTAAACTGCTGAACTGCTTTCTCGCTAATGTTCTCCAAAAAGAGAATATTGATCTTCTCTTTGGGATAACTGGTGCCCGCTTTGCTCATGTGGCGAATTTAAACGATTGCCCCAAGTTTTCCACCAGCCTTTTCTCACATCTTGTTTCTGTTATATTTGCCCGCGTCAAGAATTCAACATGCAGTTCCGTACCCTCATATACAGCCTTATTATGCTGGCGAGCGTGTCTTGTCAGGCACAGCCCACAGAACAATCCAAAAACACCAAAACATTTCGCTTTAAACCCCTGCCTGATTCTACCAAAGAACGCATCACTGCCGCTGTGCAGGAGGAATACCAAAAAACTTTGGGCAAAGGCGCTTTCAGCGGCGGTATCATTATTGCCAAGAATGGCGAAATTCTGATGGAAGATTATAAAGGTTATTACAACCAACGCACGGGTGAACTGATGGATGCCAACACCCCCATTCACCTCGCCTCTGTCTCCAAAACCTTCACAGCAATGGCCGTATTGCATTTGTGGGAACAGGGTAAGTTTGGATTGGATGATGATGTACGCACCCATTTTCCCAGCTTTCCTTATGAAGGCATGACCATCAAAATGTTGTTGTCGCACCGCAGCGGTATGCCCAACTATCTCCATTTCACGAATGAAACCAAGGCCATCACTTCTTACCGTAAAGGCAGAAAGGGCCGCAAGATTAAAGTGGTAAAATATGTTCCGGTGAAAGATCCCTTCCGACCCGGCTTGCTCACCAACCAAGACATCCTGGATTTCATGGCGGAGAAAAAGCCCGCTGTTCAAGCACGCCCCGATACCCGCTTCCAATATTGCAATACCAATTATGTGATGCTGGCATTGCTGGTGGAGAAACTCACCGGCCAGTCGTTCCCACAATACATGAAGGATAGTGTCTTCACCCCGCTGGGTATGAAAAACAGTTTTGTATTCAGCAAAGCCGATGCCGGCAGATACATACCTTCTTATATGTATAACAACCGTGTGTACGGCATCGAGCGTCTGGATTGCACCTACGGCGATAAGAATATTTACAGCACCCCAAGAGACATGCTCATCTGGGACAAAGTATTGTATGATGGCAGTTTCGTGAAAAACAGCACCCTTACTATGGCATTTGAGCCACTGAGTAATGAGCGCAAATCGCAACACAATTATGGTTTGGGCTGGCGCATGATTATCCATGAAGACAATTCCAAAATCGTGTACCACAACGGCTGGTGGCATGGCAACAATACCGTGTTTACCCGACTGATTGAGGATACCGCCACAGTGATTATCCTGGGTAATAAGTTCAATAAGATGATCTATAACCTGGGCCGCCGCTTCCCGCTGATTCTCACGAATGATGCGGATTCAACCGATTTTGAAGAATAAAACCATGCTTTTTTCGTTATATGCCCGCGCTCGGCTGCTGTCAAAAGCGCAAAACATCAACCAACCAAAACATGCTACAAGGTATAATCGGCCCAAAAAGCAGGACTAGTGGCACTTTCAAGTCCATTTCCCCCTATTTTTGCCGACCAATCATCCTAAAAACCATTCAATAACCATCAAATCCTCTATTAATTGCTTATGAACAATGCACTATTCTACGCCGTACCGGCGATGGGTATCGTGGGATTGCTCTACACATTCATCAAGTATGGCTGGGTGAGCAGACAAGATGCCGGAGATGCCAAAATGAAAGGTATCAGTGACCACATTGCCGAAGGCGCTATGGCCTT
>JACCDH010719024.1_pt1 | contig 19388 bp, 22 predicted proteins | sample 7442481 | NCBI WGS metagenome assembly JACCDH01 (sample SAMN15323433, study PRJNA562643) | freshwater metagenome | isolation source: river surface water | place: USA:Blue River Watershed | collected 2017-08-15 | reverse complement strand
GGTTACTCTACGAAAAGTGGATGGACTACACTGGACTCAAATTCAAATTAGGGCAAGGAATGTCCACACTTCGCATCAAAGTTCCACAAGAAATCTACAAGTCACCGGAAGCGATGGAGAATGTCCTTGCCCAAGTGCATAACTCACAGTCACCGGATAACCTCTGGCAGACCTATATCGATGGTAAGCGACCCCTCGTGATGTCTCTCGAGATTGTATCGATTGGTGGTGATGTGCGACTGTATATCAATTGTCCAACCAAAAAAGTGCGCAACGCGGTCGAATCACAACTCTACGCCCAATACCCAGGGATTGAAGTTATAGAAGAACAATTCGACTACACCGCAGCGGTCAAACCGAATTTTGATGAGTATGATCTTTTTGCCTTTCACATGAAGCAGAAAGGGGCAGAAGAATTACCGATCAAAACGTATATTGATTTTGGTATGGATAAACTTCCAAAAGAAGAATTCAAAATTGAACCAATGGCACCAATGCTCGAGCATCTCGGCACCCTAAAACCCCACGAACAAATTTGGGTACAATTTTTGTGTGTTCCACATATCAAAAAAGAATTCAAGAATGGTCACCTTACTGAAGTCAGTACGTGGGAGCCACGAGTACGAGCCAAGATCGACGAAATGATGGGTCGTGGTAAAGACAAAAAAGGACCAGCTGAATTAGAAAACCAGCCAAGACTCACGACTGGTGAACGAGACATCATTGCCGCAATGGAGCGTAATATGAGTAAATACGCCTATGAAGTGGGAATTCGCTGGGTCTACGCTACAAAAAAAGGGACATTTGATGGTAATGTCATTTCACCAATGATCCGTTCGTTTAGTTCGTACGATTACATCGGCCGTAACCAAATCGGCGTCGCCTGGCGTACTGACTACAACTACAACTGGTTTTCAGATTGGTCGGGTGCCAAACGAAAGAAACTCAAAATCAAAGAATTCGAACGCTACAAGCGCCGATCCTTTACTCCAACTACCGGCATCAATCCCGAGATGCCAAAGCAAATTATGTCTGTGGAAGAGTTGGCCACCGTATTCCATATCCCAAGTAGTATTGTAATGACCCCTGGTCTTGGTCGTATTCCGTCTACCCGACGCGAAGCACCACCAAACCTACCAACCGGTACCTTTGGCTAATTACGATATGGATACGAATACGCCATCACTATTTGCAGTTGTCTCACCACGACGAGCACTGACACTGCTACTGATCTCGAGTGCAATCATACTAATTACCATACTAGGATTATTACTATGGATACAAAGCGCCAAGCAGCCGCCTGCTGATTTTCCGATTGCCAAACCCGTTGTGATCGAAGCAGGGGAGACAGTGTCCGGAATAGTACAGAGTTTTAAAGCAGCGAACATCGTGCAGTCTGAGTTGCTCTTGTACATCACCCTACTTACACAGTACACACCGAGTGATATCAAAGCCAGTACGTATGTATTTGATCAGCCATACGACGTATTTGCGATTGCCGAAAAGCTCGCCGAAGGAGACTTCACTAGTAACCTCGTTCGCCTTACCCATCGTGAAGGGGAGCGCGTGAGTATTCTCGCAGAATCAGTCCACAGTGCATTACCAGCCATTGCGACCAGTACCTTTATCGCAGAAGCATTACCGTACGAAGGTACCCTTTTTCCCGAGACTTACTTCCTACCACCACACTTCACGAGCCAAGATGTCATACAAACTCTCAGAGATAGCTACGAGACATTTATTGCCCCATACCGTGCTACTATCGCTAGTAGCAGCCTTACCGAGGCAGACGTAGTGACTTTGGCGTCGATTGTCGAACGAGAGGCAGACTCTGAAGAATCAATGGGTATGGTCGCGGGTATATTGCGTAACCGCCTCGATATCGGTATGCCACTGCAGGCTGATGCTTCGATGGAATACGTACTCGACAAGCCGCTTGGTGCCTTAGTGCCAGCCGACCTCAAGATCGACTCACCATACAACACCTACCTAAACAAAGGACTCCCTCCAACCCCAATCGGCAACCCGGGAGCAGTAGCGATACAAGCAGTGCTCGAACCTATCCCGAGTGACTACCTTTTCTACATCACTGGCAACGACGGCAACTTCTACTACGCCACTAGCTACGAAGATCATAAACGGAATATCGCGCGGTACTTGCGGTAGTAAAGAATAAACATAGTTCATTTCATACCGGGCAGTATGTTTGATAGGTAGGAAGTTCTGACACAATCACGATGACTTCATAAATAAGTGGCGTATAAATATCGTCGCAAATCTGCTAGAATTTGCTTATGAATTATATAGGAACTATTAATCCGCGAGGAGTATCAGATAGCGAAGTAGCTACTTACTCACTGCGTACCGCAGTACGTGCAGTTGTCTTTGACGAGGCAGATAATATCGCACTATTACATCTCACTCGAGACTCATATTACAAATTACCGGGTGGCGGTGTAGAAGCTGGCGAAGATTTTGAAGCAGCGCTTCGGCGTGAATGTTTTGAAGAAATTGGTTGTGCTATTACTGACATACAACCAATCGGATACACCGAGGAATACTGGCAAGAGGACACCGAGAAACAAACATCACATTGTTTCACCGCAAAATTAGTTGGTGAGAAAGGTACACCAGCACTGACCGAGAGTGAGCAGGAACGGGGATTTGTCACGATCTGGTTACCGATCGACGAAGCAATCAAAAAGCTGGAGACCTGTATTCCAACACACTGGGAAGGTGATTATATTCCGGCGAGAGAATTAGTGTTCTTGCAGGCGTTTGCAGATCAGCAGATGTAACTACAAGCACACTAGAGATGAACTATTGACGCTTTTAATTAAGTTTTATACTATCGCTGATAGATGAGTCTTATAATAGTGGGGAAGTAATGACAACTGACAAAAACGAGAAAGAAATTTGGTGGCTTGCAAGAGGGAGTTCATCCACTCGTCGACAACCATCTTTTGCTCCACCCAACGCCAGACAGTCTGTGACCAGCAGCTTATATGGATTTGGCTGGAATCGGAAAACCTCCAGTTTTGTAACCAGTAACCAGCATGATTTGCTCGCACGCGCTCAACTTAAAGAGTTTCCTTGTGAACGAGCTGTAGCGATGTGCATGCTTTGGCACTATGCAAGGAGATTGCAGTGCGGTAATGATGAAGATGGCATATTTGCGGCAGCTGGTGTGATGTGTAGAGTATCATCAAGACAACGTGATGGTGAGATTTGTCTGCATTTCTATTCTCCGACATGGAAGCTGCAACAAATCAGTCTTCATGAAAGCATGATGCACAGTTTCCGCATGAGTATTGCAAGTAGTCCATTGGTACAAATCTTCAGAAAGCTCGAGTAATAACAAGTCCACGAAGGCAAATACAGCCTGTTCGCATGGGCTGTTTTTGTTTACCGTCTCATCAAATTTTCTAACACCATCCTAAACCATGGCTAAGGATTCTCATTTACCTAATTATCCGCTATAGTAGCGGGATTATGGCAAAGACTGTATTTATGGGACTTTCGGGTGGGGTAGACTCCTCGGTGGCTGCGCTACGTCTCAAAAACCAAGGCTACCGGGTGGTGGGGGTTTTTATTAAAGTCTGGCACCCGGATTGGCTTGTTTGCAATTGGGAAGCAGAGCGACTTGATGCTATGCGCGTCGCCGCACATCTCGGCATCCCTTTTCTCACCTGCGACGCTGAAGCTGCGTACCGTGATGAGGTTGCTCGGTACTTTATCGAAAGCTACAAAGCAGGGAAGACCCCGAACCCCGATGTGATGTGTAATAAAGAAGTAAAGTTTGGGGCGTTTTATCGCTTCGCCAAAGAACACGGGGCGGACTATATCGCGACAGGCCACTATGCAGTGAAAGTGGCACCAGAGAAGCTCGGTCGAGGTGTAGACAGCAATAAAGATCAATCATATTTCTTGTGGACACTCTCTGCAGAACAACTACAAGACACACTATTCCCCGTGGGAGACACTCCAAAAGAACAAATCCGCGCCGAAGCAGCGACAGCTGGACTACCAACCGCAGTGAAGAGAGACAGCCAAGGGGTGTGCTTTTTGGGACATATTGATATTCCTGAATTTCTTTCACACTACATCGACCTCACACCAGGACAGGTACTGACTGAAGAGGGTGCGGTCATCGGTACCCATCAGGGGGCTTTTGTGTACACGCTTGGACAACGGCAAGGTTTTACGATCATCAAAAAAAGTGCCCACGAAGCACCGTACTATGTGGTAGCAAAAGATGTTGACCAAAACACCATTACAGTCAGCCATACACCACCACAAATTACGCACGATGATACTATTACTCTTACCAACATAATCTGGCGAGATACACCGATTACTGTCGGAGCTTCTTTTGAGGCACAATTCCGGTATCGTCAGACACCTTTTGGAGTGACCGTCACCGCCGTTACAGACACAAGTATTTCACTCGTGGTCGACACACCAACCGATACACCAGCTAGTGGTCAGTCCTGTGTATTATACCGGGGGTCAGAGTGTCTCGGGGGTGGTATCATCGTGTAGTGTCATTTACTGTTCAAAAAGCCGACGGAACAAGCGAGTTCTTTAAGGTAGAAAAACTTCGTCGCTCGCTCCGGAGAGCCGGCGCGACACCCGGTGAAATCGCGAGCATCATTCGCGACATTGAGCTACGCCTCTACAACGGCATGCGCACCCAAGAGATCTATCGACTCGCTTTTGATCTATTGCGTGAGGTGGGTACTCCAGTCGCTACGCGCTACTCGCTCAGGCGAGCACTCCTTGGACTTGGTCCAACTGGGTTTCCGTTTGAACAATTTCTCGGTCGCCTCTTTACTGCAGCTGGCTACAGCACCAGAACAGGTATCATCCTCGAAGGGCACTGTGCACCCCACGAAATTGATATTGCAGCGTACAAGGCCGATCACGCTTTTATTGGCGAAGCCAAATTCCATTCAAGACCCGGTATCAAAACCGACCTACAAGTCGCGATGTATTCGTATGCACGACTCCTCGATCTGCGTGATCAACCGATTTGCCAAGAAGATATTTGTGGCATCAAAGAATTTTGGCTCATCACAAACACCAAGTTTACCGTTACCGCCGAAAAGTACGGTGCCTGTGCCGGGATCACGATGCTGAGTTGGGATTATCCGCGCCGAGACAACCTGCATGACCGGATCCAGCGGGCAGGTGTCTATCCAGTCACTGTTCTCCAAAGTCTCTCACATACCCAAATGATGGGTCTCATCGAGCGGGGGATTATTGTCTGTAGTGACATCGTAGCCGCTCCACAAAATTTGCGCTTTTTGCACCTGAGTCCAAAAAAACTTGAAGCCATAGTGACAGAAGCAACCGCCGTGACCGAACATGGTCGCATCAGCGCATAAGTGCGGTGAATGTCAACTAGCAGTGGCTGAAAAATGCGTGATATACTAATTGTATTAACCTTTTCAGATATCGACATATGTCAGACGCGCAAAAAGAAGAATCACAAAAGACCGTAGTTTCATTTATATTTGGACTCCTCATCGGTGGACTCCTTGTATGGGCTTTTATGGGTGGTGATGCTCATGGACCAAACAAAGATGAAAAGCATGATGACGACAAAAAAACTGACGTCGCATCATCAACCACAGAAGTCACAATGGAAGAGAAAAAAGACGTTCCAGCAGTGCTGCCAACCGGCACAGAAGGTAAGGTGACCGTAGCAGACAAGAAAGCTGGTCGTTCAGTTGCTATTACAGACACTGTGTATCCAGTCGAAGAAGGTTGGATCGGTCTACGTGAGTACAACGACGGTAAGCTTGGTTGGATCCTTGGTGTAATCCGCTTTAGTGCTGCCGGCAATGTCGTACCAAGTGCCATTCCATTACAGTACGCCACCACACCAGGTAAGGAATATGCAGTGGTGATGTTTACTGAAGGAGGACAAGCAGGATTCAATTCTGCGTCTGATCGTCAACTCGATACGATCTACAGTACTTTCACGGCTGAATAAAGAACCCTACAAAAGATCACAAAAGTCCCCGCCAGTGGGGACTTTTGTGTATATGGTATACTCAAAACATATGGCTGAATACGTAAAGAAGTACAACCCAAACCGCAGTGCTGAATGGAACTATGGCGGAGCCAAGTGGAAATTATCTCGCTCCAAGATAGAATTTTTTGTTGAGTGTCCGCGCTGCTTTTATATAGACAACAAGCTTGGCACCAAACGTCCCGGCATGCCGTCGTTTAATCTCAATATTGCGGTCGACGAATTATTTAAAAAGGAATTTGATGTGCATCGTAAAGAGGGTACTAAACACCCCATTGCAGTGCAGTACAACATCGACGCCAAACCGTTTAGTCACCCACACTTAGACGTATGGCGAGACAACTTCTCGGGAATCGAATATCGCGATGAAGTAACAGGATTACTCATCTCGGGCGCTGTCGATGATATCTGGCAAACACCAACCGGAGAACTGTTCGTTATCGACTACAAAGCCACCTCCAAAGATGGCGAGATAGTCACTCTCGACGATTCATCATGGAGTGCTCAGTACGCCCGGCAAATGGGCGTCTATCAGTGGCTGTTACGCAAAAATGGTTTTACCGTGTCTGATACCGGCTACTTTGTGTATGCCAACGCCAGTAAAGAACCAGACGGCTTCTTTGACACACTACACTTCGAAACCACACTCGTACCATGCATCGGCGACACTACCTGGATCGAACCAACCCTCACCGCCATTAAAGCCACGCTAGATAGTGACATGTACCCAAATAGTGGTGACTCGTGTGAGTACTGCCCCTACCGGGAAGCTTGTGGCAAGAAGCTCATTACCATTAAACAGGCTAATAAATAAGCCTTCTCCCTAGGACCGTCCTAGGGAGAAGGAGCAAAATCAAAGTATGTCTCTGTTTAGTGAAAAGGTACACAACGTAGTCAAAGGTATCAAGCCTGGTCACATGAAGACCTATAAAGACGTCGCTATAGCAGCAGGTAATCCAAACGCCGCTAGGGCAGTAGCAAATCTCATGGCCAAGAATTTTGATCCAGCTATTCCGTGCCATCGGGTCATTCGTAGTGACGGTTCACTTGGTGGATATAATCGAGGTGGTACCGAAGTCAAAAAACGCATTTTGCAAGACGAGGGTGTTAGTCTATAATGCAATAACTATGTACGGCTCAACTACTGACCGCGCCCTCGAGCGTCTCGAACAAGACAGAGCACTGCTCATGTCCCAACAAAATTCACTGACCCGTGACCTGCAAACACTCATGACCAGCCGTCAGGCAGATCAGCAAAAAATCGAACATTCATTTGCAGTCAAGATGAAAAGCCTGCAATCAGAAAAAGAAAAAGACTTACGTCGCCTCCAAGAAGCAGGGGATCGAGCTGCAAATGAGCTGACCAGAAAGCTCGAAACCATCAAACAGCGACTCACACTTGCCACCCAAAACATCGACCAGCGGAGCCGTGAGGTAGCGCGTGAACAACAAAAGAAATCAGCGCCGCCAGCCGCGTCTCCCAATAGTGGACGTATCGGGGGTATCGGGTTACGTCGTTAATATAAATATATGTATTCGTATCGCATTGAACAAGCAATCAGGGCAGCCAGCGTACTGCATCATGATCAAACCAGGAAAGGCTCAATGCCCTTCCCATACATTACACACCTCATGTCTGTTGCGTTCATCCTGCACGATTACACCCAAAATGAAGACGTAATTATCGCTGCATTGCTGCATGATACGGTTGAAGATACCGATTACACACTCGATGAACTCGAAGAAGACTTCGGAGCATTTGTTCGGGAATTGGTAACGACCCTCACTGAACCAACCCACGAAGGAGACCGGAAGCTACCCTGGCCAGACAAGAAAAAGCGTTACGCAGCCCAGCTCAAGAAGGGACCAAAGGAAGCAGTCATGATTGCAGCTGCAGACAAAGCACACAACTTCCGGACTATGGTCGAAGAATACTACGATGCACCCGATCGATTCCTACAAGACTTTGGTAAAAACCTCGACGAACGACTCGAAGTCTACCAAACGATTGCCAACGTGATCAATAATCGTCTCGAAGGTCCACTCCTCAATGAGTTTAATCATGTATTTGAAAGTTTTAAAGAATTTATCTATGCCATCCAAAAATCACAAGAAAAGCAATTTTAAATACACACCACGGCAAGTATTGCCTCCTGTTACAATCCAAGAAACCTGGAACCTGGCACTCTATTATCAAAACGACCAAGATCCCCAAATTGAAAAGGATATCGTAGCCACCGAAACTGCATATCGAGCGTTCGCCAAAAAGTGGCGCAAGAAGCCATTTACTACTGATGTAAAGGTACTTCTTGCAGCGTTGACCGAAAGCGAGCAAATGGCCGGTAACCCAGTCTTTGTGCGTCCTGGTCGTTATTTTTGGCTCCGGTCATGTATGGATACCAAGGATACTAACGCGACTAAGCAGCTATCACTGATCCAAAACCGTCTCCGCAAGGTAACCGATGAAGTACTCTTCTTTGGTCTAGAGCTCGGCAAAATCTCCAAAGCTGAACAAAAGCGTCTCCTCAAAGAGCCAAGCTTGGCACACTATCAGTACTATCTCGAATGTCTTTTTGCCGGCGCACAGCATCACCTTAGTGAAGCGGAAGAAAAAATCATCAGTCTAAAAAGTCGCCAGGCGTATGGACGTTGGGTAGACATGACCGACAAAATTATTACTGAGCGTCACGTAACTTGGAAAGGGAAATCTGTGGCCCTGCCTGAGGCAATCGAACTCATTAATGTCCAAAAATTTGCCGACAAACCAAAACTATGGAACTTGATTGCAACCGAGCTCAAGCAAATTGGAGAAGTCGCTGAGCACGAAATGAATGCCATCGTGACCGATGTCCGTACCGAAGACGAACGTCGCGGGTACAAGCATCCGTACAGCGCCACTGTACAGAACTACCAGGACACCGAAGAATCGCTCAACTTACTGCGAAAAGTGGTTGAAGAAAAAGGCTTTGCTCTGAGTCGTAAGTTTTACGAAATCAAAGCAGCGTATCATGATGTACCACATCTCGATTACAGTCAGCGTAATGAGTCGATCGGAGAAGCAACCAAGATACCATTTGCGGATGCCGTCGCCATTTGTCGCGATGTATTTTACGACGTACGACCAGAATATGGTGAACTCTTTGACACCATGCTCGCGCAAGGTCAAATTGATGTATTCCCCCGCACGGGTAAGACTGGTGGTGCCTTTATGTCCGCGCAGAGTGGTCAACCGATCAATGTTCTCCTCAATCACATTACTGATTTCAAATCACTCGAAACACTCGCCCATGAAATGGGCCACGCCATTCATGCCAAGCGAAGTATGGATAGCCAGACACCGTTTTACGACGGACATTCAACTGTCACCGCTGAGACAGCGAGCACCCTCTTTGAAAACCTACTCTTTGATGCAGTGTATACACAGGTCGACGACCATACCAAACTTGTCATGATGCATGACAACATCGCTGGCTCGATTGCGACAATTCAACGTCAGATCATGTTCTTTAATGCTGAGCTTGAGATCCACGAATCAATCATGCGTGAAGGGGGACTGACGAACGCCGAACTCGCCACCCTCATGAACAAGCATCTCGCGAGTTACCTCGGTAAGGGCGTCAAGCTTACACCAGAAGATGGATACACCTATGTATACGTCTCACACCTCCGTATGGGCTTCTATACGTACAGTTATGCGTACGGTCTCCTTATGAGTAGTATCATGGCCAATCGGTTCAAGGCAGACCGAAGTTACGCAGACACTATTGATCGCTTCCTCTGCGCCGGTGAATCAAAGCTGATTAAAGCCATCTACAAAGACGCCGGTATCGATACCAGTAAAGCCGAAACCTTCGAAACCGCCCTCACCAAACTCGAACAAGATATCAAGACATTCCAGAAACTAACGAAGAAGTAAGTGGCTCTTTGGACCGCTGTGTTAAGATTTCTGTATGCGTGATGACATAGCGTGTATATTTGAGGAGTTTTATATGCTTGAGTATGGGGTACACATATATAAACCTGATATTCTTGTGTCCCTCGGTCAGATCCAACATAATACCAACCACCCATACGACGGTTATCAACTACATGTATCACGACGAGCTCTAAAACACATCATTGAAAGACGTAAACAGGATTTATTGAAGCGTCACACTAATGAAGAAACTAACGATCTGATTCAGTTCCTTTTAGGCAAAATGACAGAGGTTGTACATTCGTTTGATGAATATCTATATGAAAAGCCAGATAATCATTTTTTTATAAAAGACTTTGCACAGCAGAACCGACCTAAAATACGAGTCCTGACCAAAATTGCGGGCAAACAATTACACATAAAATCAATCCATATAGTCAAGAGAACTAAAAAACACCACAAACGTGGTGACCTTTAGAAGCTCGGAGTGACGGCAGACCAAAGGTCATTTCACTCATGAGTACACAGTACTGTGTCCGCAGCAAGCCGATGCAATTTTCTGTCGTCGAGCTATACAAATATCATACAAGAACCCCTATATAAAGCAAGTAAGTACGCTATGCATCAGGACCAATCGATTGTAACTAGTCATTGATTACACTCTCGCCAAAGTGCACAAATCTGGTATAGTAACAAACACTAGAAATAATATTCATTTGTATGAGTGGAAACGAAATTCGCCAGCGGTATTTAGACTTTATGACCAAACAAGGTCATGCGGTTATTCCGTCGGCGGCACTCGTACCTGAGAATGACCCAACCACGCTTTTTACCGGTAGTGGTATGCAACCGCTCATTCCATACCTCATGGGTGAAAAGCACCCTATGGGTACCCGCCTTACCGACTCACAAAAGTGCTTCCGTGCCAATGATATCGAAGAAGTTGGAGACAACCGTCATACGACGTTTTTTGAAATGCTTGGTAATTGGTCGCTTGGTGACTATTTCAAGAAGGAACAGCTCCGTTTCTTCTTCACCTTCCTTGTAGACGAAGTTGGACTCGATCCAGCCCGTATCTATGTGACCGTCTTTGCAGGTGATGAGTCACTCGGTATTCCTCGTGACGACGAATCGGTCGCTATTTGGAAAGAACTCTTTGCCGAGCGCGGTATCGAAGCTACCGATGTGTTTATTGGTAGTGAGGAAGATGGCTACCAGGTTGGCATGCAAGGAGGGCGCATCTTTTATTATGACGCTGCCAAAAACTGGTGGAGCAGGTCAGGCAAGCCGGCCAATATGCCAGCAGGTGAAATTGGTGGTCCGGACAGTGAAGTGTTCTACGATTTTGGCCCAGAGTACGCGACACATCCAGAATTTGGACCGCTCGCTGCTCACCCCAATAGTGACAGTGGGCAATTCCTCGAAATTGGTAATTCGGTGTTTATTGAATATATCAAACAAGCTGACGGCAGCTTTACCAAGCTCCCGCAACGCAACGTAGATTTCGGTGGAGGACTCGAACGTATCGCAGCAGCCAAGGTAGGGAATCCTGACGTATTCTTGGTAGATCTACTCAATACCGTAGTTCGTCAAATAGGGACACTATCGGGCAAAATCTACCCAGGCAACGAAGTTGCATTTCGTGTTATCACCGATCATATCCGCGGAGCGGTATTTATGATAGGAGATGGTGTATTCCCGAGCAACGATCAACAGGGCTACTTTGTCCGCAGACTCCTCCGTCGAGCAGTACGGTATGCAGACAAACTAGAAATTCCAGCTGGTCGTTTTGCTGAATTAGCGGAGAGTGTGATAGCTACGTACGAACAGCACTATCCAAATCTGCGAGAAAAGCGCCACATTATTACCGAGGCAATTGCTCGCGAAGAAGAACAATTCCGCAAAACACTCGAGGCAGGGCTCAAACAATTTAACAAAGTATCACTCCAAATTCACGTCACGAGTAAAGAGGTCGACGGCAAGAAAGTGATCGACAAGAGCATTCCACCAACGACTAAACAAGCCATTACTGCCGAAAAGGCCTTTGATTTGTACACTACCTACGGTTTCCCGATCGAACTCACCGAAGAAATTGCAGCCGAAAAAGGACTTATCGTAGAACGTGCTGGATTCGAGAAGCTCATGGAAGAACACCGAGCCAAGAGTCGCGCAGGGGCAGAACAAAAATTCAAAGGCGGGTTGGCCGATCAATCAGAAATAGTTGTCCAATACCATACCTGTACTCACTTGATGCTGGCAGGGTTGCGCCAAGTCCTCGGCACTCACGTCCACCAAGCCGGCAGTAACATTACCGGAGAACGCCTGCGCTACGACGTCACACACGGAGACAAGATTACTCCCGAACAACTCACCGCAGTCGAAGCGTATGTAAACGATGCTATTCAAAAAGGTGGGAAAGTAACCATTACTATGATGGCAAAAAGTGAAGCTGAGAACGATCCAACAATCGAAGCATCATTCTGGGATCGCTACCCCGAGGAAGTGAAGGTATATACCATGACCACTAGTGATGGGGTAATTGTATCCAAAGAACTCTGTGGCGGCCCTCATGTCGAGCGACTCGAGGATATCAAAGGAACATTTAAGATTACCAAAGAAGAATCTTCATCAGCTGGGGTACGACGTATCAAAGGCGAACTCGTATCATAGTATCCCCGACACAACAAAAACAATGACCGTACTTGGTCATTGTTTTTGTTATACTAGAAAGACATGGGACTCTTTTCGAACAAAAATACAAATACTCGTTATGGTGCAATTGTTGAAATCGGGTCGGGGAGCATCCTGACCGCTATTGTCGCCTCAAATCCAACAGAACAACATCCTGATATCATTTGGTCACGCCGTGAGTTTGCTATATTGAGCATTGAACAAGATTTCAATCGCAGTCTCAAGAGTCTTATGACCACACTCATGAATAGTGTCATGATCCTTGATGCGGAAGGTCGAACTGCTTTGCAGAACCATGCCCCTCACGCAGTTATAGATACTATGCAAGTCTCTATTTCAGCACCCTGGTCATACACAATCAGTAAAATTATCGAATACACGCAGGATGCACCTTTTACAATTACTGAATCGCTCATCGAGAGTCTCATAAAGAAAGCAAATGAACGAACATTGGAAGTTCTAAAAGAAAGTGAGAAGTCTACTAGTGCGACGTTGGCAATCATGACGAGAGCAACTACCGACATCACAGCCAATGGCTACCACACCAGTAACCCTATTAATCAGTCAGCCAAATCAGTCACCCTGACACAGGTTTCGGCTATAGCCGAAACACTCATTACGAGCATCGTAACAGAACTAAAAGAAAAAGTTTTTGCTAGTTCAGTACTGGAACGATATTCAACGATGTTGGTCTACCACTGTATTGTCCGAGAACTATACGCCAGTATGACTGAATACTGCCTCGTCGATATCACCTACGAAGCAACCGAAATCGCTATTGTACGTGATGGTGTACTTCAATATTCAACCCACACCAGCATCGGCATCAATACACTCGTCCGCAACCTAGCAATACGACTCGATGTCCCTGAAGCCGATGCCAATAGCATGTTGAAATCAATATTCCAAGCAGACTCACTAGCTGGACAGAGTGAAAAAATAACAAAAGCAGTGACTACACTCTTCGCAGAGTATCAACAAGCCCTCGAAACTCTCTTTCAAGAAACCGGAGACAGTCTCACTATTCCAAAAGTCCTATTCTTACACAGTAGCATCGTACACGAGCGTTATTTTGACGATTACGTAATTGCAGCAGCTAAAAAGGCAACCAATTCATCTCATACCGTACATACAATTTCCAACGATATTTTGACTCATTTGTATCCAGTAGAAGCACGGCGTATGATAGAGGATAGCGGAATTGATTCAGGCGTACTTATGACCGCCCAGTTTTTCCACAAACAGCATCACTGCAGTGACTTTACTCAGGTGTAACGAGCTATACTGTACAATAGACATATGACACAAAAATGGAATCTTCAAGATATACGCCCAGCTGAGCCACGCCAAAATCGGCGTCCTTTACCAACTTCTCCAACCACCCGACCAACATCAGACAGTCAGACTACTGCTGTACCACTACGTCGTAACGTCCAATCCGGCGACATGCGACCATCGCCAAGTCGCCGACCAGTCACAGAAGAAGCAGAAGATTCATTTGATTTACCTGAAGATGATCGTGATTCGTTTATACCGGTCGTCGACGGACGCAAAAAAAGTCGCAACAACATCCTCATTGCGAGCATTGTATTTTTTGTAATTATCGGTGGCGGGATCTTTATTAGTCACCTTACCGGCGGTGCTACCGTCACTATTCAACCAAAAGTCCGTGAACTCAACGTGAACGCAGAGTTTACTGCGTACAAAGATCAGCGACCGGGCGAGCTAACCTACGAAATCATGACTCTCGACGCCACTGGCGAGCGTCAGGTAGCAGCAACTGGCCAAGAAGAAGTGACGACCCAAGCCAAAGGTACTATCGAAATCAAAAAATCAACACCTGGTGCCGAACGCCTCATCAAAAACACCAGATTTGCTACCGCCGATGGAAAAGTTTTCCGCATCCAAGAATCAGTGGTAGTACCAGGGGCTGGCAAGACAGCGAGTGGGGAAACAGTGCCTGGATCAATTAGAGCTGAGGTATTTGCTGACGAAGCTGGTGACACCTACAACCTACCAGCCGGCACCACACTACAGGTACCAGGCTTTAAGGAAGGTAACTTCATGGATCTGTACAACGCCATCAGTGCAACCAATCCAGAACCATTCACTGGTGGATTCAAAGGTCCGCGTTTCATTATTAATGAACAAGAGCTAGCCGCTGCTCGACAGAGCCTCCAAACAGAGCTCCGTAATACACTACTGACACGAATCGACACCGAACGACCAGCCGATTTTACTACCTTCAGTGGGTCAGTTGCTATTACCTACAATGAGTTACCAGCGGTACAGTACGGGGACAATCTAGTCACCATCAAAGAAGAAGCCGTGCTCCAGATGCCACTATTCAAAGCCCGTGACTTTGCCGGCTTTATTGCCAAAGAAACCATTGTCGGATATGACGGTGACGGTGTACGAATCGAAAATGTCTCGGATCTAGCCTTTACGTACCAAAATGCTACCACCAGTCAGACCAATATCGCAAACCTAGACTCGCTCGGCTTCAAAATCACTGGGGTACCCAAAATCGTGTGGACTTTTGATGAAGGAAAGCTCCAGCTCGACTTAGCTAACGCCGAAAAGACCGCCATCCCTCAAATAATGGCTAGTTATAGTGGTATCGACAAGAGTGAAGTGAGAATTCGACCAATTTGGAAGCGTAGTATGCCGGATTCAATCGACAAAATTACCATCGAAGAAGTAGTATCCACAGAAAATTAGCCATATTCTGTTGACTAAGTCAATTTGATTTGCTACACTCACGCACGTCTAATGGATCAGTCAGAATCGACAACAGAAGAGCTGGTATACGGCATCGTGGAGGAAGCGCTACCTAATGCGCTTTTCCGTGTTACTCGTGAAGATACCAACGAATCACAGATTGCCTATCTGGCTGGTAAAATGCGACGGTTTAGAATCAGAGTGTTGGTCGGCGACAAAGTAGGTATGGTCATTGACCCCTACGGCGGCAAAGCCCGTATTAGTAAACGAATGTAAGAAAGTACATTATGAAGGTACGATCATCAGTCAAAAAAATGAGTCCAGATGACATCATCGTCAAACGACGTGGTGTAGTCTTTGTTATCAACAAAAAAAAGCCTCGTCACAAGCAGCGACAAGGGTAATAAATTAATTAGTGTATGCGTATTTCAGGTATCACCATTCCAGACGATAAGCAGCTGGCCTACGGCCTTACAGCTGTTTATGGCATCGGACTTTCTCGATCGAAAAAGATCCTTGCCTCGCACAATATTGAAGCAACCACCAAACCAACTGATCTCTCAACCGAGCAGGAGAATCTCATTCGTGAGAGCGTGGAAGCCTTCACTATTGAAGGTGAGCTCAAGCGAGAAGTTTCTGGAAATATCAAGCGTCTCAAGGACATTAGTTCATACCGAGGTTCAAGACACGCAAAGCGTCTTCCGGCACGTGGTCAACGCACGAAGACAAACGCTCGAACTCTTAAGGGCGTTAAAAAGACGATGGGTAGTGGTCGTCGTAAGCTTGAAAAGACCTAGGATCACTATGAGCTTATTATCATCATTATTTACTACGTAACGACATATGGGTAAGAAACGTATCATGAAGAAAAGTGGCGGTTCTGATATCGCGGGTTCATCTCGTGCACTCAACCGTATTCCAAAGCGTAAGGTACCAACTGGTCGCCTTAACATTTTGGCCACATTTAACAACACCTTGCTCACACTATGTGATCCAAAAGGTAACGCTGTAATGAGTGCTTCGTCTGGTGCACTAGGTTTCAAGGGATCTCGCAAGAGTACTCCGTTTGCCGCAGCAAAAGTAGGGGAAATTATTGGCGAAAAGGCTCAGCAGATGGGAATGAAAGATGCTGAAGTCATTGTACGCGGAGTTGGTGCCGGACGCGAGTCTGCACTCCGTGCCTTTTCAGGTAAGGGAATTGGTATCACCAGAATTGTTGATATGACTCCAGTACCATTTAACGGTCCACGTGCTCCAAAGCCACGTCGTATCTAATCTAATTCTGGTATATGATAATCGGTCCAAAATTCAAGATTGCGAAGCGCCTCGGTGCTCCAATCTTTGAGAAGACTCAAAGTGCCAAGTTTGCTATTTCTGAACAGCGACCAGGACGCACTCGTAAGCGCGGTGGTGGGCAAGCTAGTGATTTCAAAAAGCAACTCATAGAAAAGCAGAAGATGCGTTTCATTTACGGAGTAACAGAAAAGCAATTTTCTCGCTACGTACAAGAAGCTGTTGCTTCGGGCAACCAGCCAATCGCCAACCTCATCGAACGACTCGAAGGTCGCCTCGACAATGTGGTATACCGCCTCGGCCTCGCCAAGACACGACGTTTTGCGCGCCAAATGGTAGCCCATGGTCACATCATGGTTAATGGTCGACGCCTTTCAATTCCGTCTCACAAAATGAAAGTGGGGGATGTGGTGACGGTACGAGAAGGTAGTAAGAGTAGTGTCATGTTCACTAATTTAGCTGAATCTGATGCTCTCCTCAGTGTTCCTACCTGGCTCAGTTTTGATGCTAAGTCACTCAAGGGTACAGTGATGGGTAGTGCTACCTTCCAGGCAGCCGAATTCATGTTTGACCCTGAGTTAGTACTCGAGTACTACAGTCGATAATGATCACTCGTTGTTTTAGTCACGTTGTAATCTACACACTATGTTGGAAACAAATGTAACCCTCCCATCAAAGCCACGAGTTGTATCTGAAGTTGATTTTCAGGGCGTCTACGAAATTGACGGACTCTTCCCAGGGTATGGTCATACGCTTGGTAACTCTCTTCGTCGTATCATTCTTGCATCACTACCAGGTGCTACTATCACCCAAGTCAAAATCGAAGGTGTACCGCACGAGTTCTCTACTATCGACGGTGTTAAAGAAGATGTTATTACCATTCTCCTCAATCTCAAGCGTGTGCGCTTCAAGTTGCACGGAGATGAAGCAATGACCATCTCTCTAAAGAAGAGTGGTGTCGGTACAGTAACCGCTGCTGACATCACCGTACCAACTCAAGTTGAAATCCTTAACCCTGACCAGCACATCGCTGATATTACTGCCAAGGGTACCAGTATCGATATGGAAATCACTATCGAACGAGGTCTCGGTTATGTACCACGCGAAATTCACCAGAAGGACAAAGTAGAAATTGGTACCATCGCGCTCGATGCAGTCTTTACACCAATCCGTCGCGCTAACTACGAAGTAGAAAACATGCGTGTTGGTGACCGTACAGACTACAACCGACTCCGCCTTTCAATCGAAACAGACGGTACCTTAACTCCTCGTGAAGCGCTTGAACAAGCTGTCGAAATCATGATTCATCAGCTGAAGTCAATTATTGGATTCCAGGACCAATCGTCTGCGACGCCAGTAGTAGAAGCAACACCAGTTGTTGAAGCACACGAACCAGACACTGAAGTATTAAAGACACGCGTCGAAACTCTTGATTTGAGTTCACGCACCCTCCAAGCCCTTGAAACAGCCAGTATTCGTACTGTTGGTGGATTGGTGCGAAAGAAGAAAGATGATATCTTAGCGCTTGACGGCATTGGTCCAAAAGGCGTCGACGAGATCGTCGAACTCTTGGGGAACATGGGTCTCTCACTAACTGAATAATTATTATGCAACACGGAAACAAAAATCGAACATTCGGTCGTCCGCGCAACCAACGCACTGCGCTTGTTCGTGGACTTGCTGTATCGCTCATCCGCGATGGCAAGATCAAGACCACAGAAGCCAAGGCCAAGGAATTGCGTCCATTTATCGAGCGTCTCGTAACGCATAGTAAAGCCAATTCAGTCGCCGCTCGTCGTATCGTAGCCAGTCGTCTCGGCGAACCAAGTGCTACTATTATTAAGAAAATTTTCGAAGAGATTGCACCAAAGTTCGCAAGCCGAGCTGGTGGATACACTCGCGTTATCAAGATGGGTCGCACCCCAGCTGGACGTGACGAAGCAGTCATCGAATTTGTTGAATAATCATTTATGACTACTCCAACCACACAGCGTGTACACGCCATCGATGCCACTGGCAAGCGACTTGGTGTTGTCGCTACCGAAGCAGCCAAGGTTCTCCTTGGTAAGGCTGATGTTGACTTCGCCAAGCATACAGTTGCACCAGTGACTGTTACTATCGCGAATGCTTCAAAGCTTGATATTAGTGAGAAGCGTGCCACCGAAGTTTATCAGACCTTCTCTGGATACCCGGGCGGTTTGAAGAACGAAACCCTCGGACATCTCAGTAAGCGCCGCGGTTACGCCGAAGCACTTCGTCGTACTATTGGCGGTATGCTTCCGAACAACAAGCTCAAGAAGCCAATGCTTAAGAACTTAGTAATTACTGAATAATATGGCTACAGCAACTCCTCGCTACATCGAAGCAATCGGTCGTCGTAAGACAGCAACCGCTCGTGTACGCCTCACTCCAGCCAAAGAAACAACCGTGGTAGTAAACAACCGCCCGTTGGCTGAATACTTTAAACACGCCAGTCACCAGCAAAATCTGCAGTCAGTACTCGCGACACCAGATACTGGTATCGAGCACTACCACATTTCTGCCAAGGTACTTGGTGGTGGTATTTCATCACAAGCTGAAGCTATCCGTCTTGGTATCGCTCGTGCCCTCGTGAAAGAAAAAGAATCACGTCGTACACAGCTGAAGCAAGCTGGCTTCCTCAAGCGTGACCCTCGTTCAGTGGAACGAAAGAAGTTCGGTCTTCTCAAGGCTCGCAAGCGCCCAGCCTGG
>JACCDH010933930.1_pt1 | contig 19394 bp, 22 predicted proteins | sample 7442481 | NCBI WGS metagenome assembly JACCDH01 (sample SAMN15323433, study PRJNA562643) | freshwater metagenome | isolation source: river surface water | place: USA:Blue River Watershed | collected 2017-08-15 | reverse complement strand
TGATAATTAGTATATACATAATCTATATTTGATATATCATCATTATATTGTAATTGATGATTAGTGTAAAATACCGTGTTTTGCTCAATAGTAGAAGGTGTGTAAATGCAGATTATATCACTATCACTCATTGAAGAATGGTCATGATTATAATATGTTCTGCTACCAAATAATGACGAAAATATGATATGGTCGTCAATTGCCTTTTTAGTATTAATATCAATATGTATATTCATAATGTAAAGTTACATATTAAATATGATATATCAACTATAAATTCTCTAAAATTCCAAGATGTTTTTTCTAAGCTAACATATAGGTTCTAATTTTAGAAGTTTATATTCTTTATAATCTAAACCAGGATTTTTGGTTTTGTATTTATCCCATGCATCTTTTTGAGTATCAGCAATAACCAATACCGAATCAAATACTAGACATGATTCTCTTTCGTGTCCATCGCCACAGAAATATATTAAATAATGATTCATATTTTTGGTACATCTACTGATTCACCACCAAGTTCAACTATTTGCTTATTAAGTAATTTGTGATATGAAATACAAGTCATTTCCATAATTTTATCACCTTTGATACGAGCATCAAGAATTAAAGAAGCATAACCACTTCTGGCTAGTTCTAAATTAGTGATTAATTTTTTACGATTGATGCGTTTAGTAGTCATTAGTTAATAATATTACCTTTTGATGTTACCACTCATAGTTCTGACACTACCTTGGATATCACCACTACATTTCACATCACCACTACTGGTTTGAACATTTCCATTCACATTTCCAGATATATCAATATCACCACTACTTGTTTGTATATCTTCCAGAACATCACCCGTGATATCAATATCACCGCTACTTGTTTTAACTTTTTTGACATTACCTTTTATGTCAATTTTTTCACAACTATCAACAGATAAATCTGATATATCACCTACAACAGATATATTTATTTGTTTTTCGTCATTATCAATAGTTATTTTTTTACCATCAATAGTAATATTACCATTATTGATGTTTATTTGACTACCGATATGTTTAGTATTATTGATTATAATTTGTGCCATTTTATTAAATAATTTCATAACTATGCAAATGTAAATATTATTTTTGATAATATCAAACTTTTTCAACTATAATGTATATAATATGTATGAGATTTCCAGAAGAATTATATTATACTGCTGACCATGAATGGTTATTAGTTAAAGAAAATGGTGAGGTATATGTTGGTATTACTGACTTTGCACAGAGAGAATTAGGTGATATTGTATATGTTGATATACCATCTGTCGGTTCTAATTTAAACAGAAATGATGTATTTGGCTCAGTAGAAGCAGTGAAAACAGTATCTGATTTATTTATTCCAGTATCATGTAAGATATTAGAATTTAATAATATTTTAGATGATGCTGCCTTATTGAACACTGACCCTTATACGAATTGGATAGTTCGTATAGAAATGAATGATAAAAATGATATATCACTACTTCTTAATGTAGAAGATTATAAAAAAAGCATAGGATTATGATAACTTTAAAATACATTATCGGATTTATATTGATATTATCTTTTATCTACAAATTAATATTACTGAACAAACCAAGGATATTATATAAGTATTTATCTGCTAAAAATATAAGAATATTACAATATATTTTTGGTGTGATTGAAGGTATTATGTTATCTGTTATGATTACAGTATTATTAGGTTTTGTTATTATTATAATTATATAAATTAATATATACTTTATGAAGTATATACTAGATTTTAATTCTTTCTTAATTAAAGAAAATAAAGTTTTTTCACCAAATATTGTTAATTCATTATTGAAAAAATTCAAATCAGATAATTCTAATATAGAATTAATCAATAAAATTACAATATTTGGTTTATTTAGAAATTCCTCACCATTTAATACGTATGATATATCTACTATATCACAAAATAAATTAGATGAACTTTTTGAAGAGTGGTACAATAAAACGGTTGAACGTTTAGTTTCAATACCAGGTAATATGAAAGGCAACAAAGATGTTGTTACGAAGTATTTAAATGCCTATATAAACAATATTTCTAAACTTAATGTTCCTAAACCATTCAGTTTTAAAAACTATGAAGAAACACTGGTTGATGTTGTCAATAATAATGGTTGGATAAAACAAAATAAATCTACGGCTATAAATAGTATTACTAATCCTATTAGTTCGGATGTTGTTTATGATGATGAAAATATAACTATTGTTAAAGGTGATACAAAAGAAAAATGTATTATGTATGGTAATGGATATACCTGGTGTATATCACAATCTGATTTAAATTATTATACGACATATCGTGTAGAATATAAAGCTACTATTTATTTTGTTTTGAATAAGAATTTGGATATATCTAACACAGAACGATTATGTGTTATTTTGAGATATCCTAATGACAAATTTGCTATTGCTGATAAATCAAATAGTGGTAATCGTAGTGGTGGTGTTGAAACTGCTATGAGTGGATTTAGATATGTTGAATCGCAATTACCTTGGTTAAAAGATATGGAACATTATTTTCCGTATAAAAATGTAACTGCTTATGAAAAAAAATATGCAAAGTTTACAAAAGAAGCATATTTTTATGATGATTTGGGTGGATGGATAAAAAGAGTTTGTACAGAAGAACTTAAAAAAACCGACCCGGTTGACTTTTTCAGGGACTATATTATAAAAAATAGAGTGTACGCGAATCAAATTAAAAGTTTGGATGAAAATATGTTGATTCAGTTGATTGAAACAGGTAAGACTTTGGATAATGATGTATTAGAACTATTACCATCAAATTTGAGAGTTCGTTATGGTAATATTAGATTGAAACATCGAGGATTTGATATGAGTGCATTCACTCTTGATGAAATTGATAGAGTTATCAAAAATGTTGGTGATGATATAATAAATGCTAATAGTACGATGGCACGAGATTTAATACTTTCTACTAAAAATACTGAAAAGAAGAATCATATAAAAAATATCTTATTCACAGAAAATATAGAATTGAACCGTAATAACTATAAACAGTTCATTTATGGTACGTCACCAGATTTACAATTAAAAGAGATATATAATAAAATCATACCGGATTTTGAGAAAAAATCATATTCATCACAAGAAATTATGAAAGCTATTACTAATGATGTTGATAAATATAATTTTTTTATTGATTTTGCTATTCATAACATTGATGATATGAATGATTTTAGTGATTATGTTTGTTTAATCAGAAATAATGATTTGAAATTAGATGCTTGTAAAAAATGTTTTGATATATCAAAACATGATTTAAGTCAATATAAAGTAGCTGATACTATGTCAAATATTTTTATGATGTTATATGAAGGTAATAGAACTAAATTTTTAGATTACATGAAACCTGATTTATTAAATATTAAAATGCATGAAACATTTGCTATAACTTTGATTAAATCATATAAGATTTTAAATGATAGATACTCGGTTATAAGACACACAGATGAATATGTTGATATGAAAATCAATGATATATTACCATTGATAATTGATGATAAAATATTTGATAATATTTGTAAAAAATTATTGGTTAATAGTGCAACTGAAAATGAAGATGTATATGATAATGTAGAGATATTGAAAGTATGTTCTCCTAAATTGAAAAAAATATTTTTGTTAAAAAATCCAGAATATACAAATTTATTACCTAAATGATTTGGATATATCAATTTTTATGCTTAACTTTGTATCGTTATAAAATTACAACGATATGGAAAACAGTATAGCAATTGATACTTTGAAATTACTAGCAAAAAATCATTCTGAAACATATAGCAGAGATATAGCATTAAAAGGATTGATGAATATTCTTATTATGGAACATGGTATCAAAACTGGTGATTCTATTGTGATATCAAATAACAACAATAATAAAGGCGTTGTTTCTGGTGTGTTAGATGGTGGATTATTGATTGATTTAGGTCATGTCATCGTTGATATTCGTAATTATAAAAATATTCTACAAATAAACAATAAAACAATTACATTATGAATAAAAAAGGTGCTTAAAGCACCTTTTTTTATTTTCATTTATTTAAGAAATTTAACACTTTTACCTTTGGTCATTAAATCATCTCCGTTGTGACCCATGTTGAATGTTTTACCGATATAGTATTTTTTTATTTCATCAACAGTTCCGTTTATTTCAGTTGTTAAACTATCACCATTAGTGAAAGTAACTTCAACACATCTTCTTCTGCTTTTTGAATCGTCATTATCATCATCTTTTTTATCATCATCATCAGCTTTCTTGTGTTTGAATACTGGTCCGAATTTCTCATCAACTTTACCGTAATTTTTCTTGATATATCCAAGTAATCCTTTTAATTCAGTGGTTTTAAACTCTTTTAACACATTTTTTGGGTATCTTGCATCAGAATCTACATCAATAACTTCATATCCGTTACTATGTACTCTGATAGAGAATAATGGTTCAATGCTACCTATTTTTGTACCGAATACATCGTTTTGTGTGTTTGATGATATTTTACGTATAGGCAAATCAAGTTTTTTTAATTCGCTTTTTAATTCCTCAGATAATTCGTCTTCTTTACCGAAACTCTCTGAAACATTTCTTCCGAATCTTTTTCCTAATTCATCATTGTATGCATCAACAATTTCAGCCGATATATCTTCCCAATTTCTGTCAAAATATTCTTCGGTTTCACCATCGAAACTATCTGGTTCAAATTCATATTCATCGCTTCTACCACTATTGTATTTACGCATAACACCCGTGATTTCAAAATCATTTTTGATATAAGTTACATTTTTATCATCAAATGATATATCAGCAATATCATTAATAGATTCAAAGTTTTCTTTAACTTGTCTGCCATTACCATATGTTTTTTCAACGTATTTCAATAACATATTTAATTCTTTGTTGCTAAATTCTTTAACCACATTTTTTGGGTATTTAGCGTCAGAGTTTACATCTAAAATTTCGTAACCAGGTTTAGATACTTTGATATCAAATATGTGTCCAGTACCTTTTAATTTTGTTCCAAATACATTACCCGAAAGAGTATCGCCAATAGATTTAACTGGTAATTCCAATTTCTTTAAAGCTTTTACTAAATCTTCGATTTTACTGTTGTTTAAACCGAATCCTTCATTAACACTATGACCAAAATTAACAGCGAAATTAGCACGTTTTTTAAGTAATTCTGTTACTTTGTGTTCTTTACCGTTAATTTTAACAGTACTATCTAGTTCAGCTTTAATAATCTTGTTTAATTCTTTAACAGGAATTACTTCACCTTCTGGATATCCTAGTTGCTTATGTAAAGCACCTTTCTTTATTTTTGATAAGTCCGCTAGTTCTTTCTTTTCAGCAATGAACTCAGCTATTGATTTTACGTGTTTATGTTTCATGTAATATATATTAAATCACAAAACTAAATTATTACAAAACAAATTTATTTTTTCGTATATAATCTATATGAAATTAACTAAACAAATGGAAGAGTATTTAGAACAAACTTCTATGTACGAAACAATACCAAATACTGGTATTATCCAAACAATACCAGAAAATATGGATTTATCAATAGATAATTTCCACTTCAATTTCAGTATGGCTGGTGCTAGATTATTTATTTATGGTAATAGTAATATAACATATGATATTTATTTTGTTGATAATGATACAAATACCATAAAGAGTTTTTTTAAAACCAAACCGAATAATTGGGTTGCTAGTTATGAAGAATATTATGTTAATTGGAGAATAGATGTTAAACCAGAAGGTGCTGATATATCCGAAACCAAAAGTTTCATTCAAGATTTATATGATAAGCATGTATTAGTGAAAATAAATACATCCGCCCTTGGTGATAATATAGCTTATATGCCAGTTATAGAAGAATTTAGAAAGAAACACAAATGTAAACTTTCTGTTATGACATTATATCATGATTATGCAAATTTATTCAAGCCATATAAAAATATAAATTTCGTAGCACCGAATGCTGCTTTACAAAATGTTGAATATAAATATAGTATCGGTTGGTATGGTGAAGGTAAAGCTGGTAAAATGAATAAACGTGATTGTCATGATATATCTTTACAACAAATAGCCGGTGATGCCCTTGGTATAGAATTAAATAATATAGATATCCCTTTTATAAAAGTTAATACTACAATGCCGGTTATAAAAGGAGATTATGTAGTTATATCACCTTTTAGTACAGCACAAATGAAATTATGGAACAATGATAGATGGCAAGATATTGTTAATTATTTATATACGAAAAATATATCTACTGTGGTTATTGGAAAAGGCGATAATTATTTAGAAAATGTGATAGATTATACAGGCACACAATCTTTAAGTATGTTGCGAAATATTATACACCACAGTAAGTTTGGGATATATCTACCATCTGGATTATCATGGTTGAATTGGAGTATGGATAAAGATACTATAATGATTACTGGTATATCGGAAAGCTATTGTGAGTTTAAAAACAAAATACATAGAATAGAGCCGGTAGATAGTTCGTGTAAAGGATGTTTCAATAATAAATCTATAATATTTGATAGATTTGATTGGAATCATTGTGTTAATATTACCGAAAAATTTGAGTGTACTAAAAAAATAAGTCTTGACCAGGTAATAGAAAAAATAGATATGCTAATATAAGCATATCTATTTATTTTATAAATATAATTCAGATAACTTGGTTTTCAACATATCTGCAAATTTTGCAGAAAAAGTTGCATCAACATTGATATAATCATCTATGTTTGGATTGAAATGCTTGATATATCCATTGATATAAGATTCTATGAAAGTACCGTTATATTCCAATTTTTTTCTAAACCATTCTGTAATAAATATTTTTCTTGAATTAATAGTAAAACAATAAGCTAATTCGTTATCAATATATACTATTTTATTTTGTATCTTAATCAAATTACCATTCTCAAAATATTTATTCAATGTTTCGTAATAGAAAGTATCAACACTTTTGTTCTCTATGTTTAAAACATTGTTATAAATTATTCTATCAATGAAATCTATATTATCGGATATGCTAGTATTGTGTTTATCTATTTCAAGATTATACAATCCGATAATTTCATTTATATCATAAGAAGTATGTATAGTTTTATGTTCTTTTTCACAATCTTTGTGTAAACTATACATCCATTTATCATTTTCATCAATATTACATCGAATATTTACATCATACGAAACACCAAATAATGTTTCTAATCCAATATTTTGTAACAAAACATCTAATATATCGGTAATGGATATATCTTTATCAAAAATATTATGCTTGAATATATTATTCATATATTCTTTGAATTTCACAATATCTTTGGTTTTGAATATAACAGATTCACTATGTGTGATAGTATCATCTATAACAAATTCTTGTGTATCTATTTGTAATGATACTATAACACCAGCAACATCATAAAATAATTCGGAACGAAATAAATTGGTGTGTAAATCACTAATAGTGATTTGTTTTAATAATCCAGTAGTTTGAAGCATATTATTAAATAGTTAAATATAATACTAAATCATCATCTTTGAGTGGTGTTGCATCACGCAACCATAAGCGATGTGTTACATCATTGTCATCGTCATCATCACTAATATGTTTTACATATAAATCAAAATATTTAGCACATTCACCAGTTTCTATATTGGAATCATAAGAAATAGTTTTGAAAAATTCGGGTGTCATCATGATATGACCATATGCATATTTATATGACCAAACATTATTGATAAAAATATTTATCTTGTTTTTATCATTTAAGTCACCGAAATATTTTTCAAATGTTTCTATATAAAACAAATGTTTTTTATTTATTTCTAATGATGATAATTCTAATAAATCATTATATGTTACACTTTCTAAAATACTAGTCCACGTCAAATCTGATGTATCAAGTAGAGCATATTTAGAATATGTTTCATTGAATTTTTCTATAATTGTATCTACATCACATGATTCAAATTCGTATTCGGTGGTTAACATATCAAGGTAAACTTGTCCATCGTTCACGGTATTATAACTATTACGGCATTCAACCGACAATAGATATGACATAGTATTATCAATGACTTTGCTGTAAACTGTTATAGCGTATTGTTTTGTTATTTTGCTAAAAACATCTGCTTTATATTCGTAATTAGCGATTTTGAGATTTTTTATATATTCTTCAATATCAAAACTTGATTTTTCATCTAATGATTTATAATCTTTACGTATATATTCAATTAGTTCATCAAAATTATATGTTTGGAATTTCGTGAACATTTTTGGTATATCGTTGAAAGTATCATCATTCACATCAGTTATTATATATTTTAAATCTGATAAGCGATAAATATAATATCTTTTATCTTTGATGTTGATGTAGTCAGCCAGTTGTGTTTTTGATGTAAGAAACGATGCTGATATATCGTTCTTTTTCACACTAAACTTGTGTATATCTTGAAATGTTAAATACCTTTTCATAATAATTCAATTAAATAACAGTTACTTGCAAATATTGTATCGTTGTAATAAGCATAACATTTATATTCACCTGATGGTAATATTAATAAAATATTCTGCTCATTTTTAGGTTTATCAAATATTGATATATCACCATCAATAATAATAGGTATATCAAAACCAGCAAGTTCTTGTGCCTTACCGTGTAGATATGCCTTATTCGTTTTAGATGTGCCGTATATCTCACCTCTATCTGATACATCAACTAACATTTCCATGTTTTGTAAAGAAAACATTGAACATGGTTCGGATGTTGTGATTCTTAATATATTATTTTCCATATATATCTTTTATGTTCCAAATCATTTGTATATCAACTTGCATATAATCTAAAAATATTTCAAATTCATGTTTATGTAAAAAATAATCACGGATTAATTCGTATCCATTATCAGACCTAAATAAAGTGTTATACGCAGAATTTTTAGTATGCATATCTCTTATATTCAAATACAACTTGTTTTTTTTGGGGAAGAATTTATATGTGCATATACGATATATCTGGTTATAACGAATAGCATTAATCTTATCTGGATACAATTCACCAAATAAATATTCGAGTAAATCATAAATTTCTTTGTGTGCTGGTTTACATTCAACACCCAGCATACTAGAAATTGCAATATCCTCTATGATATCTTCAAATAATGATGTCATAAATATATAAATTTAATTTTATCATAATTCAGCACATAATTTCGTAACGATATAAGTAAATCTAGGTCGGAGAATCTATGTTCAATATATGTCATAATATTTTCCGATTTAAATATGTTACTATATTTAGATTGAGAACTAATATTTGGGTATATATAGAAAGAAATATTGTTCGTATCACGATTATATAAATATTCAAATATTGTTGTATTATGTAAGACAATTTTTGTGACAATACCATCTCTCAAATATTGGAATACCTTTTTATATATATTGATACATTCTTTTGATTCTTCATTAGGTTCAACACCTAACAGTTCAGATGTTGATATATCAAGTAGTATTGTTTCGAAATAATTCATAATACAAAGATAGTAATAATATGTGATATATCAAAATAATATATACTATATGAATCAATACGGAATAAATACTAATTTATTAACACCAACCACGGTGTTCACCAAAACTATTAATAATGTTGATAGAGTAATCATATATTATGACCCAGATTTATTTGATAATAGAGTATTGTTATCAGCATCATTACTAATAGGTAAAGACGACCCTAACTGGGATTTTCATTATAATACGATACATGATGAAGATTTAGGTGTTTCTGGTAATGATTGGAAAGACTTAGAAGATATAACTATACCGATATATCCTGTTCCTCGTTCTACTAGTATCATTGGTGAAAAAAATACTTATCCATCAGAAAAATATACTTATCATATAGATAATAATTATGATATAGGGAATCAATATACTTACACATGGAGTATCACTGGTGATGCATCTTTTGTTGGTTCTAATACTGGTAGAAAAGTAGATATATTGATGGGTGATATTGATACTGTTACAATTAAATGTTTAATAAGCAATAATGCTGGTTGTAGTAGATATATCATCAAAAATGTATATACTGGTACAGCAACTAAAAAATTACTCATAGTGAGATATCCTTACTTTTAAATTAATATATACTATATGAAGAAAATAAAATATTTGAAAATAAATAATGAAATTTATTTTGATATTTATGAGATAGCAAGATTGTTAGAAAATAATAATTTATACTGGATATATGAAGCTGAAACCGAAAATGCGTGTTTAGAGATAAAAGACGGTGTTTTATATTGGTATGCTGGTAAATTTTATTATGGTACATGGATATATGGTATATTTGTTGATGGGATTATTTATTATGCTGATTGGAAAGATGGTATATTTGTTAACGGTAAGATAATGGATATAACATGGGAAAAGGGAACACTGATGAATGCCGACTATAAAAAAGGTGAGTTTCTTGGTGGTGATATAAGAAAATAATATATATGAAACATATAAAAAAATGTTCAGAATTTCTAAGAGAAAGCACTGTTACTAATTTGACAAATGATTTATTAGATAAAATTAACCGTAATGGGTTACATTCATTAACATCAGATGAAAGAAGATATTTAGAAAATCCGGATAATAAAGATTTAGAAAAATGGTTGCTTAATGATAGCGAAGATACATATTTTCCATCGTATAGTGAATACGAAGGAAAAATAAAATATGATGAATTTGAAATTAACGAAGATGTATTATTTAATAGAGAAAAATTAATCAGAGTTATAAACAAGTTAGTATCTAAAAACACAACAAAAAGTAATATTAAATCGTATAGTGCTGATTGGTATGGTAGAGTGTGGTTTTTAAAACAAGTATCACCAAATGTTGGGATATATCTACACCTTGGTGATGATGAATTAGATATTGTGCAACGAACAATCATAGATGATGAAGTAGAAGACGAAATATTAAAAGTAATAACAACTGGTAGAGATTTATATCATGGATTACAAAAATACATTGATTGAAGATTATAAAACATCTTTAATAATGGCTAAGATGTTGGGTTCTAGTATTTTGGATAATGATATATCTAAAATGTTAGAATCTATTTTTTATAGCAGTGTTTTAGAAAACGAAGTTAATTATGGTAATTATAAATTATCTGGTACTAATTTTATTATCAATTATGATTATTGTGATTTAGTTCCATCCGAATGTATATTATACTATTTAATCTATAAATACGATATATCACCGAAAACACGCGTGATGTACTGTTTGAAAGATTATATATAATATATGATATTATTTGATAACAATGCTTTTTATGTAACATTCGGTGATTTAAAATTACCTAGAATAGATTCTGATACTTATCCATTTGGATTGATACAATTGGCTACCGGTGAACTAGGAATAGCAGAATCTATTATGAAACCACTTTTAGATACTATACAACCAAGTTTTAAAACCGATATGTCATCTACGTTTGTACCAAAAGATACTGGTTTAACATCTTTTGAAAAAACTGCTATACAAACTAGTTTTCAACAATTGCAACCTATAAGTGATTTCATGACAGTGTTTAGTGATACCTTGGCTATTTGTGAAGATATAGCTGCTAGATATACTGGTACTAGTGTTGAAGTTCTTGGTAAACAAATAGGTATTCCATCAAGAAAACCAAGTAAATATGATAGTTCTAAAAAATATACAGAAACAGTTAATTCAAAAATACAACAAATAAAAAATGCTAATAATTTGGTACAAAAAATAGCAAATAAAATAGATGTTAAAGCTTTAAAATCTGATGTTTCTGCTATTGCTACTGATTTATCAGAATTACCAGAAAGGATATATGTTGCATATTATGACAATAATGGGAATAGTGTTACTCCACCTAAATGGGTTGATGATAGATGGTTTAAAGTACCGGGTACGGATATATCAGCACCTTTTAAAAATTTATCTAAAATAGTAAATACTGGTACACAACAAATAAGAGATACTTATAATAGTGTTATAGATATAAATAAAAATAGTTTGGAAAAAGCATTGAAAAATGCAGTTACTGATGATGAGAAATTATTAGTGAACAAATTATATAGTGATATATCTGACACATTAATTAAAACACTTGATGGTGATAATAATCCAAGTAATATACCTGGTGTTTTATCGGAATATATTATTAAACAAAAATCATCACAGCTTAGACAAAAATATTATCCACCTTTTATTTCTACTGCACAAGAAATAGATAATAAAATAGTGTTACCAACAATACAAGTAAAATATAAAAATGTGACATATAATGTTGAACAACCATTATCTTTCAAAAACCAAATAACCACTGATGTTGCAAATAATAGAAATAAAATAATCTCAAATACTCTTGATAGTTATAGTACAGATAGAATAACACATTTTAATAATGATATAAAAGATGTATTTATACCTGATAATATTAAAGACTATTTTTTACCTATTGTATGGCAAGAAATAACAGAATATGAATTGATTCTTGATAATAAAGTTATTGGTACTGAAAAAGATATATCATCAAAGAAAATTGACATTGAACAAGACTACGTTATTCGTGTTATAAAAGTTATTAATAAAGCAAGTACAACAAATATAATACCAGATAAAATACCATTTAATAATAAAAATTTAGAAGGTGTTGTTAATTATAAAGATGCTAGATATCCAGATACTACTAAATATCCACATTTCTTTTTGATAGAAGCTATAAGAAAAGATTCTAATGATATATCCGAATATATAAATTCTACTAATCAAACATCTAAGAAATCTGATGATTGGTATGGTTTAACCGATAGATTATCTGTTAACTATTTATTAATATCAAAATTAGTCCCTATTATTAGTACGCAAATGTTACCTATAATAGCCAAAACAATTGCAAATATCAATAATCCTAAAAAATTATTACAAACATTTACAGTAGATGGTGAAACACCATTGACTAAAAACTTCAAACCTTTATCATCTAAATTTTTAAATAAAATGAAGAGGGTTAAAACAAAAGAGGTTAGAACGAATACAGACGAATATTATGATGGTCCACAGAAAAATGTTAAGAATCCAGAACCAATTTTGATGTATGACGGTTCGGCTAGTCTTGATGGCATAGGATTGGATATATCACTTAAAAAGGGCGAAGTAGGTTCTGAGAAATTGGAACAGAAGCAACCATTTATTCAATTTTTATTACAGATAATACAAATACCTATTAAAATATTGAAAGCTGTATTTGAATTTATATCTGAATTTGTTAAAAAACTATTGAATCCTATTACTATGATACCAGCAATAGAAGATTTTTTAACATTTGAATGGTTGAAGAAAATAATGAGACCGAGTAATGTTTCGTTAATGGCTGGTTATGGTGATATATCAGTATTAAAAAAATCATTAAATAATATAGTTTCACAAAACTTTTCTTTAACTGATGTGTATAATATTAGGAAACTCAAAAGTGGTCAGGAAATAGATTATTTTGAAGTATATTTATATAATTTGGTTAAACAAAATATGATTATTGGTACTGAAACAGAAACCATACCCGTATATAAAAATGCTAATAGTAATCCAGACCCTAGATATACTAAACAATTAGATTTAGATAGCCTTGGTTTACCTTTAAATTTACCTGAGTATCCATCTTATATGTTACCTATTATAAAAGATAATATGTTATCACAAATTAATGGTCAATTAAACATATTAGAGAAAATGATTAATTCAATTATAAACATACCAAGTTCAATATTTGGTATAAATTTAGAAACAGCAAAGTTATGACATTAACAGCATTAATACGTATAATTTATCGTGATAAGAAAGTATATAATACTATTCATCCAGATGATAAAAAGAAATATTTCTTTATGTTGAATAAAATCATGTCTAGGTTATATCCATTAGCAGCAAATGCTATTAATGTAAATGGTATAGATGAAGCTATTTGTGTCGATATATGGTTTGATAATTTATCTAGGTTCATTGATATACCACCACTTTTAGAACCTAAATACCAATATCTAGTTAAAAAATCACACAAATTTGATTTGAATAATGACGAAAAATACATTCTCGAAAAATATTATCCAGAATCTTTGAGAGTTGAAAAAGTTGAAGATATTAAAAATGTGGTAGTTACAAAAAAGTTGAAAAAAAAGTAGAAATATTTTTATGATAATGTTTGCTGATATAAATTTTTATACTACCTTTGTCATATAAGAATTTAACAAAAACAAAATTTATGTCTGAAACAGCCGAAACGAAAGTTTTAACTATCCGAAATTATGTTGAAAAAAGAATTGGTATTATAAAAGATGAAATTGAAAAATTTGATGAAAACACAAATCAAATTAAACAATGGTCTTCTAAATATCAATTAGAACTTTTTGAAACTATTCAAAATAAATTCTTTTTCAAAAACGAGGATGATTATTATTCATCAAGCGAGGAAAGAATTTCTGATATAACAGATTACCTCGAACAAAGAATTTCGATGTTTTCAAAATATAGAACTGCTCGTAAGTTTGCTATTGAAAACGAAGATGATGTTGAAGCAAACGAAATGTCAGAGGAATCAAACTTTGTTTTGAGTAAATTTATTAGATGTGATTATGTTGCACCTGATATATCTGAATCAGATTTAGAAATCAATACAGCATCAGTTATTGCTAAACCAGTATTGAAAAGTCCCGAACTTATTATTAAAGAAAGTTTTGATTCTTTGTCAATGAAAGAAAAAATCCAAATTCTTTATAATAATGCAAAAGAAAAAGGGATTCAACAAGACAAAGAAGAAGATGGTTTGATATATACTTATATCACAACTACTTTTAATCCAGAAGAAACAGATTTAGATGAAACTAATTTGTTTTTGAACTTATCATTAATTGATAATATTTTAACTTACACGAACCTTGAATGGGATTTTGAAACAAATCTTCAAGTCTCACAAGAAAATATTTACACGAATGATAAAAAATACGAAAGTATTTTAGATAGTAATGCTGACACAGCTACTAAATATGCAACTATTTCTGAAAAGAAATTACTGACTATGCTTAATACACACTGTTTGAAACAATTAGCCGAACATGGTGATAGTAAAACAGTGAATGTTGAAGAGTACAAAATGGATAAATTGATAGCTGATACAGCTATTGAAATGGATTCAGTGTCATTTTATGTGCAAAAAATGCTAAATATCACTGATGAAAATGCATCTATCTACATCACCAAGGATTTGAAAGATAAATTGGATATATCATATAATCCACATACTAATAACAATAACGAAATTGTTGAATACTTAGGTCAGTGGAAAAACAGAAGGATATATCAAATGAATGTTCAAAACATCCCTAAATGGGAAAAAGCTGAACAAGTTGCCCTTATTATGAATAATGGTAATAAATTCTACATCAATCCAGAGAAACCATTAGTATATATCAATGTAATTGAAAATCCTATGATTACAAAACCCGTGATATATATGTTTTATTCCATGAAAATGGAATTTCACCAATCGAAAGCAAGTTTGTTTAGAGTAGAACATGACTACTTTGACACTTTCTAATATTTAACTTAATAATTAACCTTAATCTTTAACAATCAAAATCAATGGAATCAGCGGAATTAGCTATGTCAAATCAAGAAGTAAAAGCAGGTACAACAAAAAAAGGTGGTAAAGAGAAACCAGTTTCTATTACCACAGCAGACAAATTAGTAAATTCGAGCACGAAATTTTACTATAAAAAGAAATATCCTTCATTGTTCACTGGCAAAGAAGTATCAGAAGAAGACAGATACAAATTGTTATCTGGTCGTATGCAAGAATACTACGATTATATGTACCCAAAAGCTGGTGTGTTATTCGTAACATCAGCACCTGGTTTAGCAAAATCAAGTATTATGCGTGAGATTGCCTTCGTAATGGATTACAACTACGTAGATATTCGTTTATCTATTGCTGATGAAACTGACTTCGGTTTACCAAGAGTAAAAGAATTGGAATACAATGGTGAAATGTTTGATACACACACTATGACTATTCCAGAGTGGGCATTTGCTGCCAACAAAAGAAAAACTATTATTCACTTTGAGGAATTAAATAGATGTTCTTTACAAGTTCGTAATGCTTGTCTAGGTGTATTACTTGAAAGAATCATCGGTTTCAAATTCATCTTCAATGAAGATGTGTTAATGGTAGCTTCTGGTAACTTAGGCGACGATGATGGTACAGACGTTGAAGAGTTTGATGCTGCTATGAACAACCGTTTAATCCACGTAAAACACGATATGCTTGTTGATGAGTGGATTAGAGAGTATGCACGTCACAATATTCACCCTATCATCGTTGATTTCATCAAAAATAAACCTGATATGATGAACCGTAAAGAAGGGACTAAAAATGGTCAACAAGCCAAAGCTTATCCTTCTCAAAGAACATGGTTCAACTTATCTGAACACATTTTGTATAAAACAAAAGATAGAGAAGAACAATTAGCAGGTAAATATGCTGATAAAATGGAGGAGATTAAAGACATTATCTCTAAAAGAGGTATGAACTTTATCGGTTCTTCTGTTCAATCATTGGTAAAATACATTGATGAAACAATGAAATTATCTCTTAACGAAGTGATTTACGATTTCAAAAAACATGAGAAAGCAATTAAAAATGCTAACCGTGATAAAAAATCGGAATTATTGAACCAATTGAGAGAATTGGATTTGGAAAAAATTGACCAGGATAAACACCCACAAGCAATTCCAAACATTATCAAATTCATGGAGATTTTAGATGATGATGAAATTGTGATGTTTGTTAAAGAGATGGTTAAATCACATGTAAATCCGAAATTAGAAGTAATCGAACCTTATCGTTCAATTGCTCAACATTTCAGACCTGTGATTACTAAAATCAAAACGGCAATTGATTCTTCAAAATAATTTCTTAGAAATTATTTCATATATAAAAAGGTGAGTATCTTATAGATACTTACCTTTTTTGTTTTGGTATTTTAATATATATTCTAAATGTATATTTTAATATGTCAATCAGAAAAAGTACTATTAATGATATAAACGTAGCATTAGAACCTCTTTATTTAATAACAGCACCAGGTAACAATACACTTATTTCATTTGACAGTTTAGGTAATGCCATAAATAGTGATATATCAACAACAGTTATATCAAATTTTTTAACTAATCAAAACTCACAAATATTATCAACTGTTTTAACAGATTTTGACTATACGAGTAGTACTGGATATATCGCACCAACAGATACTATATTAACAGCATTACAAAAATCACAATATCAATTAAATAGTATTGTTGATTCAAAAGGTGCTAATAATGGTATAGCAACACTTGATAGTTCTGGAAAACTATCATCTTCACAAATACCAGCATCATTGATTGGTGCTATGGTATATCAAGGGACATGGAATGCAAATACTAACGTACCTACACTTGTTTCTAGTATAGGCATTAAAGGTAATTATTATATTGTATCTGTGCAAGGCTCTACACTTATTGATGGTATATCTACATGGAATGTTAATGACTGGATTGTTTTTGATGGTACTACTTGGGAAAAAATAGACAACTCGACTGTTAATGTATTGAATACACCATTAAATGGACTAACAACGGGTATAAACACACCTATTTTAAGTACCAATACTGTTCTAACTGCTTTCCAAAATACACAAGCACAAATTGACAACAAAGCAAATGTTAATAGTGGTACACAAAATTATTTACCATATTTTTCAACAAGCAATACTTTAAGTACTAGTTTGATATATCATTCTGCTACTACAAACAACAATGGTTCATCAACTCTTATTAGTAGTAATAATACAGCAACAGAATCACTAACTATCAACGATTTTAGTGGGAATAAATTAGTTGGTATCCGTAATGATGGTAGATTTATTTTTAGGTCAACATCAATACAAATTAATGATAGAAATAATACTGAATCCTCTGCAATATATATTGGTGCTGGTGATAATATTTATGATACCCATTTTTATTTAGCATCTCGTTTAACCGGAACAAATGATTTTATATCTTTTTATAATACTAATGCATCATTAAAAACATTTTATTATGATTATAATAGTGTATTAAATTTACAATCTATTAATACAACAAATAGCACAAGTTTATTGAAAATGTATAAATCTGATAATACTCAGATATTATCTTTCAATAATAATGGATTAGTAATGGGGTCATTACCACAAGATGTTAGTTCTATTATAGATTTACAAACAACATCACAAGGTCTTGGTTTACCTAAATTATTATCTTCGCAAAAAACAGCAATCACTACTAGTAGAAAAGGCTTATTAGTATATGATGACACATTAAAAGCATTGAGTTATTGGACAGGTACAGAATGGGCGAGTACGGTCAACAATACTTCAACACCAACACCATCAGCTATCCCATATTATGATAGCAGCAATAACACTTTGGAAGATAGCACATTATTATATACACCAGGTAGTGCAAATTTATTATCTTTAACAGATGTTGATACAACAGATAAAACATTATTTACTATAAATTCATTTGGTTCAACTGATAATTTGAGAGTATCACATAATTATACTACTGATAAAACAACACATACTTATAATCATTTAAATCAAATAGTTGCTAATTTATCCGATGGTGATGTTAAAATAGGTGGAACAAATCATATATCATCAACAAGTAGTAGTTCCGACCATATTAGTTTTACTGATACTGCAACAAATATAAATGTTTGGAGAACATCAAACACAGGTAATACTTTTATAAGAACAACAGATAATACAGCTACGAATAAATTTTTCACTTTTACTAATTTTGGTGGTACGCAAATAGGATATATCGAAAATGGTGGTATGGTGATTGGTTCTAGTACAAGAAATACTAATTTAACTCTTGATTTACAATCTATAACACAAAGTTTCGGTGTACCTTTATTGACGACTTTGAACGAAAATAACATCAACCCTAATACGAGAAAGGGTATGTTACATTATAACACCAACACAGATGTTTTAAGATATAGTGATGGGGTTATATGGAATAATATAGTTAGTCAATTAGTATTAACATCAAGTTTGAATACAAAATTTGATATACCTACTAGTATTACGACAAATAATGTCCCAAAATGGAATGGCTCAACTTTCTCAAATAGTACTATACAAGACGATGGTACTAAACTACAAATAGG
>JACCDH010418888.1_pt1 | contig 19398 bp, 15 predicted proteins | sample 7442481 | NCBI WGS metagenome assembly JACCDH01 (sample SAMN15323433, study PRJNA562643) | freshwater metagenome | isolation source: river surface water | place: USA:Blue River Watershed | collected 2017-08-15 | reverse complement strand
ATAGACGGCAATCTTGCGGTCGCCCTTTTCCTGCTTGTCCAGACCAAAGGCCAGGGCAGCGGCGGTGGGCTCGTTGATGATGCGCTTGACTTCCAGGCCGGCAATGCGGCCGGCGTCCTTGGTGGCCTGGCGCTGGGCGTCGTTGAAGTAGGCGGGCACCGTGATGACGGCCTCGGTGACCGGCTCGCGCAGGTAGTCCTCGGCGGTCTTCTTCATCTTGCGCAGCACTTCGGCGCTGATCTGGGGCGGGGCCATCTTCTTGCCGCGCACGCCCACCCAGGCGTCGCCGTTGTCGGCCTTGGTGATCTCATAGGGCATGAGGTGGATGTCCTTCTGGACTTCCTTCTCCTCGAACTTGCGGCCGATCAGGCGCTTGACCGCGTACAGGGTGTTCTTGGCGTTGGTGACCGCCTGGCGCTTGGCCGAGGCACCCACGAGGATCTCGCCGTCCTCCTGGTAGGCCACGATGGACGGGGTGGTGCGCGCGCCCTCGCTGTTCTCGATGACGCGGGGGGTGTTGCCTTCCATGACCGAGACGCACGAGTTGGTCGTGCCCAGGTCGATGCCGATGATCTTTCCCATGATTTCTCCTGTTGGGGCGGCCCGCCGCAGGGGCGGGCTCATAGCTTGAATTGGATTGGAGGTGCGGGCGGCGGCCGATGTTTCAAGTCGCGCCGCGCGCCGGTTCCGGTGTTTCTCAGCCCTGGGCCACGGTCACCAGGGCCGGGCGCAGCACCCGGTCGGCGATGAGGTAGCCCTTTTGCAGTACCGACACCACGGTGCCGGCTTCCTGCTGGCTGCCCTCGGGGCGGGGCACCATCGAGATGGCCTGGTGCTGGTGCGGGTCGAACTTGGCGCCGCCGGCGGGGTTGATCTCGAGCACCTTGCTGCGCTCCAGCGCGCTTTTGAGCTGGCGCAGGGTGGCCTCGGCGCCCTCGCGGATCTGGGCCGGGCTGGCGTCCTGGATGGCCAGGCCCGCCTCCAGGCTGTCGCACACCGGCAGCAGGCTCTCGGCAAAGGACTCGACCGCGAACTTGCGGGCCTTGGACATGTCTTCCTCGGCGCGGCGGCGGGTGTTCTGCATGTCGGCCTGGGCGCGCAGGTACTGCTCGGCCAGTTCGGCGTTCTTGGCCTGCAGCTCGGCGAGCTGGGCCTGGAGCTCGGCCACGGGGTCGGCCGGGGCGGGGGTCTCAGGAGGCAGGTTGTCCTGGGAGGCGTTTGTCTGGTTTTCGGACATGGACGGGGAGGGACAAGGGGACTCGTGGAGAGATGGGGCCAGTCACCCGGGTTTCAAGGGCGGCCCTTTCGGCCGGCCCATACGGGAGGGCTGCCAGGGTGGTACCGGGGCTGCGGGCGGAGGTCTCTCCGCTCGGGGGAGGGCGGGGGCAGGCCCCGCTCCCTCAAGGCGTCACGCTGGCGAGCCCCGCGAAGGCCCCGCAGGGTTTCACTCGACGGCGAGCAGCTCGACCGCGAACTCCAGGGTGGCGTTCGGGGGGATCACGCCGCCGGCGCCGCGGGCGCCATAGCCCAGCTCGGGCGGGATCAGCAGGGTGCGCTGGCCGCCGACCTTCATGCCGGCCACGCCCTCGTCCCAGCCGCGGATCACCATGCCGGCGCCCAGGTCGAACTGGAAGGGGTCGTTGCGGTCCAGGCTCGAGTCGAACTTGGCGCCGCGCTGGCCGTCCTTGGAGAGCCAGCCGGTGTAGTGCACGGTGACGTACTGGCCGGGCTTGGCTTCGGCGCCTTCGCCGACGACGGTGTCCTGGTATTGCAGGCCGGAGGGGGTGGTGTGCATCTGGGTCTCCTGAGGCAAAGCCGACCAGTGTAGCCGGGGAGACCTCAGCGGCTGGGCTGACCCGGGCGCTCAGGACGGGGCTCGAGGATGTCCCGGACTGTCCGTGCGATGCGCCCAGGGTCGAAGTCATGGTCTGCCGCCTTGACCCGTATCACCCGAACACCACGGCCGGCGAGGAAGGCGTCACGCCGGGCGTCCCTGGACCGACACGTGGGGAGGTCGTGGTAAAGCCCATCAATTTCAACGTTCAGTGGCTCCGGGGCGGGGCGGAAGATGTCCATTTCAAAACCCCAGTCAGAGTGACCAAAACGGAGTCCTCGCTGGACTCGTTCCGACAAAAGGGCCTCGAGCCTGGCGCGCGTGTTCCGCTCCAGGCCCGAGGCAATCTCTGGGCCTGACGCTTCTGCCGTCGCCTGGAGCCGCGCGATGAGGCTGGGTGGGACCTGCCCGTCAAGGCCGGCGAGGACCAGTGCCGAGACCAGGCCCGCGCACCCGGTGGCTTCGAGCCGGTTGCCCTCGGATCCGAGTGATGGCAGCTCCCTCATCGCCCAGGCCGCCAAGGGCGAGGACGCCAGGTCGGGGAATACGCCTGAGATGAGCTGGCCGAGCGCGCGGGCGGTCATTCTGGGCGGCTGGCGGCGGATCTGGTCGACCAGGGCCTGGGCCAGGGCCTGGGCGGCCGCCGAGCTGCCCAGGCTTTGCAGTCCGTAGCCGGCCATGCCGAGGTGCGCAGCCTCCAGGTGGACTCTGGATGTCCTGATTTTTTCGGCCAGGGCCTGGGCCAGGGCCTGTGCGGCCTCAGAGCTGCCCAGGCTTTGCAGGCCGTAGCAGGTGTTGCTGATCTCCAGGGAGTTGAGTGTGGCGCCGGAGGTCCTGATCTTGTCGGCCAAGGCCTGGGCCAGGGCCTGGGAGGCGGCGGTGTTGCCCTGGCTTTGCAGGCCGTAGCAGGCCATGCCGATGGCCTGCGCGTTGAGTGTGGCGCGCGATGTCCTGATCTGGTCGGCCAAGGCCTGGGCCAGCGCCTGGGCCGCGGGGGAGTCGCCCAGGCCCCGCAGGCCATAACAGGCATTGCCGATCTGCTGTGCCTCGAGGTCGACCTCTGACGTGCTGATCTTGTCGGCCAAGGCCTGGGCCAGGGCCTGGGCCGCCTCCGAGTTCCCCAGGTTTTGCAGGCCATAGCAGGCCATGCCGATGGACTGGGCGTTGAGGGGCGCGCTCGAGGCCCTGACCTTGCCGGCCAGGGCCCGGGCCAGGGCCTCGGTGGCCTGGGAAATGCCCAGGCCTTGCAGCCCATAGCAGGCGCTGCCGATTTCCTGGGTGTTGAGGGAGGTGCTCGATGCCCGAATCTTGTCGGCCAAGGCCCGGGCCAGGGCCTGTGCGGCTGCAGAGTTGCCCAGGCTTTGCAGGCCGTAGCAGGCCATGCCGATGTTCTGTCCCACCAGGGTGGCGCTCGATGCGCTGATTTTTTCGGCCAAGGCCTGGGCCAGGAGCTGTGCGGCCCCCGAGCTGCCCAGGCTTTGCAGGCCATAGCAGGCCATGCCCATCTCCTGGGCGCTCAGGGAGGCCCTGCTTGACCTGATCTTGGTGGCCAAGGCCTGGGCCAGCGCCTGGGCGACAGGGGAATCTCCCAGGCTTTGCAGGCCGTAGCAGGCGTTGCCGATGCCCTGGGCGTTGAGGATGGCGTTCGATGCCCTGACCTTGTCGGCCAAGGCCTGGGCCAGGGCCTGCGCGGCCGCCGAGCTGCCCAGGCCTTGCAAGCCATAGCAGGCGCTGCTGATGGCTTGCTCGCTGAGCGTCGCCTCCGATACGCTGATCTTGGTGGCCAAGGCCTGGGCCAGGGCCTGTGCGGCCGCAGAGTTCCCCAGGCTCTGCAAACCATAGCAGGCCATGCCGATGGCTTGTTCCCCGAGGCTGGCGCGCGATGCGCTGATCTTGTCTGCCAAGGCCTGAGCCAGGGCCTGGGCGGCCGCAGAGTTGCCCAGCCTCTGCAGGCCGTAGCAGGCGCTGCTGATGGACTGCGCGTCGAGGGGGGCCCTCGACGCCCTGATCTTGTCGGCCAGGGCCTGGGCCAGGGCCTGTGCGGCCTCAGAGCTGCCCAGGCTTTGCAGGCCGTAGCAGGCGGTGCCGATCTCGCGGGAGTTGAGTGTGGCGCCAGAGGTCCTGATCTTGTCGGCCAAGGCCTGGGCCAGGGCCTGGGAGGCAGCGGTGTTGCCCTGGCTTTGCAGGCCGTAGCAGGCCATGCCGATGGTCTTTCCGCTCAACGCGACCGTGGCGGACCGGGTCTTGTCCGCGACCACCCGGCACAAACGGTCGGTCGCGGGCCCTGGCCGCAGCCGCTGCAGACCCCAGCAGGCATGGGCGATGGCCTCGTCATCGAAAGGCTCGCGGCTTGCTTCGAGCCACCCTGCCAGGGATTGGAGCTGCGCCTCCCGAGGGGCGCGGGCATTGCGCTTCATCAGGTAGCCGATCTGCTTGATGACCGTTGCCAGCATCGATGAGCTCGGGCGTGGGTGGCCGTCGGCGATGTGCCGCGCCAGTGCGTCGACGAGCTCTTCGGGTAATCGAGCCGTTCGCAAGGTGTGACGCAGCCATTCAGAGGGGGCTGTGGCTCGGGGCGCGGGCCTGAGGCCCGACCGGGCCTCCTCGGGCCGACGCGCGGTGACAGATCGGCTGGTCAGGCTGGAAGAGGTTCGACGCTCCTGTGTTCGCTCGTCCCGATGGGCTCGGCCATCGGCATCGCGCGCGGCAGGCCTGCGCGAGGAGGGGGGGCTGCGGTGACCCAGGTGGCCTCGGGGCTCGGCGCGCCGGGGGCCGTAGTCACTGCGGACCTGTTCGGCCCGGCGCGAGCGGCTTGTGTTTCTGTCGTGGTCTCGCGCGTGGAGGTCGCGGTCACGGTCACGGTCACGGTCACGGATTTGCTCGCGATCACGGTCGCGATCCTGGTCACGGTGAGCAGGACGTGCGTAGGGGGTGGGGCGCCGCTGGATCATGAAGTTGTCTCGGGTGGGGCCGGTCGGCCGGGTCGGAATTGGAACCGGCGCAATTGGAGAGGCCCCGCAGAGCGCGGGCTGAGCACCCACTGACGCAGGAGGTGAGCGCCCCGGGGCCTGGAGCGCAGTGCCTCTCCCCCTGCCTGGAGACGCCGTGCGGCTCGACCGCGAACCGCAGGAAACCGGCCGCTGCAGTGGCGCGGTGGCAGGCCCTAGGGGTAGACCTTGCGCAGCAGCCGGGCCAGGGTCTGGCGCTCGGCGGCGGAGAGACTGGCGGTGGCCTCGTCGTCGGCCTCGTGGGCGAGCGCGGTGCCCTGCTCGACCAGGCCACGGCCCGCGTCCGTGAGGTGCAGGCCCATGGCACGGCCGTCACGCGGGTGGGGCCTGCGCTCGATCAGCCCGCGGTCCTGCAGGCCCTTGACCAGGACCACCAGGTTCGGGGACTGGATGTCCAGCAGCTGGCAGACCTGGGCCGAGGTGATGCCGGGGTTGCTGCCGGTGAGGGCCATGACGGTGAAGTCCACCGGGCGCAGCTTCAGCGGCGCCATGCGCCGATTGAAGTTGCCCAGGATGGCCTCCGAGGCGCGCCGGGCGCTGTAGCCCAGGAAGGCCTCGATCGCCGAGGTGTCGATCTTGTCGGTCACGTCGACGCGGCGAGCCGGTCCTCGATGATGCGCACGCGCATCTCGAACTCGGGCAGCACCCAGGCGCGCAGGGCCCGCAGCGGCGCCTGCCAGCGTTCGTCGCCGCCGCCCGGCGCGGCGGCGAGGCGGGTGCCGGCCCAGGCCAGCAGGGCCACCGCGCAGGCGCGCAGGAAGTCGTCGGCCACCCAGGCGGGCAGGTCGACGCGGGTGGTGGCGGCCTGCGTGATGCGGCCCGCCAGGCCGGTGAGCACCGCGAAGCGCTGCCTCTCCGCCGGCAGGGCGACCAGGCCTTCCAGCGCCCCAGCCAGGGCCGCGCCGCCGTCGGGCAGCACCTTGCGCTGGAGCAGGTCCAGCGCCTGGATCTCGTTGGTGCCCTCGTAGATCATGGCCACGCGCGCGTCGCGCACGACCTGCTCGATGCCCCATTCACGCACATAGCCGTGGCCGCCAAACACCTGCAGGCAGGCGCTGGCGCCGGCGAAGCCCTGGTCGGTGAAGGCCGACTTCATGATGGGCGTGGCCAGGGCGCACCAGCGGCTCGCGGCCTCGCGGCGCGCGGCGTCCGGGTGGGCGTGGGACACCTCCAGTTCGAGGGCGGTGTGGTAGGCCAGCACGCGGCCGCAGTCGATCCAGGCGCGCTGGGTGCCCAGGATGCGGCGCATGGCCGGGTGCTCGGCGATGAGGCTGGTGTCCCTGGCCCCGGGCGCGCGCATCTGGCGGCGCTCGAGCGAGTAGGCGGTGGCGCGCTGGTGCGCGGCCTCCAGCAGGCCGATGCCCTGCAGGGCCACGTGCAGGCGGGCGGCGTTCATCATGATGAACATCGCCCCCAGGCCCTTGCCGGCTTCGCCGACCAGCCAGCCCGCCGCGTCCTCGAAACGCATCACGCAGGTGGGGCTGCCGTGCAGGCCCATCTTCTCCTCGATGCGGTCGCAGTGCGCGCCATTGCGGCTGCCGTCGGGCATGCACTTGGGCACGACGAACAGCGACAGGCCCTTGGGGCCGGGCGGCGCGTCGGGCAGGCGGGCGAGCACCAGGTGGACGATGTTGTCCGTGAGGTCGTGCTCGCCGCCGGAGATGAAGATCTTGCCGCCGTCGAGGCGGTGGGTGGCGCCATTCGGCCCCGGCTGCGGCGTGGCCTTGGTGCGCACCAGGCCCAGGTCGCTGCCGGCATGCGGCTCGGTCAGGCACATGGTGGCCAGCCACTCGCCGGTGGCGAGCTTGGGCAGGAACAGGGACTTCACCGTGGCGTCGCCATGGTGCTTGAGCGTCTCGTAGGCGCCGGTCAGGAGGCCCGGGGCCATGGTCCAGCCGTGGTTGGCGGCGCTGAGCATCTCGTACAGCGCCATCTCCAGCACGATCGGCAGGCCCTGCCCGCCGTCTTCCTCGGCGTGCGCGAGCGCGGGCCAGCCGTCCTTCCAGAAGGCCTGGTAGGCCTCCCGGAAGCCCGGCGGCATGGTGACCTTCCCGGCCTCGAAGCGGGCGCCGACCTCGTCCCCCACGCGGGTGAGGGGCGCGATCACGCCGCCGACGAATTCGGCGGCGCCCTCGAGCACCTGCCGCTGCAGGTCCGCGTCGTAGGCGGCGTGCGGGGGCAGGGTGCTCAGGAGAGTGGGCGCATGGAGCACGTCGGTCAGGACGTGCCCGAGCGCGCCTGCGTCAGGCCGGTGGTCCAGGGACATCAGGAGTCCTCGCTGAAGCCGACGCGCTTGATCAGCGGGCCCCAGGTGGCCACTTCGGAAGCCACCCACTTCGCGGCCGCTTCCTGGGTGCCGCCGCCGGGGATCAGGCCGACGATGGCCAGGGAGTCCAGCACGCCCTTGTCCTTGAGCGCGTTGTTGACGGCGGCGTTGATCGCGTTGACCACGGGCATCGGGGTCTTGGCCGGGGCGTAGAAGCCGAACCACTCCTCGGTGGTCAGCTCGGGGAAGCCGGCCTCGGCGAAGGTGGGCACGTCGGGCACGAAGGGCGAGCGCTTGGCGCCGGAGGTGGCCAGGATGCGCAGCTTGCCGGCCTTGGCGTTGGCGATGAAGTCACCGTGCGGGGTCACCATGGCGGCGATCTGGCCGCCGACCACGTCGGTCACGCCAGGCACCGAGCCGCGGTAGGGCACGTGCTTGAGTTCCACGCCGGTGTTCATGCCCAGCAGGGCGCCGATGAAGTGCGGGGTGGAGCCGGCGCCGGGCGAGGCGAAGTTGGCCTCCTTGGGGTTGGCCTTGGCCCACGCCACGAAGTCCTTGACGGTCTTGACCGAAGCCGGCACCACCGGACCGACGGCCAGGCCGTGGTGGATGATGGCGCCCACGGCCACGGGGATGAAGTCCTGCGTGGTGTAGCTCAGCTTCTTGTAGATGAAGGGGTAGTTCGCCACGGCGGACACCGGGGCCACTGCCAGGTGGGAGCCGTCGGCCGGCGAGGTCTTGAGGACGTCCAGCGCGATGCGGCCGCTGGCGCCGGGCTTGTTCTCCACCACGCCGCCGTTGCGGGAGAAGGAGGTGCCGGCGAACTTCTCGCCGATGCGGCGGGCCACGGTGTCACCCGCGCTGCCGGCGGGGAAGCCGTAGAAGATCTTCACTTGCTCGGCGACGGCCTGGGCCAGGACCTCCTGCCAGGGCGCGAGGGCGCCCAGCGCGGTGGCGCCAGCGGCGGCCTGCATGAATTGACGGCGATTCGACATGGTTTTCTCCTAGGGTTGAAGGGGACGCGGGGATCAGCGGGCCGCCATGCGCAGGGCGCCGTCGAGGCGGATCACCTCGCCGTTCAGGTGCAAATTGGTGGCGATGTGGCAGGCCAGCTCGGCGAACTCCGAGGGCTTGCCCAGACGGGGCGGGAAGGGGATGGACGCGGCCAGCGACTGCTGCACCGCTTCGGGCAGCTCGCTCATGAGCGGCGTGGCGAACAGGCCGGGGGCGATGGTGCACACGCGGATGCCGTGCTGCGCCAGGTCGCGCGCCATCGGCAGGGTCATGCCGACGACGCCGGCCTTGGAGGCGCTGTAGGCCTCCTGGCCCACCTGGCCGTCGAAAGCGGCGACCGAGGCGGTGAACAGGATCACGCCGCGCTCGCCGTCTTCCAGACCGGGCTGGGCGGCGCATTGCGCGGCGAAGAGGCGGGCCATGTTGTAGGAGCCCACCAGGTTCACATTGATCACGCGGGTGAAATCAGCCAGCGGGGCGGGGCTGCCGTCACGCTGCACGATGCGCTTGGCGCTGCCGATGCCGGCCACGTTCATCAGGAGGCGGACCGGCCCGTGGGCGGCGGCGGCCTTGGCAATCGCCTCGGAGGCGCTGGCCTCGTCGGTGATGTCGCAGGGGCAGGCGATGCCGCCGATCTCGGCGGCCACGCGCTGGGCGCCCTCGGCATTGCGGTCGAACACCGCGACCTTGGCGCCGCGCGCGGCCAGCAGGCGGGCGGTGGCCTCACCCAGGCCCGAGGCGCCCCCGGTGACGATGGCGGACTGTCCTTCGATCTTCATGTCTCAGCTCCCTTTCTTCTGGGGAATGGCGATGTGCGGCGCGGTGCCGGCGTGCAGGGCCTCGACCAGGGCGGCGCGGTGCTTGAGCATGGCGCGCTGGTTCAGGGACCCCTTGTCGGTGATCTCGCCCTTGTCCATGTGCGGCGCCTCGGTGAGGATCAGGGCGCGGGCCACGCGGGTGGCGCTGCCGGTGGCGTCCTTGGCCAGGCGGTCGACCAGGTCCTGCAGCCAGGCCTTCACCGGCGCGCTGGCCACGACGTCCTCCATGGAGGCCGAGGCGGGCAGGCCGGCAAGCTGGCGGATCGCCGGCGTGGTCACCAGCAGGGCGCCGATCTCGTTCATGTTCAGGCCGGTGATCACCGCGTCCTGCACATAGGGCGCGCCGGCGCCGTTGATCTTGCCGCGCAGCGGGCCCACGCTCACGAAGGTGCCGGTGGCGAGCTTGAAGTCCTCGGCGATGCGGCCGTCGAACTTGAGGCCCAGGTTCTTGTCCTTCTCGTCGATCCACATCACCGCGTCGCCGGTGCAGAAGAAGCCTTCCTCGTCGAAGGCCTCGGCAGTAGCCTCGGGGTTGCGCCAGTAGCCGGGGGTGATGTTGGGGCCCTTGTAGCGGATCTCCTGCTTGTCGCCCATCTTCACCAGCTTGATCTCCATGCCGGCCGAGGGCAGGCCCACGTGGCCGGCCAGCGAGTGCGGGTTGGTGACGAACAGCGCGAAGGGCGAGGACTCGGTCATGCCCAGGCCCGCGGTCATGGGGATGCGCTCGCCGGACTCGCGCTCGGCGTGGGCGTAGAGCGCGTCCTGCACCGGCTGCGAGAGCGCGGCGCCGGCGTACATCATGGAGCGCAGGCGCGAGAAGAAGTTGCGGCGCAGCGTGTCGTCCGTCTCCATCGCCCGGGCCAGGGCCTCGTAGCCCACCGGCACGTTGAAGTACCAGGTCGGCGCGATCTCGCGCAGGTTGCGGATCGTCTCGCCGATCAGCGCCGGGGTGGGCTTGCCCTCGTCGATGTAGAAAGAGCCGCCATGGGCCACGCACATGAAGAAGTCGTGGTTGCCGCCGGCGGTGTGGTTCCAGGGCAGCCAGTCCACCAGCACCGGCGGCGTCTCGAAGGTGCTGCACATGGACTGCGACAGCTGCTGCTGGTTGGCGCAGATCATGCGCTGGGTGTTGATCACCGCCTTGGGCAGCTTGGTCGAGCCGCTGGTGAAGAGGAACTTCACGATGGTGTCGGGGCCGGTGGCCGCCATCGCCGCGTCGACCTTGGCGGTCGGCTCGGTCGCCAGGAGCGAGGCCAGCGAGGTGATGGTGTGGCCCTTGGTGCTGACCGCGCCCTCGGCGTCGTCCAGGATCACTTCGACGCCGGCATCCACCAGGGCCTCGATCGGCGCCTGGAACCGCTTCCAGTCGGCGGCGAACACCAGGCCGGGGGTCAGGGTGTCCAGCACGTGGCCCAGCTTGTCGTAGTCCTTGCTCACGAGGGAGTAGGCGGGCGAGACCGGGCAAAAGGCGATGCCGGCGTACATGGCGCCCAGGGCCAGCAGCGCGTGCGAGAGGCTGTTTTCGCTGAGGATCACCAGCGGCCGCTCGGCGGAGAGGCCGCGATCGAGCAGGGCCTGGCCGATGCGGCGGGCGCTGTCCAGGGCCTGCGCGAAGGTGATGCGGCGCCAGTCACCGCCCAGGGCCGGGTCGCGCTGGGCGAACAGGGTCTGGTCGGGCGTGGCCTTGGCCCAGCGGACCAGGTGGTCGGTCATGCGTGGCGGGTAGTCCCCCAGCGGCACGTCGGCCATGACATAGGTGTAGGCGCCCTCGGTGCGCACCCGGGCGCGGTTCACGCCGAAGGTGTAGGGGCGAAAGACGGGGGTGGAGGCCTGGTCCATGGGGCGTGCGCTCCTTCAGGCCTTGACCTTGGGGCCGGTGCCGTCCAGGAAGGCCCGGACGCGGGCCTTGGCCTCGGGCGCCGCCTGGGCGATGCCCGCCAGCAGGGACTCGGTGAGGAAGCCATGGTCGGCCGGCTGCTCGGCGATGCGGGGCAGGCCGTTGATCAGGGCGTAGTTGGTCATGGGCGCGTTCTGGGCGATGCGCTCGGCCAGCTCGATCGCCTTGGCCAGCGCCTCGCCAGTGGGCACGTGGTACTGGGCCATGCCGATGGACACGCCCTCGGCCGCCTTGTAGACGCGGCCGGTGAGCATCATGTCCAGCATGCGGTGGGCGCCAATGAGCTTGGGCACGCGCACCGAGCCGCCGCCGCCCACGAAGATGCCGCGGCTGCCTTCGGGCAGGGCGAAGAAGGTGCTGTCGTCGGCCACCCGGATGTGGCAGGCGGTGGCCAGCTCGAGGCCGCCACCGACCACTGCGCCGTGCAGGGCGGCGATCACCGGCAGCCGGCCCTGCTCGATGTCACGCAGCACGTAGTACCAGGAGCGGGAGTGGTGCAGGCCCTCGGCGGCATCGCGCTCCTTGAGCTCGCCCAGGTCCAGGCCGGCGCAGAAATGGTCACCCTCGCCATGCAGCACCACCGCGCGCACCGTCTCGGGCAGCTCCTCGAAGCGCTGGCCGATGGCGGCGATCAGGCCGTCGTTGATGGCATTGCGCTTTTTCGGGCGGCACAGGCGCACGATGGCGATGGCGCCGCGGAGGTCGACCTGGACTTCGTCCAGACTGGGGATAACGTGGGGGAGGCGGGCCATGGGTTCCTGCTATAAAGCTATAAAACATATCTAGTTTAGGAAGCCGGGCCCCGGTGCCGGCTCCGTAGAAACCCTGAGGAGACCTGCCATGGACCACAAGAACCTCATTGCCATCGACATCCACACCCATGCCGAGGTGAGTTGCTGGAACCCCTTCGACAACTACGGCGAGGAGTACGACCGCGCGGCGGACAAGTACTTCAAGAACGGCCGCCGGCCGACGATTGCCGAGACCATCGCGTATTACCGCGAGAAAAAGATCGGTCTGGTGATGTTCACCGTGGACAGCGAATCGCAGATGGGCCGCCGCCGCATCCCCAACGAGGAGATCGCCCAGGCCGCGCGCGAGAACGCCGACATGATGATTGCCTTCGCTTCCATCGATCCGCACAAGGGCAAGATGGGTGCGCGCGAGGCCGAGCGCCTGATCAAGGAAGAAGGCGTGCGGGGCTTCAAGTTCCACCCCACGGTGCAGGGCTACCACCCCTATGACCGCATGGCCTGGCCGATTTACGAGGTGATCAACGCGCACAAGCTGCCGGCCATCTTCCACACCGGCCACAGCGGCATCGGCTCGGGCATGCGCTGCGGCGGCGGCCTGCGCCTGGAGTACTCCAACCCGATTCACCTGGACGACGTGGCGGTGGACTTCCCCGACATGCAGATCGTCATGGCCCACCCGAGCTTCCCCTGGCAGGACGAGGCCCTGTCGGTGGCCACCCACAAGCCCAACGTCTGGATCGACCTCTCGGGCTGGAGCCCCAGGTACTTCCCGAAGCAGCTGGTGCAGTACGCCAACACCCTGCTCAAGGACCGTGTGCTGTTTGGCAGCGACTACCCCCTCATCACCCCCGAGCGCTGGATGAAGGACTTCCAGGAAGCCGGCTTCAAGCCCGAGGTCATGCCCGGCATCCTGAAGGACAACGCGGTGCGCCTGCTGGGCCTGGGGTGAGGCCTTTTGCAATGCAGCAAAAGGGAGCTTCGGCTCCCTTTTTTCATGTCCGGCACTCCCTACGTCTGCACACACAAGCGCGGGAACCTTGCAAGGTTGTCAGGGTACTCACGGGGTAGGCCGCAGCAGACAGCATGCGGCCACCCATGAAGGAAGGAGACCCGCATGGACGTCGTCCGCAATTTCCTCGCCCGTTACGAGCAGACACGGGAGGAGGAGATGTCGCTCGAGGACTACCTCGAGCTGTGCCGGAAAGACCCCCTGGTCTACGCCACCGCCGCCGAGCGCATGCTGGCGGCCATTGGCGAGCCGGAGGTGGTCGACACCCGGCACGACCCCCGCCTCTCGCGCATCTTCGGCAACAAGCAGGTGCGCATCTACCCGGCATTCCGCGACTTCTACGGGCTGGAGGAGCCGATCGAGCAGGTGGTGTCGTGCTTCCGCCACGCGGCCCAGGGCCTGGAGGAGAAGAAGCAGATCCTCTACCTGCTGGGCCCGGTGGGCGGCGGCAAGTCGTCGATCGCCGAGCGGCTCAAGCAGCTGATGGAGCAGGTGCCCTTCTACGCGCTCAAGGGCTCGCCGGTGAACGAGTCGCCGCTGGGCCTGTTCAACAACGCCGAGGATGCGCCGCTGATGGAGCAGCAGTACGGCATCGCGCCGCGCTACCTGCAACGGATCATGTCACCCTGGGCGGTCAAGCGCCTGGAGGAGTTCGGCGGCGACATCCGCAAGTTCCGGGTGGTCAAGCGCTACCCCAGCATCCTGCGCCAGATCGGCATCGCCAAGACCGAGCCGGGGGACGAGAACAACCAGGACATCTCGTCCCTGGTGGGCAAGATCGACATCCGCAAGCTCGAGCAATATGCCCAGGATGATCCGGATGCCTACAGCTACTCGGGCGGACTGTGCCTCGCCAACCAGGGCTTGCTGGAGTTCGTGGAGATGTTCAAGGCGCCGATCAAGGTGCTGCACCCGCTCCTGACTGCGACCCAGGAAGGCAACTTCAAGGGCACCGAGGGCTTTGGCGCGATTCCCTTCGACGGCATCGTGATGGCCCACTCCAACGAGAGCGAGTGGAAGGCGTTCAAGAACAACAAGAACAACGAGGCTTTTCTCGACCGCATCTACATCGTGAAGGTGCCCTACTGCCTGCGGGTGTCGGAGGAGGTCAAGATCTACGACAAGCTCCTGCACAACTCTTCGCTCAAGGAGGCGGTCTGCGCCCCCGGCACGCTGAAGATGATGGCCCAGTTCGCGGTCCTCACGCGGCTGAAGGAGCCCGAGAACTCCAGCATCTTCTCCAAGATGCAGATCTACGACGGAGAAAACCTCAAGGACACCGACCCCAAGGCCAAGAGCTACCAGGAGTACCGGGACTACGCCGGGGTGGACGAGGGCATGACCGGCATCTCGACCCGCTTCGCCTTCAAGATCCTCTCCAAGGTCTTCAACTTCGACTCGCAGGAGATCGCCGCCAACCCGGTGCACCTGATGTACGTGCTCGAGCAGCAGATCGAGCGCGAGCAGTTCGCGCCCGAGGTGGAGCAGAAGTACCTGGCCTACATCAAGGACCACCTGTCGGCGCGGTACGCCGAGTTCATCGGCAAGGAGATCCAGACCGCCTACCTCGAGAGCTACTCGGAGTACGGCCAGAACATCTTCGACCGCTACGTCACCTACGCCGACTTCTGGATCCAGGACCAGGAGTACCGCGACACCGACACTGGCGAGATCTTCGACCGCTCGGCCCTCAACGCCGAACTCGAGAAGATCGAGAAGCCCGCGGGCCTCGCCAACCCCAAGGACTTCCGCAACGAGATCGTGAACTTCGTCCTGCGGGCGCGCGCCAACAACGGCGGCAAGAACCCGCTGTGGACCAGTTACGAGAAGCTGCGCGCGGTGATCGAGAAGAAGATGTTCTCCAACACCGAGGACCTGCTGCCGGTGATCAGCTTCAACGCCAAGGCCAGCGCCGACGAGCAGAAGAAGCACGAGGACTTCGTCAACCGCATGGTCGAAAAGGGCTACACCCACCGGCAGGTCCGCTTGCTGTGCGAGTGGTACCTGCGTGTCCGAAAGAGCTCCTGAGCCCCGGGCGAAGGGAGGTCCCATGACCGCAGTTCCCACCACCAGCCCCGGCTCCGCGCTCCAGCAGGTGATCGACCGGCGGCTTTCGGGCAAGAACAAGTCCGTCGGCAACCGCGAGCGTTTCCTGCGCCGCTACCGCGAGCAGATCCGGCAGGCGGTGCGCAAGGCGGTGGGTGACCGCAGCATTCACAACATCGAGGAGGGCGCGGACATCACCCTGCCGCGGCGCGACGTCTCCGAGCCCGAGTTCCAGCACGGGCCCGGCGGCTCGCGCGAGCGGGTACACCCGGGCAACAAGGAGTGGGTCCGCGGCGACCGGATCGCCCGGCCGAAGGGGGAGGGCGGCGGCAGCGGCCCGGGCGAGGGCTCGCCCGACGGCGAGGGCGAGGACGACTTCACCTTCCGCATCACGCGGGAGGAGTTCATGAACTACTTCTTCGACGACCTGGCGCTACCGCGGATGATCCGCACCCGGCTCCTGGCCGAAGTGCCCGAGTGGAAGCTGCGCCGCGCCGGCTTCGTCTCCGAGGGCAACCCCACCAGCCTGCACGTGGTGCGTTCGATGCGCGTGGCCCTGGGCCGGCGCATCGCCATGGGCGGCGAACCGCGGCGCCAGCTGCGGCAGGCCGAGGCCTCGCTGGCCCGCTTGCTGGAGCAGCCGGGCGCCTGCGAGGCCGACGTGGAGCGCGCCCGTGCCGAGGTCGAGGCCCTGCGCCAGCGCCTGGCGCGGGTGCCTTTCCTTGACCCGATCGATTTGCGCTTCAGGCACCGGGTGAGAGAACCCCAACCGAATTCCAAGGCGGTGATGTTTTGCCTGATGGATGTCTCCGGCTCCATGGACGAGGCCCGCAAGGACCTCGCCAAGCGCTTCTTCATCCTGCTGTACCTCTTTCTCTCGCGGCACTACCGCGAGACCGAGGTGGTCTTCATCCGCCACCACACGCAGGCGGCGGAGGTGACCGAGGACGAGTTCTTCCGCGCCACTGAGAGCGGCGGCACGGTGGTCTCGAGCGCGCTCACCCTGATGAACCAGATCGTGCGCGAGCGCTACATGGGCAGCGAGTGGAACATCTACGGCGCCCAGGCCTCCGACGGCGACAACTGGCAGCAGGACTCGACCAAGTGCCGCGAGCTGCTCTCGCGCCAGCTCCTGCCCCTGGTGCGCTACTTCGCCTATGTGCAGGTGGCCGACGAGGACCAGAACCTGTGGGAGGAGTACAGCAGCCTGCGCGAGGGGCATCCGCACTTCGCGATGCAGAAGATCACCGCGCCGGAGCAGATCTTCCCGGTGTTCCGGGACCTGTTCCGCAAGACGCCTGCCGGGAGCGCCTGACATGGACATCGACCCCCGCCCGCTCCTGCTGCCGTCGCCGAAGCCCCCGGTGGACCCTGAGGTCGCGCCGGCATCGGACCGCCGGCTGCCCTCGGGCTCCGACTGGTCCTTCGACCTGATCGAGACCTACTACCAGGCGATCCGGGACACCGCGGCCCGCTACCGCCTCGACACCTACCCGGTGCAGCTGGAGATGATCTCCGCCGAGCAGATGCTCGACGCCTATGCCTCGGTGGGCATGCCGGTGAACTACCGGCACTGGTCCTACGGCAAGCAGTTCATCGCCGCCGAGAAGCGCTATCGCCGCGGGCAGATGGGCCTGGCCTACGAGATCGTCATCAACTCGGACCCCTGCATCGCCTATCTGATGGAGGAGAACACCCTGCCGATGCAGGCGCTGGTGATGGCCCATGCCTGCTTCGGCCACAACAGCTTCTTCAAGGGCAACTACCTGTTCCGGATGTGGACCGACGCCAGCTCCATCGTCGACTACCTGGTCTACGCCCGCGACTACATCGCCGAGTGCGAGCAGCGCCACGGCCTGGACGCGGTGGAGGAGGTGCTGGACGCCTGCCACGCCCTCATGAACTACGGCGTCGACCGCTACCGCCGTCCGCAGAAGATCACCCTGGCGCAGGAGGAGGCGCGGCGCAAGGAGCGCGAGGCCTACCTGCAGCAGCAGGTCAACGACCTCTGGCGCACCCTGCCCAAGTCGCCGGGCCGCCATGCCCGCGCCGAGGAAAAGCGCTTCCCGGCCGAGCCGCAGGAGAACCTGCTGTACTTCGTGGAGAAGAACGCGCCGCTCCTGGAGCCCTGGCAGCGCGAGGTGGTGCGCATCGTGCGCAAGATCGCGCAGTACTTCTACCCGCAGCGCCAGACCCAGGTGATGAACGAGGGCTGGGCCACCTTCTGGCACTACACCCTCCTCAACACCCTGTACGAGGAGGGGCGCCTGGCCGACGGCTTCATGCTCGAGTGCCTGGCCTCGCACACCAACGTGATCTTTCAGCCCGGGGTGACCGACCCCCGCTACAGCGGCCTCAACCCCTATGCCTTGGGCTTTTCGATGTTCACCGACCTGCGCCGCATCTGCGAGCAGCCCACCGACGAGGACCGGGCCTGGTTTCCCGGCATCGCCGGCAGCGACTGGCTCACCACCCTGGACCATGCGATGCGGCACTTCAAGGACGAGAGCTTCATCGGCCAGTACCTCTCGCCGCGCCTGATGCGGGAGATGCGCCTTTTCTCCATCGTGGACGACGCCAACGACAGCGAGCTGGAGGTCTCGGCCATCCACGATGAGGCGGGCTGGCGCCACCTGCGCGAGGCCCTGGCTCGCCAGTACGACCTCAACTTCCGCGAGCCGGCCATCCAGGTCTGGAACGTCAACCTGCGCGGCGACCGCTCGCTCCTGCTTCGGCACACCCGCCAGGACGACAAGCCCCTGCACGAGAGCGCCCGCGAGGTGGTGAAGCACCTGGCGCGCCTGTGGGGCTTCCGGGTGCGGCTGGAAAGCGTGGACCCCCAGGAGCGGGTGATCCAGCACTGGGAGGTCACGCCGGCGGGGGCACCGGGCTGAGGTCGGACCCGGCGGCTTCCACCGGTGGGCTTGTCGCTTGGGTGGTCGACAAGGTTTGCAACTCGGTGGTGGGCGAAGCCCCGCGCTCGGTCGGCGCCGGATGACGCGAGCCCGCTGCCCGGCCCAGGTTCACCAGCGCCGACCGCGCTTCCCCCAGCCCCTTGAGGGCCCCGAGGCCCAGGGCCATCGCAGCCTGGCCTCCGGCTGTTCCCGGCGCCCCGACCAGGAGTTCGATCACCTCGGATGGCAAGGCCAGGGTCTCGCGCAGGCTGCAGACGTCGGCGGCCCGGCCCAGGGCGTGCTGCACCCCCTGGCCGGCATGAGGGCGGACCACCAGGCCATGCAGGCGGGCCTGTTCCTCGGTGGCGTGGTGATTGATCGCAGCTCGTGCGGCCTCGAGCAGCCCGGACCCCACGGCCTGGGCTGCGGCTCGGGCGGTGGGGCTCTCGCCCAGCGCGGGCGCGATGGCGAAGGCCAGGCCCACCTGCAGCGTGGTGCAGGCGAAGGTGCGGGGCATGGCCTGGATCGACCGTGCCCATTCGATGTGCGTCCTCAGCGCCGGTGCGACGCCACCCCCTTCGGGATGCACCATCTCCCCGCGTGGCAGCCAGCAGCCCAGTCCGTGACTGGTGAGGTCGCGGACACTGCGCTCGACGAGACCGCCTGCGAACAGAAGCACGGCGTCTGGCGCCTCGGCGGTACCCATGGCCATCATGACTGCGCTGGCTGCCACAAGGGGCAGGGCGGCCAGCGCCAGCCGGCAGGCCCAGTGCGCACGCCCGGGTGCGCCGGCCAGTGCGCGTTCAGTGAGGGACAGCGCGCGCCAGCCTGCAGCCGCCAAGCCGGCACCCATCCAGACCGCCCCGGTAAGTGCCCCGGATGAGCCTGCGCTGCGCAAGGCGTGCCGCATCCCGCTGGCCGCGACCGAGCCAGTGGCCTGGGCCAGGAGTTCCCGCAAGGCACTCGTGCGGGCCGATGTGGCTGGGCAGGCGAGAGGTGGATGCGCGGCGAGCGAGTCTGATGCCGCAGTCGCTGATGGTGCAGGCTCGAGCGGCAGCTCCGGGGGCTGTACGCGTGGCAGGTGGAGGCGAACGATCTGCATCAAGGGCCGGTTGCAGTGGAAAGAGGTCCGAGCCTCACGTCCCTCCGTGTCGCTTCGATGAAAAACCGAGCCGCCTCAGGCGACCTTCAGTTTCAGAGCCGGGTGCGTGCCCCGCCAGCGCCAAGTAAAAACCAGAACCAGAAAAGAAAAATCCCGCCGAAGCGGGATTCGAGAGAGGGGAATCAGACCGCCAGCCAGCGGCCTGAACAGGAAGCCGATCAGGCCTCGCCCCACACCTCCTGCGCGGTCTCGATCACCAGGCGCAGCTTGGTGCGCTGGGCTTCGACGGCGATGTTGTTGCCGTGGACGGTGCTGGAGAAGCCGCACTGGGGCGACAGGGCCAGCTGCTCGAGCGGCGCGTACTGGGCGGCTTCCTCGATGCGGCGCTTGAGGTCGTCCTTGCTCTCGAGCGTGCCGAACTTGGTGGTCACCAGGCCCAGCACCACGATCTTGCCCTTGGGCAGGAAGCGCAGCGGACGGAAGTCGCCGGAGCGGTCGTCGTCGTACTCGAGGAAGTAGGCGTCCAGGTCCATCTCCTTGAGCAGCGCCTCGGCCACCGGCTCGTAGTTGCCGGCCGCGGCGTGGGTGCTCTTGAAGTTGCCGCGACACAGGTGCATGGCCAGGGTCATCCCGGCCGGCTTCTGCGCCACCACCTTGTTGATGAACTGGGCGTAGCGGTGCGGCAGCTCGTTGGGGTCGTCACCGCGCTGGCGGGCGGCCTCGCGCATCTTCTCGTCGCACAGGTAGGCCAGGTT
>JACCDH010867257.1_pt1 | contig 19405 bp, 14 predicted proteins | sample 7442481 | NCBI WGS metagenome assembly JACCDH01 (sample SAMN15323433, study PRJNA562643) | freshwater metagenome | isolation source: river surface water | place: USA:Blue River Watershed | collected 2017-08-15 | reverse complement strand
TGTTTGTTTCTTTGTTTGTTTCTTTGTTTGTTTCTTCCTCTCTTTTGGTATCGATCACCAACCAATTGTTTGGTTGTTGTAACTTAAACCGCACACACGTGCACCTTTAACACGCGCGAACCAAAAACAACACTTTTCGTTTTTGTTTATTTCTTTGCGGATCTGAACTGTCTGCACTCGTTTCAATCGACCATGTTTCACCACACATCGTCGCATTCTCCGCCGCGCCATTCTTGGACGAATGTGTACAAGGTGGCGTGGGTGCAAGCACACCACATTTTGCATTGGTGGGTATTTCTTGACCCGCAGCAGCAGCAGTGGACCTTCACGACAACTACGGAAGAGGGTGAACACGTGGAAGAAGAAGTGGAAGAAGTGGACATGGATCGCATCGCTCCGCATTTGCAGTGTTTCAGCGACGAAGAATTGGCGACCATGGAAGAAGGTGGGGCCGCGATCACCTTTGTGCCGAAACAATGGACGGCGTTCACCACATTGGCTGAAGTGGTGTCGGACATCGCACAGCAACTGCAGTCCACCGTGAATACGCGCATCACCGCACGACGTTGCCCCATGCGCTGCTGGATGCACTCCTCTTCTTCTTCTTCCTCGTCCTTGCCCTTGCCGCCGCCTCCAGCACATCTCCAACCCTTCGGACACCTTCGGCCCGGCCTGCCTCCCGCCGCTTCCACCCATTTGGCAGAAGTTGGCAGGAATGCTGGGACGCAGATATTTGTGGAATGGCACGGGGATGCAGAAGCGGCGATGGCGGCGGACCAGGCGGTGATGGGCAAGGAGATGGCCGCGCGCAACCGCGCCTTCTATGCATCCTGTCTCTCGACTCCAGCAGCCGAAGCAACGGCATCCGCCATGGTCGCCATCATTCCTCGACCAACACCAAGACCAACACCAAGACCAAGACCGGGACCGCAACAACACACCTTGCCACCCACCACCATTGTTCTGCGCGTCGAGTTCCCCGCCACGCCTTCTCCGCGCCAATGGATCGATTGGGAGCAATACATCATGCAGATGCAACACGATTCGTTCGTTCGCTGCCGTGCGCCAATGCAACGGGCGAGTCGAAGTGGAGAAGACGGCGGGGAATGGATCGGGTTTCCTTCGGCCACAGAACCGTTGCCATCCAACCGTTCGTGGAGTGTTCCCGCAGCTTGCGCATCCACCGACTGGTGGTTTGCGTGGTCCATGTCGCCGCGCACAGTCGCCCTCCTCCTGTCCGATGGATTCACCGTGTCTTTCGTCGTGGAAGTGAACGAGGAGGACACACCCATCACGATCGAACAAGAAATCACTCGTCTTCTTCTTCCATGGATTCGTCGCACCATGGCATCCTTTCCAACAGTGTCGGCGGAGGCGGAGGCGGAGGCGGAGGCGGCGGCACCAAACGTGTCATCGGGGGAGTGGTTCCATGTCCATGCACTTCATGTTCAGCGAACGAAAGAAGACAAAGGCGATGAAGAAGAACGACAAGCGGTCGGCCGACATTATCCGTGGATTGTGTCCTTGTTGCACCTGTGGCATTGCGGAGGTCAGTTGGCGCCTGTTTCCACCGCCGCATCCACATCCACAGTGATTGACCGGGAACAATGTCGATGGAATGCGTTTGCAGCACTCTTTGATGTGGAGGATGAGGATGAAGGTGTGGATGAGGATAAGGATGATGATGAGGATGAGGATGAAGATGAAGATGAGGGAGTGAAAAAGAAAGAAGACGATGAGACAACCTGGATTGCGCAACCATGGGCGATAGCATTGCGCCGCCGATCCACCGCCGTGTTGCACGATGAGGATGCGCCACGATGTCCATTCCATTGTTTGTTTTGCCGCCGCCGCCGCGCCAATGCACAAGAACATGTGGAAGAAGAAGAGGATGGGGGGTGTTGCGCCCCTCTGGGCGATGCGCTGTTTGGCCGCGATCGCTGGCCTTCGTCTTTGGTGGAAGATGTCACCGAGTTCTTCCATCAAGTTTCGCACGGTGATGCATTGGGTCGATATGTTCGCGCATCCTTCCTCCATCCTGCTCGACTGTCTGAACCAGTGCACGGCAATATATGGCACGCATTGTCGGCGGCAAGCGGTCGCGCGGTGTCGGAGTGGCTGGAGCATTGGTCTACAACGGCGACGTTTGCGTGGTTCGTGTCGTTTGCGCGGGAGTGGTCGCGGCGTCGAGGAACCGCGGGTGCTGCGGCCATTGCTTCCCTGGACAGCCTATCGACCATGAATCCTGTGCGCCGCTGGACAGAGAAGCAATGGAGATGGTGGGAAATGGCCGAGCGACAATCCCATCCCGACGCAGCATGGATCCGGCAGATTGACATGCGCCAATGGATGCGGCGCTTCATGGAGTATTGCATCCGCGTACATGTGGCCGAAGACAAGCTGTGGAACCAGGGCACGGCCGACACCCAAGTCTTCTTTCTCTTGGAATGGTTGCGCGCGCACGCCGCGACCTTGTGTGCACCTTCGTCGTCGTCGTCCTCCTCTGCGCCAATCGGCGGCAGCGGTGGTGGCATCATGGCGTGGATCGTGGTGCGTCATCGATGTGTGGACATAACCCGCTCCGTCTCCTTCGTGGATGCCGCTGCCCACGGTGGCGTCCCTTGCGTTGGATGTGGCGTGATTTGCATTGGCGGCGAAACCTCCTTGCGCGCATTGTTGTGGTTTCCGTCTCATCCTCGGCGCAATTCACTCGCATTTCTTGCCTGGAAGGAGACACTACACCTCGCCGGTCGATGGTCGAATGCGGCAGGAGAAGGAGAAGGAGAAGGTGACGGTGACGGTGACGGTGAAGAAGACTCTGGAGTGCACCTTGCCGAATCGTTGAGAGATCGACTGGGATGGAAGGAGTGGATGTGGATGTGCGCCACCGTCAATGAATACGGGGAATGTGTCGGCGTGGTGGTGGAACAGGTGCGCACACAAGAACAGGTGTGGCTTCCGGTGCGATGCGCATGGCCACTGGTTGGACAGTTGCCGCGTGTGTCACTCCACGCCCATCACCATTGGCAATCCATGAAGACCACACTGAACCTGTTGCAACAATTGCACGATGCGGCGCATGGGGAGCTTCTATGTGCGCCAATGTTGCTGGTGCAATCTCCGACTGTTCGCCGCAACAACGACAGCGGCAGTCGCCTGGTGGGATGCATCACGCAGTCCAAGGTCTTTGTCCCCTTTGCTACTCCGCACACCACTTCCGCCAACGACAGTTGCCCATCCTTTGCATCTTTGCCGACGGTGGAGTGGGGAACTTTTCCCACCGCCGCTGCTGCTGCAACATCCCCATCTTCGAACAAAACAAGGTCTGTCTCCACCGCACCTGCATTTGCAGCAGCATCACCATCACCATCACCTGTGCTAAGAACCACCGCCACCACCTCCTCCTCCGTGGGCATGGATGTCAGTGGATTGACGGGACGTTGGTGGTGTCGGGAACAGAGTCCAAGACACGCGGCGGCGATCGTGGAAGGCAATTGGTCAGTGCACACATGTCGCGAATGGCCTCGTCGGGGATGGGCATGGAAAGATCGCCTGGTCACGCAACATGGTGGATGGCGATGGCAAGTGTATCCAGCGGAGTCATGGCAGGCATGGCAACAAATCACGCGCATGCGTGAGGGGGCTGCACGTCGCGCGCTGTTTGCGATCACCCATTCCATGGATGTGTGGTGCGAAGACTTTGTGCCGCAGCTGTCTCATCTGCGCAGATGGATTCAACACCCCCATGATGTGGTGGAGGAGGATGGAATGGGATGGTTGTTCCTGTTCGCGGACGGTCGATGGGAATGGATGACATCTGCTTCGGTCGTGCGCAAAGTGGTGGTGCTGCACATTCCTTCAGCACCAAAGTGGTGGTGGCTCCTGCAAATGGAAGGCACTGTGCACATCCCCGCATCGCAATTGTCACCCGACTTTTGGGAATGGGTGTGACATATTTTGCCGTGTGACATATTTTGCCGATGAGGGAGAGAGGATGCGGTGAGGGGGGAGTTGCGGACGAGGGGGGTAAGAGATGGTGAGAGAGAGAGAGTGGTGTCGGGATGTGGGGAGAGAGAGGCGCATAGTTTATTCTGTTGAAAAGAAGAGAGAAGCAGCCGTTGCACCATGTCGAGACGGTATCAAGTGGAACGCAAGTTGTTCTTGGTGGAAAACGCGCAACGCGGAGATGCCATTGTGCAAGCGTTGGGCAGCGGCGTGACGTATTTGTCGACGCAGGGGTTTCTCTGGAAGTTGAAGGAATGGGTCGTGTCCAGCCACCGACCCAATTTTGTGCCCACGAACGACAAGCACTTCGACCACTTGGCAGCGCAGGTGGCGGCCTTCCGCGGCGACATCTATCTGGCCATGGAAAACACACGGGAGGGGGAATTCATCGCCTATTCGTGCGTCCACAGCTTCGAGTTGCCGCCGTCCACGCGCCGCTTGCGGGTCGGCGTTTTGTCCAAGGAAACGTTGTTGGTGGCCATGCGCGAGGCCGACTTGGATTTGCGCGAATACACGTGTTGCGCGGTGGTGGCGCGCATGGCGTCCGAATGGCTGTGCGCGCGCCACTTTACCGCCGCCGTGCAGAAAGAGTATCCCAGTTTTCAGAGCCAACTGGGCATCGGTCATTTTGCCGCCTTGCAGTTGCTGGAGAATCACCAACAACAACTGGAAACCCTGCCCCCATGCAAGGAGCTTGCGCGGCGCCAGTGGACGGCGGTGCTGTGGGTGAAAGGTCGCTTGAGCGCCACGATGACCACTCCGTTGATAGGCGACGAATCCGAGGTGCAGGCATGGCTGCGCGACCCGGCGACCACATCCACCCTCAGCTTGATCGAGCGTGTCACGGACGAAGGTGTGGACATGCCGCCTGCGCCGCGTCCCTTCTCGCTCAGCGCCTTGATGCAGGCGGCCGAGGAGTTGCTGGGCTTCACCCCGGCGGCCACGCAAGAACTGTGTCTGAATTTGTTCCAGCACGAACTCATCACCAATCCGCTGACAGACTCCGATGCCATGTGCGCGGCCTTCTGGGTCACGTGCACGCGCTACGTGGAACGGCGCTTTGGAAAACACCACGCGGGCACCTCCGACGACGCCATGTCGCGCATCTTGGTGTTTTCGGATTCGGGTTCATCGACGACGGCTTCCACCTCCACTTCCACACCCACCTCCACCTTTGAATTTCCGCGGGAATGCATCCGTCCATTGTCCATCGACAAAGAAGAGTTGCCGAGACGGGAGTTCACGGTGGCGGAACGACAATTGTACCAATTGATTTGGCAGCGCACAGTGCAAAGTTGCATGGCGCGCGGCAGCAAAGACACCATGCGTCTCAGCTTTCGCAATGCGGCGGGCAATACCTTCGTTGCCACCGTGGAGCGCCCGCATGGCAATGGATACAACAAGGCGGGATTTCAGACCACGGTGGCAACCACTGCAACCGCAACAACGACGACGACAATGACAACCATGGATACCTCTGCGGAGGAAGAAGTTGCAACACTGGTCGTTGACGATCCGCAGGCGCAGCAGCATCGCCAACATCACCATTCCGACAAAGACCGGGAGAAAGCCAATGCCCACATGCAATATTGGCGGCACGTCGCATTGACGTCCAATGTCGCCTGTTCCAAAGTGGTGGTCACGCCAGTGATGCACGCCGCGTTGCGCGCGACGGCGTGGTGGACCGAATCCAGGTGGATGGAAGCCTTGCGTCAGGCGCAGGCCACCCATTGGAGCAGTCGCGTGTGGACGGTGCAACGTCTGAACGAGTGGGGGTTGGTCAGGCGCATGAGCGGCGGCGATTGGCAGCAATACGTCAACGAATGTTGCGCCGAAGAAACAAGACGCAACCGCGGACACCATGATGATGATGATGACCACGGAAGGGAGGAAGAGACTACACGTGAAGAACCAGCACCAGCACCAGCAACAGCAACATCAGTATCACAAACCTGTGGTGGTAGTGGTGGCAAGGAGGGATGTTTGCGCGCAGAATGGGACTGGAGCTTGTCGATGACGGATGGAAAGTCTCCGTTGGTTGCCTGCAGCGGCGCAGGTACCTTGTTGCGCAGAGACGTGGATCGATGTGATCGCGCGCACATTTGCATGATTACCCCATTGGGTCGCAAGGTGTTGGGTCTGCTCCGACAAAGATGGGGCGACCCGTTGGCGATGGTTGCCATGCGGGAAAAGGCGTTGAATGCCATTGCGCGCGGAGAAGAAGATTGGATCCATTGGATTGCGCTGTTCGAACAAGACAAGGATGAAGATGAGGACGAGGACAAGATTGCCAATCCCGTGGAACCGAATGCCGCCACTGCCGCCGCCGCTGCCCCCACCGTGAATGAGGTGGAAGTAGATGTGGAAGTGGATGTGGAAGTGGATGTGGAAGGGAAAGTGGGTGCAGCAGAGAAGGACGAGGAACAAAAACACGAAGAACGTCCGGCGGAAGTTGCGCACAAGAAGGGGGTGGAAGAAGAAGAGTGCGCCATTGCGCCTGCAGTCATTGCCGCAACCTGTTGTTGTTGACGCAATGATGATCGATGAACGACTTGCAGTAGTAGTGTATGGTATTGGTTGCAGTGTTGTAGTATTGCAGTGTTGCATGTTTGTTTGTTTTTTTTTCGTGTAATGCACGTGCACTTTAATCAGTTACAGACAAAAAAAATGCGTCATTGGCTTTGTTTTGTTTATTGCGAATACATACAAATATACGTCAAGTTACCATTTTGTTGGTGCTAACCACATGTTCGACGTGCTGTCAAATCCGGCCTTCGGGCCGTTTTTTCTTGCGGGGTGGAGGAGGAGGGAGAAGTTAGCGATTGATGCCGACGGACATGATGGGTTGGTGTGCGTCGATGGGGGTGAAGGATGCTTTTTTCACATGTTGCAAGATTTGCGGCATTTGCAGGGTGAATTCGAGGGTGAAGGTGTAGTTGAAGACGCCGAAGTTGACCAGTTGTCCATTGTGGTAGCGGATGCGGAAGCGCATGCGGCGGACGCGTTCGGCAGGGGGATTGAACCACTTGTAGGGCAGAGACTGTTTGTCGAACCATTGCGTGATCGGCGTGGTGGGGATGGCGATCTTCGCAAAGGACGAGTTGACGATGCCTGTGGTTCCATTCGTGCGCTGGGCGAAGGTGGAGTTGGAGAAAGGGGAGGTTTCGTCGATGCAGTTCATCTTGTCGATCTCCAGGTACATGTACGCGGGTCCCATCAGATTGATCTTGTAGCTGGACTCCACCCAGAACACCGTCGATCCCGGCAAGCTCGCGTCGGGCACCAACCAGTACCCATCATCCCCCGGGGTGATGTCGCCATAGTAGAAGCGCGGCACCCAAATACCGGTGTCCAGGTAGGTGCCGATGGACGGACTGCCGGCGGTGGATGGGAGATTCGTGGCCAGATTGTCGGTGCGCGTCAAGCCCACGTTGGAGGGCAACCCCCAGTTGCTGTAGTCCGGCAACTGCGCGCGACCGCTGCCGCAGTACACACCCTCACTCTGCGCCGACTCCTTCGCGATGGTTTCGTTGCGCAAACAAAACTGGTCGGCGACGTTGCCAAACCAAATCTTCTGGTTTACCGGATGGTACACGATGAGGAAGCGGTTGTAGCCGCTGTCGGTGGTGGCCGTGATCTGCGTGTACGACTGCTGGTAGCTGTCGCGCTGCGCCTGCGTCAATGCCGGATTCGTCGCCTGCGTGGCAAAGAACGACGCGAGGTACTGATTGACCACGTAATTGAACTTGCGGGTGAGTTCGATCACCATCTGTTGCGGCGTGTAGTAGCCTTCCTCGATCACCACGCGGAACTCGCCACCCAAGACCTGTCCTTGGTTGAAGGCCGTCAGCGCGTAGTAGATGTTCGCCGACAATTCGTCGACGCTGCCGCCGCTGATGTCGGTGGGATTGTATGGGGTCGGAATAGAGAAGGTCATCGTCACATTGGAGTGTTGCGGCGAAAAGGTGTTGTAGTTGGCGGGAAAGGTCCAGTCGTACAACTGCACCGTCGCCACATTGCAGATGTCTTCCGGCAATTCGATCTCGAACTCCGCCGAGTCCGGAAACTTGACAATGTCGCGGTCCTCGGAGTGAATCGACACGTACTTTTTGCAGTACAGAAATTCCTGGGCATTGGTGATCAGCGGATGGGTCACCTGGGTTTGAAACCCTCCCACCGGAGAGGCAAAGGTTCCCGACATCTGTTCTTTCTCTGTTCTTTCTCTCTTCTTTCTCTCTTCTCACTCACTCCCGGGGCTCAGTTGTCGTTGGGTCGTTCTGGTGTCTGGCTTCTGGCTTCTGGCTTCTGGCTTCTGGCTTCCGAGTTGTTTGTTTCTTTGGTTGTCGTCGTCGAGGTTCCCTTTGTTTATTCCCGCGAGAAAAAAGGTGCGCGCACGTGGTCGTGGTTAACAGTTCGTTCGTTCTTTGCTTCTCCTCTTTTGCTTTCCTCCTCCGTTTAAATGGACAGTGCGCAACGAATGACACCAATCGTGTTCGTGAGCGTGTACGTGTTTTTTTCTCGGCGCAAACCAACAGGAACTGCACTTCACCAACTTTTGAACTTGTCAACCTTTTGCACACACACACACACACTTACTCACTCACGGACCGCAAACAACTAGCACGATGTCGTATTCTACCACGCGCACTACTTCACGCCAAGTGAATTCGTCTTCGCAAACCGTCAAGGTGTTCCAAGAACCCGAACAGCGGCTGGGGAGCGACAATGTCTTCGCCGCCCCCTTCCGCGCGAAATACATCGGGCGCAACGTCGTGTTGATTTCCCCCAACACCCGCGCAGGCACCACCTCCATTTTGCACGGCACGTACTACGGTCCGTCCATCGTGTCGCAGCCCTTCCGTTCCACTCTGTCCGACAAGGCTTTGTTCACGACGCCGGTGTTGGTCACCAACAACGATGTGGACAAAGCGGAGGAACAGCCCATCGACGATGCCTGGCGCACCGCCTTCGACGCGTTGGAGCCGCTGCAGTACGTCCACCAATCCACCGGCGACGTTGCCTTTGGCTTTTCCCAGGACCAATTGTCGCACCTCTTGCCGCAAGTGACCGCCGCCGAGTATTACGACCCTGACCAACTCATTGCCTTGCTCGCCGACAGCTTGCGCCATGTGCGCGCACAAGTGGCCGCGCAACAAACCGAACTCCATGATCTGCGCAACCGCGTAGCCAACCTCGAAGCCGCGGTCTTTCCCCCCTCCACTTGATGGCGGTACACGTGTGTACCAACCTGCACAAAGTCACCCACCCACCCGCCTCCGCAAGCACAACCGAACCGAATTTCTCTGCGACAATGTATAGCTTTTGTAACTGCTGTGGAAGGGTGACATATTTTGCGCTTGTGACATATTTTGCCGCATAGATGAAAGCATTGTACGCAAGCATTCACCAAGGGCTGTTGTTGGCCAGCGGGCTGCTGTTCGTGATTGGCTACTTTTTCCATGCGGCGATGGCGACGCAGTGGTACTTGGCGGGATACAGTTTGTTGACGGTGGCGCTGTTGTTCCTCCTCATCTTCTACACCACGATCCATCTGGGAGGAGGAGGGGGTAGCAGCAACAATGGCAACAACTTTGGCGGGGTCCGAAGTATGTGGTCGACGGCGGTGTGGGTGTTGACCGCGCTGGGACCGTTCGTGTTGTTGCTGGCCAGCACTGGACTGATGACCTACATCATGAGCGTGTATCGACAGCAAGTAGATCGGTCGGAGCAGATCGGATACTCGTATTCCTTCACCAACCTCAATGTCACGATGGTCTTGCTGCAGCTGTACGTCCTCTCCACGAACGCGCTGTCCCCCAGCGGACAACTGAGTCCCGTCCCCGCGGGCTTCATGTTCCTCTTCAGCGCGGTCGGGTTGATGTGCGCTGTGCAGCTGTTGCAGCAGATGACCTACTTCTCCACGGAGGGATGGAGCGCGATGAACTTGTAGGTGAGGCCAAACTGATGTTTGATTTCCCAGATGCCCGATATTTTCAAGATGCACGGGAAGGTCGAGTACACCACGCCGTGCGCAGGAGACCACGTGGGTTCCACGAAACATTTGAAAGCGTGTGATTGCAATTGCTCCCACAACTTGCACACTCCGTGCATGGACTGTTGTGACTGCGCCACCGTCAATGCACGGGAGGACGAGTACGAGGCCAACGATGAAGACAAAGATGAAGACAAAGATGAAGACAAAGATGAAGACAAAGATGAGGACAAAGATGAAGACAGCGATGAAGACAGCGATGAAGACAACGATGAAGATGATGGACGATGTCGCGACAAGATGACCTCTTCTATCCACTTGAGTTGCCGCAACAGATCTTCGTTGTCGGCGGCGCTGAAATGGCACAGGTGTTTGGAGAAGTGTTTTTCACAGCTCACGTTGCGCACATGCAAGCGAAGGTAGATGGCATTCAACGCCATGACCGGTGTGGAGTAGAACAGACGCACGAACACGCCCTCTTCCATGATGGTGTTCCGAATCGGATCGAAGAACAACAGCGAATTCGGTTGAAAGTCTTCCAATGGAATGGCGACGTTGCATTTGTTCGAGTCCACCGTCATCGCCGTCGACGTTGTGGAGGAAGTGAAAGACATGGGAGGGAGGGAGGGAGGGGGATTCGAGATGATGTGGGGGTACAAAACACTGCGCAACAACACACTACGTGGTTGCTGCGGGAGATGAGGGAATGTATTTAAATGCAGCGCACGGAGCGCGGGTTCACGACAACACGCGAAGCGCGCACACAGATTATACGCCACAGCTTGTCTGTTTTGCTTGTTTTATTCGCTGGATTGCTGTTGAAGAGAACCATGCGCCGCAATTACCGACGAACCTACCGACCCGGTTCCGCGGCCTCGAAAGAGGTCGATGCGACGGGCTCTGCCAGCACAGTGAGCGCCGCCGCCGCCACCGCAATGAAGACGCAAGAGTCACACTTTGAAGAGTATTTGAGCGAAGGTCGTCGCGCATCGTTGCATCCCCATTTGCACAAGGCCTATCAACACTTCCCCGCGCGCCTGGAGGAGTTGCGCCACGTGATTCTGTTTGGCCCGGCGGGAACCGGCAAGTACACGCAGGCGCTGGAATGCATCCGCCGCTACAGCCCCAGCGATCTGAAGTACGAGAAGAAGATGACCCTCACGTTCAACAAGCAAACCATGCTGTTCAAAGTGAGCGACGTGCACTACGAAGTCGACATGGCGCTGCTCGGATGCAACTCCCGCGCCTTGTGGCATGAACTGCACGCACAGATCATGGACAGCATCTCCGCCAAGAAACACAAGTGTGGCATCATCCTCTGCAAGAATTTCCACGACATCCACAGCGAACTGCTGGACAGCTTCTACAGCTACATGCAGCACAACTACTTTACGCCGGTGCGCTCCATCTTCCTGCTGGTGACAGAACAACTCAGTTTCTTGCCGCACGCCATGCAGCAAGCCTGCGAAATCATCCACGTTCCCCGTCCGTCCGCGAAAGCCTACCAACATGCATGCGGTGTCTCCGCGGAACAATGGAGTCGTCTCGGATCTGTGGTCGAAGAGCGCAACGCCGGCGGCGGCAGCGGTGGCGCGTGGACCACCTCCAACATCAAACTGTTGCGCAGTATGACTGCCTGTCTAAGCACCTCCACCTCCACACTCATTCCTGCGGCAGCAGATGCCTCTGAAACTGCTCCTGCTCCGCAAATGGTCGTGGAGGAGGTGGTGCGCAAACTGACCGCGCCACACGAAGTGATTTGCACCGTAATGTTGGACATCTTGTTGCATCCGGACAAACTGCACTTCCTGCAACTGCGCGAAACCATCTACGATTGGTTCACCTACAACTTGGACGTGGGTCAGTGCGTGTGGTTTCTCTTGTCGCGGCTTATGGAGGAGGGACACCTCGCACCGGCCCACCACGGAGACGCACTGCGACAAACTTACCGCTTTCTCCAGTACTACAACAACAACTATCGACCCGTCTTCCACGTCGAAAACTACCTCTTGTATCTCGTCGCACTTATGCATGACGACCCCCATCCTTCGCATAACTTTGCAAACCGATCCGGCAGCCAGGACGGGATGGATGAGAACACGTTCCATGAGGAGAAGGAGAAGGAGAAGGAAAAGGAAAAGGAAAAGGAAAAGGAGAAGGAAGGCAAGGAAGAAACCGAAGAAGAAGTGATCCAACTCGAATTGGATCGCATGGATCTATGCGATTCAGGCAAGATGAAGAAGAAACGAAGAAATGTCTGAGTGTGTGTTTTTGTGTTCAAGTTTGTGTGCAATGCTTAACTATGTTAATCCATCGAAAGAATGTATACATACAGTGTTTCTATTGCTTCGGCTACTATTCTACATCTACGTGCGTGTGTAATTGTTTGGTTTTGTGTGCGTGTTATGCGACAGCATCTGCTTTGCGCTTCACGATGCGTTTCTTTGGGGGGGCATCGCCTCCTGCTGCAGCAACAGGGGCTGCGGCGGCGACAACGGGAGCAGCAACAGGTGCGGCAACAGGGGCGGCGGCAACAGGTGTGGGCGCAGGGGCAGGAGTAGGGGCGGCAACGGGAGCAGGGGCAGGGGCGGCAGGAGTGTACGCGGTGAATCCAATTTGTGGGTCGTCGCTGTCGTCGATGATGGTGGCACCGTTTTCTTCCTCCAAGTCTAGTTCTTCAGCAGGAGGCAATTCGGGCAGTTTGTTGAATTGCTTGGCGGAGATGGGAATCATGCAGACTCCGCGTGGAATGGAGGGTGGAGGAGGCTTGCGGATGACGGCTTGTTTCAAGCTGAAGGTGGCGTAAATGTTGGCGTTGATGATCCAAATGGTGCCTTGGATCAGTGGCATGAGGTATGTGTTCTTTTCGGACAACAAGTCGAAGGGAGTGCCATTCGATTCCACCTGACCTTCCACGTACAGCGGATTTCCAGTTTCGTCGTAAATCTCGGTCTTGAATTTGCCTTCAAATGTTGGCAACTTCAACGACATGGTAGGTGGTCGGGTGAAATCGCGCGGAGCCTTGGGGGTATTGTCGCCTTTCTTCAGAGGGGGATAGCGCAGGATTTTGCCCATCGAATTGTTTTCGAAGAAGCGCTGGTCTGGTGGATCGGTGCCGACCCACTCCGAGTAGTGCGCATACGCATCGTCCGTGACTTTGCGCGCGAATTGCACCATTCCCTCCTTGGCGCGCGCCACTTCTTCCAGCACCGAGTAGAAACTCACGCTAACAGTGTACTTGTCCACCGCGCCGCCATCGTCCATCTTTTGTTCGGCGGGATAGGCCAACATGAGCGGCAGCGCAATGGTGAAGGATTCTTGACTGGACGATTTGGTGTTGATCAGGCGCACCATTTTGCCTTTGCCGCCGTTCGGAATTTTGGGCTTTGTGTACCCGAGTGCGCTGAGGTCCATGTTGGTTGCATCGATGATCGTGGCGGACATGATTGCGTGAATGACAAACGAAGAACAGAAAAAACAGACAAACAAACAAAAAAAACTTGGAGGAAACACAGGTGTGTCTGTGACGTGACCGAGTTGGGAATTGAATTATGTGGAACCACCATCCTTACACCATCCCTTCCTTTCTTTTCCTTTCCATTCCTCTCTTTTCCATTCCCTTCTCGGTACTGGTATGCATGCACACCTTTCTTTGACAAAGCGAAGCGCGCGCGAAAACAAACATTGCGGAAAGGTGGAGAACACACTCCATCTACTTTAGGCGCTTCCAAGCAGATTCGCCGCCGCCGACGCCGCCGCAGCAGCCTGCCGCCTCCGTCAACAAGAAAAACAAACTTTGTTGCGCCGAGAAGGAAGGAGGAAGGGGAAGGGGAAGGAGGGAGGAATGCCTTCTCTTCGAAGTTTTAGCCGGTCGACACGAAGTGGTATGGCGGCGTTTGCGATTGTATCCAAAATCAATTGCGTTCGAAAACGACTTAAAAGACTCCCATCATAAATCAATTACGACCCCAACCCAGTCACGCTCCTGTTTTCGCTCGCCGATGCCAAAGAAGTCCACTTCTACTTCCGTTGCCTTGCCAACTTCTGAAATGACCACCGCCGCTTCCACTACTGTTACTGCCGCCGCCGCCGCTGAGAAAACCACCGGAAAGAGAACTGCTTCCGGTGAAAAGGCCTCCAAGAAATCTTCCGAAAAAGTTGCCGCCCCTGCCGCCGCCGCTGCTCCAGTTGCCGCCGCCCCAGTTGCCGCCGACAAGACTGACGCCGCCGCACCAGCTGCCAAAAAGAGTCGCAAGGCCGCTACCCCAGCTGCCGAAAAGACTGCCGACGCAGCTGCCGCCGCCGCTCCAGTTGCCGCCGCCGCTCCATCTGTATCCGAAGCAGTGGATGGCGCCGCCGCCGCTACTGCTGTCTCTGATGCCAACGGAGACGAAGAGAATTTGTTGCGCCAATCCGCCGACTTCTTGTCTGAGTTCCAAACTGTCTACGCCACCATGTCCAAGTTGAAGAACCAATACAAGGAATTGGAAAAGAAGTGGAACCGCGAACTCAAAGCCGCCAAGAAGAGATGTGTCAAGAAGCGCGGCGTTCCAAAGAACCCATCCGGATTCACCAAGCCAGCCCCCATCTCCGACGAATTGGCTACCTTCTTGGGAAAGGAAAAGGGCACTGAAATGTCTCGCACGCAAGTCACCGGTCTCATCAACCACTACGTCCGCGCCAATGGCTTGAAGAACCCTGAAAATGGTCGCAACATCTTGCCAGATGCCAAGTTGTCCACCTTGCTCGCTGTAAAAGACGGCGAATTGCTCACCTTCTTCAACTTGCAACGTTTCTTGAAGCACCACTTCGCCAAGGCCCCTGCTGCCGTGGAAGCTGCTGCTGCCACCGCCTCCGCCAAGTAAATGCGCCCCCCTCCCCTCCTTTTTTTGCCCAATCCCAATTTTGTTTGACCAATCATTCGATGTGACCTTCTATCCGTCCTGCGTGTTCTTGGTTTTTGTATATATGCGCCACATCGCCATTTCTCTCCCTGTAGTTTAACCCCCTTAAACAAACACAAATTGTAAAACAAATAAACGCGTTTCTTTTGATTCTTTGTCAAAACAAACAGATAGACAGATAGATAAACACAAACAATCTGCTTTTTTTTCGTTCATGAACAGGTACTCAACTTAATCGGTTACAAGTGTGTGTATGTGCATGTGCGTGTTTGGCGACAGCACGACGATGCGTTTGTAAAATTATGCGAAATCACATGAAACCATGAAATGTGTGTGGTGCTTCAGTTACATCCTCCACCACCCCACCTCATTCTGTGCTGCATTCTCCCTCCCCATTCTGCATGTCATCCAACCAATGGTGGTGCTGGAGGAGTGTTTTCTTCGAGGCGCTGCGCAAAGGTGGCATGAACTCGATGATGACTTTGGTTCCGCAAATGGCCTTGATGCGCCCCAATCGCTGAAACAATCGAGGATGGAGCGGATCACGCGTGAACACAATGTCGCCAATGTCCATGTGCAGCGCCCGGCGGTAGTCCTCCGCGCACACACACCGGCATTGAGTTGTACACGATGCCTCCCGCTTGAACAACAGTGCACTGTCAATCCAGATACATTTCGGCATGGCATCGGGTACACGCGTGTACCAATCGGATCCTTTTTGTGTGTGAAAAAAATTGTGCGCGCAGAAGGGTATCAACCGTCCAGTTCCCTTTTGTTTCACTTGTTCCATTTAGTTCACATGTCTTCTAGCAACACCAACACCAACACCAACGGCGGCGGCAGCAGCAGCAGCAGCAGCAGCGTTGCGGCATTGGATGCGCATCGCGCCGTGTTGCGCCGACAACTTGGCGCCCAATACCAGCAACAACTGGCGCGATTGGATGCCGCAGTCAACCAACAGATTCTCCAGATCCAACGCAATGTCGCACTGAGTGTCCGCACGAAACAGCAGCAGCTGAGTCGGTTACGCGCGCAGTACAACTCCATCGTGCGCCAAATGTCAGCCACGTATCAACAGCAACTGCGCGCGATCGATGCGGAAGCGTTGAAGCAACCGGTGGCGTCTCGAGCCAAGCGCGCATTGACGGTCGGCATCAACTACCGCGGAACCAGCTCCGCGCTGTTTGGGTGCATCGACGATTGTCTGCACATGCAAACCTTCTTGCAAGAACAACTGGGGTTTGCCGCCGCGAACATTGACGTCTTGACCGACGACACGCCGCGCGCACCAACCAAGGCGAACATCCTCGCCGCGTTGCGCCGGTTGCTGCAATCCGGCCAAGCCAACGATCTGCTCGTGTTCACGTACAGCGGACATGGCTCGTACACCGCCGACCGCAACGGCGACGAAGCCGATGGGCGCGACGAGATGTTGGTGAGTGTGGACAACTACGGGATCAGCGACGATGAACTGAAAAGCGTCATCCAATCCTCATTGCGACCCGGCGCCACGCTGTTGTGTCTGTTCGACAGTTGCCACAGCGGCACGGCGCTGGACCTCAAGTACTCCTTTGCGCCTGACGGCAGCAGCATCGACGTGCAGCCCCAGGGATTGCGCACCTCCGGAAACGTCATCCTGATCAGCGGATGCGCCGACGCCCAAACCAGCGCGGAAGGTTGGATTGACAACCGGTCGCAAGGGGCCATGACGTGGGCATTCTTGAAGGCGGCGCCGACGGCGGGCGTGACGTCCTGGCGCAGTCTCTTGTCGACCATGCGCACGTTGTTGTCCGAGTCGGCCTTCGAGCAGACGCCGCAACTGTCCGCGGATGCCCTCATCGACTTGGATGCGCCGGTGTTTTGGAAGGACTGATCGTCCACCGCAATCGCCCGTTGGAGGATTCGTAGAGCCATGCATCGTCCACCGCCAGTTGCTTGTCCGGATTGAAGTCGTCCTCTTCCGGGGTCAGTAACATGTGTTCAAACACGCGCAGCAGCGCACGTTCATCGTGGTATCGGATATCGTAGTTTCCCCAACGATATGCGAGAAAAGGAAGAACATGTTGTGTCACGAACCTTTCCGTCGCGGCGCTGCGACATCGGGGCTTCTGCGGCAACACAGAGGTCTCCATGTCCATGGAGTGAACACTCTCGTTGTCATTGTCGCGCATTATGCAGAACCGTGTACGTGTACCTACGTGGGTTCGTGTGTATGTGTTCGTGTGTATGCGTTTGTGTCGCGTGAGGCAATAGGTGATGTCTGTTTTAAGTTCCTTCTAAGTCGTTTTTTTTGTTCACCCATTGCATCTGATTATCAATCCAACCTTTTTCGCATAAGAATCACTTCACCGTTGGAAGCATGCCCCGTCGATCCCGCCGTCGATCCGTCCCTGTTTCCAGCCGCAGAAGCACTCGCAAACGGGGTCGTTCCAATGCGAAGGACAAGGATGAGGACAAGGATAAGGACAACGTGGCCGCCGTGCGCGCATTGTCTGCGCCTGCATCCCATCCGATTTGGCGAGTGTCGCATCCAGGTCGCGCGCAAGCGGCGGCGCGGCGGTATTTGGGGACGTCCGCGGTCTTGTACCTATCCACTTCCGGGAAACACAAGTACATGGTGCGCAATCCCGCGACGGGCGGATGGGTACACTTCGGTCACATGGATTACGAAGACTTTACGCATCACCGTGACCTTGCTCGTCGACAACGCTACTTGCGCCGCGCGACGGCCATTCGCGGGACCTGGCGCCGCCATCGCTATTCCCCCAATCAACTGGCCATTCACGTGCTGTGGTGAAGCACTGTCGTTTGGATCATCGTCATGCAGGGGAACTCAATTCCCACAGGGTCATGCGCAATTGCCTCGCCATCCAGCTGCGATGGGCGGGCGAAAGGTGTGGCCAACGAAGTTCCCACCATCGCTCTGCCCAGCGGATGCCGCGCATCATACGATCGCCGCCTGCATAGTTGCGCAGAAACACACAAAAGGAGTGTTCGCCGGCGCGTGTCTTTGGGAAATCCATCATGTTGCGCTGCCCGTGGTCCACACACCACGCCAAGAATCGGTCGCTGTTCGCCAACAGAATGCCGCGCAACACAAAGTAGGAAAACGCCGCCGTCTTCTCCCGCAGTTGGATCACTGGATGCGTGTCGAACAACAATCCGCGATATCCCCCATCGATGTGCCAGAAGCGCATCAACTTCACAATCTGCAGAAAACAGTGTTCACGCTCGCGCTGCAAACATTGTCGGTGTCGTTGGCGCAAAGCCGCCAGCGAGGTGGATTGCAACGAGGCGGAGGTCATCGTGAAGGTCACCACGAACAGCGCATTCCACCACTCCGCCCAAAACTCCGTATAAGCTTCATACGCCAACACATTCGTCGCGATGCGGAACAACTGACTGATGCACACTTGCGACGTGGAAGAAGAAGAGGAAGAAGATGATGATGATGTCCCTGAAAAATCCAAGTGGAAACAATGGAAGGTTTCATGCACAAACACCTTGAACCACTCCTCCTTGCGATAGATCACGATCTCCGCCTGCACTGGACAACTGGTCGTGAACGCCGTGTTCACATGTTCCGCCGTCAACACCGGAAGCGTCGATGCAGAAGGAAGAGATGACTCGGCAGCGGCAGCAGAGGAACGGGGACGACGGGACTGCGTGGCGCGGGCGCCGGCGGATGAGGTCGAGGTCGAGGTTGTCGGCAACTCCTTCGTGTGTTCCGTCATGTAGCAGTACACCGTCAAGGTGTTGGCACATTTGGCATCTCCGTATTGCTCGACGATGCGCAACCACGTCAACATGCGCTGCAGGTACGACAGGTAGGTGCTCTCCACCTGTTTGCTTTCTTCCACGAAGTAGAGGTCCACCTCGATGCGTCCGACGGAACAACGAAAGTGCGTCTGAAACTTGGCGTGGTTGCGCAAGCGTTCCACGATGCACTCTGGCAAATCCGACCATCGAAATTGTTTCGGACGCACCACGTCGCGCAACGTGCGCACTGGCTCTTCGAACACAGTCCAACCATCCCCGCGCGCCGCATCCGCGTCCATCATCACGCTGGACATGGAAGACAGATATGCGCGGTACAATGCATCCACTTCATGACGCACTGTGGCAGTGTCGGTTAGCGATGACGATGCCGTTGCCGTGTGACTGCCACTTCCATCTCCCTTGGGCGACGGACTCGGATTCGAAGAAGAAGAAGAAGAAGAGGTGGAAGAAAATTTCAATGCGGGTGCGCCATCTAACATCGACAGCAATTTGCGGGTGGTTGCAGACCATCCCGAGGGTTTTCGGCGGCGAGTGAAGGGAATCATGTGTCCAAACGCGAAACCAGAACCAAAACAAAGAAACAGAGAGACGACGAGTGAGTGATATATTGCGCGCTTCTATTTGTTCAGAGAGACAAAAAAGGAATCAAACACACAACAACACCACCACTGTTTTTTTTTGGAGGGGCCAATTGATTACATGTTACACGCGTGTACCACTTCAT
>JACCDH010784122.1_pt1 | contig 19426 bp, 16 predicted proteins | sample 7442481 | NCBI WGS metagenome assembly JACCDH01 (sample SAMN15323433, study PRJNA562643) | freshwater metagenome | isolation source: river surface water | place: USA:Blue River Watershed | collected 2017-08-15 | reverse complement strand
TCTTTTTAAATCATTCAAATTACTTGAAAAATCGAATTCAATAGTTCTTAAAGCATAAACAAAATTAACAACTGCATTTAAAATTGAAGTAATGACTATTATAGAAAAATAGGTAAGAACATCATTTTTTTCTTTAACAACAATAAAAACAAGTAGTGTTAAAATTGTTTTAACAATTAAATTACGAACTGTAATAAACTTAAATTGACCTATTCCTTGAAAATACCATTCAATTACAAATACATTTGATAAAATTAAAAATAATCCTAATAAATAAAATTCTATATTATTATATAATAATGGAATTAAATAGATTGATATTACAAATAGTGATGATATAAAAATTGTAATTACAAAGTGAATAGTTATTAATTCTGTAAATAGCTTATTTAATTTATTTTTTTCATTTTTCACTTTAGCAATTTCTCTTACACCATATATTGGTATTCCAAGAGCAGAGAACAATATAACATATCTACAAATACTTTCAACAAAAGTCACTTGCCCAATTCCCGATGGCAATATAACTCTTGCAACATAAGGAAATGTAATCAATGGAAAAACAACCTGACTTAAAGAAAGTAAAGCGTTAAAAATAAAATTTTGTTTAATTGAACTCAAAAGTCCTCAATTATTGTTTTACAAAATTAATCCATTCATTTAAACTCATTTTGGGTTTCCATCCTAACAACTCTTCAGTATCCGAATAGAATTCCTCACTTGTAAAGCGCTCCCCTCGCCTTTCGTCTATCAAAGTCCAATCACCAAACATTTCAGCTAATTGAATAATTGTTACATTTTTACCCGATCTTAAATGCCACTCATTGTTTAAATTTATATCTTCTATGGCTATCAAACCAGAAACAATATCTGAGACATGTGTAAAATCTCTCGATTGGGTTCCGGGTTTTACTACAGTCAATTTTTCATTATTTTTAAATTGTCTCTCAAAAATAGCTACTACAGTAGCGTAGTTACCTTCATAAATTTGTTTTGGACCATATACATTAAAGAAATAACTTATTTCATATTGTAAACCAAACCATATATTATAATTTTTCAGTAATTCAACCATTTTTGACTTCATCCAAGCATAAGGAGATAAATTTTCATCTTTCCCATTATTACCAAATTTTGAAGATGATGCGGAATATATAATTTTAGCATTACATTTTTTTGCAAATTCAAATACTTTAGGAGTACCTCTTAATATAGATTCCGAAACAAAATTTATATCATCAAATGAATGAACAATACGTGAGTATTCTCCAAAATGATAAATAACATCAAATTTTTCACTACTAAAAATATCGTCTATATTCCATGTATATCCTTCTACATAATTAACACCATCTACATGATTTTCTTTTTTGCCTGTAAAATAACAATCTAAGGAGGTTACAATATTATTTTTATCTTTTACTAATTCTTCAATTAGATTAGCACCTACAAAACCAGCGCCTCCAGTAACTAATACTTTCTTCATTTTATATATTTATTTTGTCCCAATACCGTAGTGTTCAAAACCTAAATCATTCATTTCTTTAGTATCATAAATATTTCTACCATCAAACACAATTGGATTTATTAATTTATTCTTTATTATTTCAAAATCTGGCGACCTGAAATCAGCCCATTCAGTAACTATTAATAATGCATGTGCATTTTCTAAAGCGTCATATTCGGTTTTTGAATATTCAATTATATTACCAATACTATGTCTAGTCTCAGGCATAGCAATAGGATCAAAAGCTTTTACCTTGCCGCCAGCTTTTAGAATTTTATCAATAATTACTAATGATGGTGCTTCACGCATATCATCCGTGTTAGGTTTAAAAGACAATCCCCACATAGCAAAAGTCTTTCCTGAAATATTACCTTGAAAACGGTTCATTATTTTATTAAACAATACTGATTTTTGTTGTTCATTCACTGCTTCAACAGCTTCTAAAATTTGCATTTTATATCCATTAGAAGCCGCAGTCTTTATTAAAGCTTTCACATCTTTAGGAAAACAAGATCCTCCATAACCAATACCTGGATAAATGAATTTATTACCAATTCTAGCATCGCTGCCAATTCCTTTACGAACCATATTGACATCAGCTCCAACAATTTCGCACAAATTAGCAATATCATTCATAAAACTAATTTTAGTGGCTAACATACTATTAGCAGCATATTTAGTCATCTCAGCACTAGGCACATCCATAAAAATGATGGGATGTCCATTTAGCAAGAAAGGTTTATATAATTTACGCATAACCTCTTCGGCTTTTACACTTGAAACTCCTACTACAATACGATCGGGTTTTAAAAAATCATCAATGGCAGCCCCTTCCTTTAAAAACTCAGGATTAGATGCCACATCATAATCAATATTCAATTGTCGCTTTGATAATTCTTGTTGAATAGCTTCATTTACTTTTTCTGCTGTACCCACAGGTACAGTACTTTTAGTAACAATAACCCCATAACTATTCATATGTTGTCCAATCTCTTGCGCTACGCCAATTACATATTTTAAATCGGCACTTCCGTCTTCTCCTGGTGGTGTTCCAACCGCAATAAAGGCTACATCAGCTCCGGGAATACTATCTTTCAAAGAAGTAGAAAAATGTAATCTACCTTTAGTCACATTTTTAGTAACCAATGCTTCCAAACCTGGCTCGTAAATTGGTAAAATTCCTTTTTTTAAATTTTCAATTTTGGTTGAATCAATATCTACACAAATCACATCAATGCCTACTTCGGCAAAACAAGTTCCTGTTACCAAACCTACATAACCTGTTCCTATTACTACTATTTTCATTTATAAAATTATATATTTTTTAATACCTACAATCTCCAATAATTAGCAAACTGCTTCGCCTCCAACACCCCTTTGATATCAAATAGGTAAGCCGGTCCTTGCGACCAATGCTCAAAATCAGCGGGAGTCAGATTACGGTAGGCTTGATGTCCCACCGCCAAGACAATACTATCGTAGTTCCCCGTAGGGGCTGGCAGCAAAGTAATCCCATAATTGCGTTGCAGTTCCTCAGGACTTCCGTACGGATCCACCACCTCTACTTGTATAGAGTAGTCTTGTAATTCCTTGATTAAATCCACAACCTTAGAATTGCGTATGTCGGCTACGTCTTCTTTAAACGTAATGCCCATGACCAATACCTTAGACTTTCCTGGATTCTTTCCTTGTTCAATCAAGCCTTGTACCACACGCTTGGCAATAAACGAAGGGATGTAATCGTTTACCCTACGTCCTGCAGCGATAACCTGAGGATCAATCCCTATTTGCCTCGCTTTGTGCATTAAATAAAAAGGATCGACACTAATACAATGCCCTCCTACCAAACCGGGTTGATAGGGGTGAAAATTCCATTTCGTCCCTGCCGCTGCAATCACAGCTTGAGTATCAATACCCATCTTATCAAAAATAATGGCCAGTTCGTTCATCAACGAAATATTGATATCGCGTTGGGTATTTTCAATTACCTTTGCCGCTTCGGCCACTTTGATAGAAGGTGCCTGATGCAATCCTGCTGTAATAATAGTTCCATACACTTGAGCAATGGTAGCTAAAGTAGCCGCATCACTCCCGGATACAATTTTTAATATGGTGGTTAAGGTGCGTACTTTATCTCCCGGCACAATGCGCTCCGGACTATAGCCAAAATGAAAGTCAATCCCGGCTCGCAACCCTGAAGCCACTTCCAACACAGGAACACAATCTTCTTCGGTACAACCTGGGTAAACCGTAGATTCGTACACCACAATATCTCCTTTTTTTAAGGCTGCCCCCACACTCTGAGAAGCCTTTAATAAGGGGGTCAAATTAGGGTTTTTATTCGCATCAATATCAGTAGGCACCCCAATAATATGAAAATTAGCCTGATGCAAATCGGTAGGATCTGTCGTAAATTGTATGTGAACACCTTCAAAAGCATCCGCCGTTAACTCTTTAGAAGGATCTATTCCTTGTTGCATCAAAGCTATGCGTTCTGGATTACTATCAAAACCAATTACGGGATAGTGCTTCGCAAATTCTAAAGCCAAAGGCAAACCTACATAACCTAAACCTGTTACGGAGATGATAATTGGATTATTGGAATTTAAGGTATTCATTGTATTGGTTATCTGTTGTTGGTTGTCAGTCATTGCGAGCGTAGCGAAGCAATTTTCTCACCGCTGATTCGCAGATTAATTTATTTTTATTGTTCTCGGTTGTCAGTCTTTGCGAGCGTAGCGAAGCAATCTTCTCACCGCTGATTCGCAGATTAATTTATTTTTATTGTTCTCAGTTGTCAGTCTTTGCGAGCGTAGCGAAGCAATCTTCTCACCGCTGATTCGCAGATTAATTTATTTTTATTGTTCTTAGTTGTCAGTCATGGCGAGCGTAGCGAAGCAATCTTCTCACCGCTGATTCGCAGATTAATTTATTTTTATTATTCTCGGTTGTCAGTCATTGCGAGCGTAGCGAAGCAATCTTCTCACCGCTGATTCGCAGATTAATTTATTTTTATTGTTCTTAGTTGTCAGTCATTGCGAGCGTAGCGAAGCAATCTTCTCACCGCTGATTCGCAGATTAATTTATTTTTATTATTCTCAGTTGTCAGTCATTGCGAGCGTAGCGAAGCAATCTTCTCACCGCTGATTCGCAGATTAATTTATTTTTATTGTTCTCAGTTGTCAGTCATTACGAGCGTAGCGAAGCCTGCCTACCGCAGGCAGGCAATCTCTAATTTGCCACGAAGGCGCTAGAGCACAAAGTTTTTTTATTTGTTATAGTTTAAAATTGAATATTCGTTATTTAAAATTTAAATTGGTACATTTTCAAATTTCATACTTCATAAATCGTACTTCTAACTTCGTACTTCATATATCGTACTTCGTATATTTTGCCTCGTAAATCGTATCTCATAAATCATTACCACATTTTCAAATTGGTATATTTTCAAACTTCGTATACCCTAGTTTCTAACTATCTAATTTCCCTAAAATTAAAGCTGGATCGATATGTAACTTAGAAAAAGCAAACCATTTTTTACCAAGATCTTTCAAAGAAGCACCTAGATGATATATTTCTTTTTGATCGATAATTAAAAAACGATCATGAGCTTTATTAAATTCAAAAACCTGAAGCGAATCATACTATTTATTGAATTTTTTTACATCTAATTGTAGCTGTGTGCTAAAGCTTTTTGTATATATTTTTACTGTTACTCCTTTGTTTTTATTTGCTAACTGAATTAAAACCGTTTGATCGATGTAATTATCAAAAAGCAGGATGGAATATTGCGCTGATTTGATAATTTTTGAAATTAATACATGGGCATCAAACAATTCTCCCTCAAAAAAAACTCCTTGTTGCTGTGGCAAATTAGAATTTAGTAATAATTGAAATTCAGTATTTTTAATTTCAATGGAACTAACTTTTTTCTCTAAAACTTCAATTCTATGATTAATAGCATATCCCTTAAGTAAATAGTCTTTTAAGATTTTGTTTGCCCAAATTCTGAATTGTGTTCCTGTTTTAGACTTAACTCGATAGCCTACTGAAATTATTACATCTAAATTGTATATTTTAATTTTTCGACTAACTTTTCGTTCTCCTTCATTTTGAACTGTCAAGTATTCCTTGACAACTGATTTTTTTTTCTAATTCCCCTTCTTTAAATATATTAGCAATATGCAAACTAATATTTTGTTTAGTGGATTGAAACAATTGTACCATTTGTAATTGTGTGAGCCAAACAGTATCGTCTTCAATTAACACATCAATAGGTTCTGATTTAATTTCTGATGTGTAGGGAATTAGTATATTATTTTCCATAAGGGGGCAGTATGGGATTTATATAAATTAATTAACGCTTATTTTTCTGAGGATTTTGAAGTCAACGATTGTTGATTTGTAAATCGTATATCTAATATCGTACTTCGTAAATCGTACCTCTTATATCTACTATCGTAAATTATATAACTAAAATTTTTCTAATTTCTCTAATTTCTCCTATCTGCGTTCCTTTACAGTACTTCGTAAATCTAATATCGTAAATCGTATATTCAATATCGTATATCCAATATCGTATATCCAATATCGTATATCGTATATCAAACTAATTCTCTAAACACACGACGGATAATCAACACCAAAACAGTTAAAAACCCCGCTAAAAACCCTCCCAATACAATTCCTTTCGCCTTTCCAAATCGTTCTTTGGGCAAAGGCAAAATAGGGCGGTCGATCACTTGAATCAAAGGTGTTTCTTTGCGAAGTGTTACTTTAGCTAGTTCGGTTTGTTTCACCAATTCAGTTAAAATAGCCGTATTGGCCTGTACATCTACTTGACGCTTGGCCGAAGGCGCGCGATTCACATTCAAAGCAGGATTCAACATAAAGGTATTGTCATTGGCTACGGCTACCCCCGTAATAGCGCCATTCAGCTCCCTGCGAATAGAATCGGTTTGTTTTTGTAAAATAGCCATATTCATTCGGGCTTTTTTACTCTTCGTATCCACATAAAAATCAGACACTTGTTGGGCTAACGATTCTGAAAAAGCTTTGGCAAACGTTTCGTCTTCTGATTTCACCTCAATACTAATAATGGAAATCTTTTTGTCTTTTTGGGCTACGGTCAAACTGGTCTTAGACAAATCCTCATACATCACCCCCATGATACTATCATGTACTCGTGTAAAATACTTGCGTTTGGTTAGAGCAGGAAAATGAATACCCTTTAGTTGTGGTTTCTCATTCCATTCTTCTCGCCAACCTTGGGTACGAATGTACAAATCAGCTAAAGATAGCGTATCAGCCCCTGCTAGAACGGGTTGCATCAAGGTTTGTTCTACCATAGAACGCGATTTAAACAATTCCGTTAAATTAGCGCCTGAAAAAGCACCACCTCCTGAACCTCCCAAATCAAACCCTAACGAACTGGCGAGTCCTAAAGCACCACTCATACTTCCTGACTTTTCATCTTCTAAAGCAAAAGACAAACTGGCCGTGTATATAGGTTTTTTGATAAAAGAATAGGTCAATCCCAAAGCAGCCCCTACAATTCCTGCTAATACAATGATCTTCCATTGTGATAACAGGTAGCGGTACCAGTCTTGTATTTTCTCAAGTAATTCTTTGAGGGTGATTTCGTCGTTCTCCATTATAGTTGTTGGTTATTGGTTGATGGTTGTTGGTTCGTTATTCAACATTCGTTGTTCACGGTTCTAATGTTGAAAAGTATACTTCGTATATCGTATATCTACTATCGTAAATTATGTAACTAAACTAAAATTTCTCTAATTTCTCTAATTGTTCCCATCTGTATTCTTCTACCGTACTTCGTAAATCCAATATCGTAAATCGTATATCTACCATCGTACCTCGTAAATCGTAAATCTTACTTAAATGCTGTAACAATTAACAAGGCCAAACTCGTCATAACACTACCAATACTTACCCATTCTCCAGTAGTCATTTTCTTGGTCTCTGGTTTTTCAGGAATAATAATTTGAGAGCCTGGAGTGACCTTAGGATACGATTTAAAGAATAAGAACGAACTGGCTACAGCTGCTTTCCCATTAGGATAAACCACATACGCTTTCTTCTTCCAAGCCTTAGCATCAATTCCCCCCACAGCATTCAAATAATAATTAATCCCTCTACCACTATTGTACGGAATTTCCGAAGTCAACAATACATTACCAGTTACTTTTACACTTTCGCTAAACGCAGCAACCTCAATTTCATCACCAGGTTGTAAGGTAATATTTGTTCGGCTATTGGGATTACGCACAATTTTTTGCCAATCTACAGGAATAGTAGCATATTTCAATTCTTCTTTCAATTTTTTAATGGCTTTATTTTTTACCGTGTCTTTCTTAGTGATACTTGCATCCACTACATTTTTAGTCACATCAAAATTGATGTTCTCCAAATCTTCAATTTGTTTGGCTTTGATAGGGCGTTTGATTTTTACTCCCTTCACATCAGCCAAAGGACTTAAGCCCCCCGCACGCTGGAGTACCGAGTATACTTTTTCTTGTTTTTCAGCCAAAACATACTTACCTCCATATTGTACTGCCCCACTCACAGTAACCATCTCTGGTTTTTCATAGACTGCCATCTTACGAATGTTGACCACATCAAAAGGAGCTAACACAAAATTGTCAGCTTGTTCATTATTACCCGGTGTAATTTCTATGGAAAACAATTGCACTCGGCTAGTAGTACTAGGGTCTATAGTCTCAGACTGAATCATTCGTGCCACCTCAACCCTTTTAGACGCAGACCCCGTCAATCCTCCTGCCTGAACCAATAAATCATTCAAAGTCAAAGCAGGATTGTAATCGTAAGTACCTGGTTTTTTAATCTCCCCATCAATAGTAACTTTGTATTCTTCTTTAAAATCCAAGATGGAATATACGGTTACTACATCTTCCTTTTTCAACAATATATTGGCCTGATAGTCTCCTTGTAAAGCTTTGCCTAAATTAACCGAAACAGATTCTTTAGTAAAATCGGGGCGCAACCGTACAATAGTAGCACGGGCCGTGTATGCATCCTCTTTCAAGCCATCGGCTCTAGCTATTAAATCTGCAATACGCATTCCATCATAATACGAGTAGGTATTCGGCCTGAAAACGGCTCCTTCAATGGTAATACGATTTTCAAATCGGTTCAATATCTTATTGACTGTAAAGGAATCCCCTGAGCGCGGTTTATACAATTTGAATTCAGCTGCTTTAAGATCCTTCACTTTAAATTCCTTATCCGTTTTTTGCAACACACTGACAGATGCTGTAAAAGCCGATTCGGTAAACCCTGAGGCAAAAGACAGCAAATCTTGGAAACTTTCACCCGCTTTCATCTCAAAAATACCTGGGCGTTTTACTTGGCCTTCCAAAGTAACACGTTGACTGTAGGCCGGAATTCGAATCACATCATTATCTTTCAATCCAATATTATCCGATTGATTACCATGTACTAAAAAACGGTACAAGTCAATCGTGCGGTACAACTTATTATTACGAATTAACTCAATGTTACGGTAACTCCCATTCTTAGCAGGACCTCCTCCTAAAAATAAAGCATTATACACTGTTGCCAAAGAAGAAACCGAATAATTTCCGGGTTGTTTACTCCCTATTAAGGTTACTTTAATGGTACGAATTCTACTCAAACTAATACCTACTTGAGATTGGCCTGAACGAACCGTACTGTATACTTTAGCAATGGCATTTTTAATCTTAACACTAGCCGCTTCAATAGTCATTCCTGCTACAGCAATTTGACCTACATATTGAATGTTTACCTTACCTTCTACCGTAACGGGTACCGCATCACTAAACTCTTGAATACCATATACACTAATTTGCAATTCATCTCCAGGTCCTAAAACATAATTGACCGGAGTAGCTAATTTTAAATTAGGCTCAAAATTCAAGGTAGGAGTATCAAACAACTCCGATCCAAAAACTAGCGCATTTAAAGTGTCTTTTACTTTTTTATTGACAACTGGTTCCTGCTTTCTATCATAAGCTTCTGCGTCTTCTGTAGTTATTGCTTTTTTTACAGTAGGAGTTGCGGCAGATTTAATTCCTAAACGTGCTTTCAATTTAGCAAACTCAGTAGCAGGCATTCCTTTAGACAAAGCCAATTGCTCAGCTTGTTCTATGCTAACTTTGTTAGTTTCTAACTGTGTGCGAATTTTAGTCAAATCGGCATCTGACAAGTAATCCACTTTTAAAGTACTTAAGTCTTGTGCCTTTAATAAGTCTTGTGCTACAACAGTAGCAGTTTGCGTCAACGCAAAAAACAAAAAAGCAATAGAGAGTATTTTTTTCATATTGTATAGTATGATATTTTTATTTGGTCTTTTGTAAATCGTAAATCGTATATCGTAAATCTAATTTAATAAATCCGATCCTTGTCGTTCTAAATCATTATAAATATACTTCACATCCTGCGATTGTTCTTTTTGTAAAATTAAGTTGGCATCAGGCGTGCTAACAAAGATAGTATTTTTTAACCCTATAAAAGCGGAATAGGTCTCTGTCCCAATCACCATATTGCCTTGAGCATCAACAGGATGTCCTTGAGCCAGCAAATAATCGTACACCGACTCAAAAGAACCCAAATCAGACCAATGGAAAGCCGAAGCCACTACTTTAATTTTTTTAGATCGCTCCATCACGGCATAATCTATACTGATAGAAGGAATTGCCATGGATAAATCCAAATCCAATTTCCCATTTTGATTCGCTAACCAAGCCGCTTGTGCTGTAGCATGAACTTTAGGCTCAAATTGTTGCAATTCTTCTAACAAAACCTTAGCCTTAAAACAAAACATCCCACTGTTCCATAAAAAATTACCTCTTGAAATAAAATCGATAGCGGTAGCTTTATTAGGTTTTTCGCGGAATGAAAGTACAGTATCCTCTTGGTACTCAATATAGCCAAATCCTGTTTCGGGTTTTGTGGGCACAATCCCAAAGGTAACGATATAATCGTCTTGTGCTTTTGCAATTGCGGCTGTAATAGCCTGATTGTAAGCGGCTGTATTATCAATAATATGATCGGAAGGAGTTACAATTAGAATAGCATCGGGAGCAGCTGCAAAAGCAGCAAAAGCAATCGCAGCAGCTGTATTTCTTGGAGTGGCCTCCACAATATCTAAATACGAAGTAGTAGTTTTTTCTAATACCTTTTGGCTCAAATGGCAATTGTCCACATTACCTACCACCATCACTTGATCGACTAAAGAACTGTTTCGTTCCACAGTCATCTCAAATAACGACTTACCCTCAAACAATTCTAAATACTGTTTGGGTTGACTTTTACGAGAAAGCGGCCACAAACGACTCCCTACTCCTCCTGTAAGGACAACATGTACAATGGGTGCACTCATATTTTTTATTTTTTCACCAAACTAATTCAACCAACAACCGATAACAGGCAATCAACAACTACTTTTTGGCTTGTTTTTCAGCTACTTCCTGGCGCAAACTACTACTTGAAAAACGGTGTTCTCGCTTGTTAAAATACAATTCAATCCCTTTTTCTTCACAATAAGTTCTACCTGTGAAATTTTTATCTTGGTATTCGTCTCCAATAATTCGTACATCAATCTTGAACGAACGTAAAATATCTTCTAAATCCTGCTCTGTAGCATACGGTACAATCTCATCCACAAATTTACATCCTTTCAATTGAATGTATCGCTCAACAACAGACTGCACCGGGCGGTTTTTATCTGGACGATCCAAGGTAGGATCTGTTTGCAATCCACAAATTAAATAATCGCATTGTCTTTTAGCCTCTTCCAGCATGGTAATATGACCTGCATGCAGCAAATCAAAGGCACTAAAGGTAATTCCTACTCTTATTTTTGCACTCATAATTTGGATACGATTTGAATTAAAACTCCTTATTTTATTCCACGGCTTCGCCGTTTCCAGTCCCATAACCAGAACTGAAAAAGGTGTATTTTAAGCAACGCAAAAGTAGTAAAAATATACTAAAACTGGTCTGTTTTTTTAAACTATCAGGATAGTATAAATTATTCATATTTCTAATTTCCTTCTAAAATACTAATAATCAAGTAAAGTTGAATATTTTTAGATACAAAATAAATTGAAATATCACTAAATTTAGTGAGAAGAAATGGTAAATTAGGATATACGATTTACGAAGTACGAGGTACGATATATGAAGTATGATAACTATAGATTGCCTACCTGAGGTAGGCAGGCTTCACTGCGTTCGCAATGACAAACCGACAACAGAAAACCCTATTTGTATTTCATTTTCAAAACACAACCCATAGATTCTAAAACTAAGACATAGTGAGAAGGGGTTACTTCTTTTACCACGGCTTGTTGATTCACAAATGGTCCTGAATCAACTAGTATCACATCACCCACTTGATAGGTACTTACCTCTATTTCAGATACGTTTGGAGAACTCAACCATTTTTTAATAGTATCCATTTCACAATCGCGAACAACTGCTGGTTTTTGCAACCAAAATAAATAACGTACCGCTCCAGGAGATTGGAATACTAAAGCACGATCTTGTTCTTCCAAACGAACAAAAACATAGGAATTAAAAAGAGGTACTTCTACCTTTTTTTTTCGGTCAGACCATTGACGTTCTTTTGTAACTAACGGACAATAGCAATCAATTCCAATAGCCTGCAACTGCTGTGCTACTTTTTTTTCCCATTTGGGCTTAGTATAGAGTACGTACCAGTTCATGTTGTTTTGCCTCTAAGACGCAAAAGCGCAGTTTATAGTATTCATTGAAAATTTCAAAATAAAACAGATTAAGCTCCGATTCCTTGATAAACAAATCCGATAGTTTCCAACTCGGCACGATTCAACAAATTACGTCCATCAAAAACAAAAGCTGGCTTTTGCATACCCTCATAAATTTTTCGCCAATCGTAAGTAGTAAACTCGTCCCATTCGGTGAGGACTGCTATAGCATGAGCCCCCGCGCAAGCCTCATAAGGACTAGTAAAAGAGTGCACTTGAGAGACATTCGCATCATGCGTACGCGTTTCCAAATAGTCTAAATCTGCCACCACTTTAGCTGCTGACACCTTAGGGTCATAAACAGCAATCTGAGCTTGTTCATTGATCAAATCATCAGCAACATAAATCGCTGCCGACTCTCTAGTATCGTTAGTATCTTTTTTGAAGGCCCAACCTAAGAATGCTATTTTTTTAGACGCCACCGTATTATAGAGCGTTTGTACTATTTTAGCTGAAAAACGCTTTTTTTGATGATCATTCATAATAATCACCTGTTCCCAATAATCAGCTACTTCATTGAGTCCATAGGATTTTGCAATGTAAACCAAATTTAAAATGTCTTTTTGAAAACAAGAACCACCAAAACCAACAGAGGATTTCAAAAATTTAGAACCTATTCGACTATCCATTCCTATAGCTCGCGCCACTTCATTGACATCAGCCCCTGTTTTCTCACACAATTCCGATAACGCATTAATAGAAGATATACGCTGTGCTAAAAACGCATTGGCGGTTAATTTTGACAATTCGGAAGACCACACATTAGTGGTCAATATTTTCTCAGTTGGCACCCAATTAGCATACACATCTACTAATGATTGAATAGCTTCTTGTCCTTCAGGTGTAGTATCCCCTCCTATCAAAATACGATCTGGACGCAGTAAATCTTCTACCGCTGTTCCTTCTGCTAAAAACTCTGGATTGGACAAAATTTGAAATTGCACGCCATTTCCAGTATGGTCTAATATATTTTTTATTGCCTCGGCAGTGCGCACCGGCAAAGTTGATTTTTCTACTACAATTTTGTTGTCTTGGGCTACTTGGGCTATTTGGCGAGCACACAACTCAATATATTTCAAATCAGCTGCCATTCCTTTTCCTTTTCCATAGGTTTTAGTAGGCGTATTGACCGAAATAAAAATCAATTGTGCTTCATGAATGGCTTTTTCCACATCAGTAGAAAAGAACAAATTTCTTCCTCTAGCCTCGGCAACCACGGCACTCAAACCCGGCTCATAAATAGGAATATTATCCACATTATCATCATTCCAAGCTGCAATACGTTGGGCATTCAAATCTACTACAGTAACCTGAATATGAGGACACTTTTGAGCAATTACCGCCATCGTAGGTCCCCCAACATAACCTGCTCCGATACAACAAATTTTTGTAATCTTCATTTATTTTATAATTAGTCGTTTGACTTTGATTTAATTTTTTGCGATGGATTTTTCAAACGGAACGCGTTGCAAAATACTGCGTCCTAAGGTTACTTCATCAGCATATTCCAACTCATCGCCTACTGAGATTCCTCTAGCAATAGTAGACAATTCAACCGGATAATCCATAATTTGCTTGTAAATATAAAAGTTAGTAGTATCTCCCTCCATAGTGGAACTTAGCGCAAAAATAATCTCACCTACGCCTCCCATTTTTACTTTTTCTACTAAAGATTGGATATGCAACTGACTGGGCCCTACACCATCAATAGGAGAAATTTTTCCTCCTAACACATGATACACCCCTCTAAATTGTCCTGTATTCTCAATAGCCATAACATCGCGTATGTCTTCTACTACACAAATAATCTGGTGATTCCGATTCGGATTGGCACAAATTTCACACAAAACAGTATCCGAAATATTATTACAACTGGTACAATGCTTAATTTCTTCTCGCATAGTCATCAACGCTTGCGACAAATACTGTGTTTGCTCCTGGGGTTGTTTCAACAAATGCAACACCAATCGCAAAGCCGTACGCTTGCCTATTCCTGGTAGTTGCGCCATTTCGTTGACTGCTCTTTCTAATAATTTTGAAGAAAATTCCATGGTTACAAAAATACTAATTTAGGCTATACTACAGGAATTTAATACTGATTGGTTGCCAGCAACACTAACGTACAAGCCACCTCTACTTGAATATCGTTCAAAGCTAACAACTGATACAATTCAGGATTCTCAGTACCTGGATTAAAGATAACACGTTGAGGATGTGCCTCAATGATGTAATTGTAATAATCTCTTTGACGGGCTGGATTTAAATACAATGTAACGGTATCTATATTTTTAACAGGCAAGGCTTTCGTCTGAATTTTGACACCTGCTACTTCTCCTGCATTTTGACCTATTGCTAATACCGAATGCCCTTTGCTTACCAAAGCCGTAATGGCTTTAAAAGCATAACGATCTGGTTTTGTAGTAGCACCAAGCACTAATGTTTTTTTATTTTTCATCTATTTGAATTGTAGCACACAAAAGTAATCAAAAAGAAACGGATAGAGGAACTAATTATGATTAAACCGTAGCTTTAGGCAAGAAAATCTCTGCCATCATACATCGCGCACTCCCTCCACCACAGGCTTCAATGGTATCCAAATTCACACTCAAAATAGTGATATGTTCTTCCAATTGAGCAATTTGCTTTTTAGTCAAACTTTGGTAAGCCGATGCACTCATCACTAAATAACGTCGTTCATTGGCGCCCACCACTTCTAACATGTTTCCTGCAAAATTATTGAGCTGTTCTTCTGTAATTAAAATGATTTCTTTTTCATCACCACGCAAACTATCCAAAACCATTTTGCGCTCTTTTTTATCATCAATACAATCGGCACAAAGTACGGCAAACGTATCTCCAATACACATCATAACATTGGTATGATAAATCAACTTACGCTCCTGCCCAACGGTTTGGAATGCTTCAAAAATAACAGGGGTATACTCAAAGTCCTCACAAAACTCAATAAATAATTCTTCATCTGCTCTTGGAGACAAGGCGCAATACGCCTTCCCATTTTCTCGATCCAAAACAATACTTCCAGTTCCTTCTAAGAAAAAACCTTCTGTTTCTGCCGAAGTATAATCCATGATTTCATTGATTTCAAATCCTTCTTCCTCGAGAATATCCAAAATATCTTCACGACGTTCTAATCGTCTATTTTCTGCAAACATAGGATACAACACCACATCGCCATTTTCATGAAAAGAAATCCAATTGTTAGGAAAAACACTATCTGGAGTGTCGGAATCCAAAATATCGTCAACTACTATTACTTGGACACCTATTGCACGTAATTGTGCTACAAAAGCATCAAATTCCTGCTGTGCTTTAGCATTTACCGTTGCAGGCAATAATCCGTCTAATACTTTTTGATAATAGTTATTGACTGCAGTTTGTTCATTCATTCGAAACGCCACAGGGCGAATCATTAAAACAGTATTGGTAGTTTGGTTCATATATTTTTGTTTAAAGTTTAAAGTTCAAAGTTTAAAGTTTGCGACAACCTTAAACTTGAAACTTTAAACACATTTATTCTCTAATCAACGGTAAAGTCGAACATCGCAACAAACCTTCTTGTTTGGCTATTTCTGCATACGGGACTTCTTCAACTGTAAATCCGTTTTCTCGAAGCCAGTTGTTCAAACGTGTAAAATTCTTTTCTGAAACTACTACATCGGGCGCAATAGAAAACACATTCGAATTCATGTGGTACATTTCTTTACGTTTAATATGAAATAAATTGTCTTTCCCAAACAAGTCCACTAAGAATAAATAATCTGCCTCCTCACGAAAACCTCTCTTATAGATGATTCCTTTGTCTTTCCCAACAGGCTGAAAACAACAATCCAAATGAAGTGCATTATCTCGAGCTTCTATCTTAGATTTAACTAAATCAAATTCTTTTACTATTCTATTTGGAAATAATTTTCGGATATAGTCCACCCCTTCCATATTAGTTCGTGCAGTGATATAATCTTTATAATCACTCCCTTTGTAAGTACCAATAAATATATAGTTTTTCCATAGCATCACATCTCCACCTTCAATATGTACCTCTTCAGGCGGACGTACCACCTTAGCAGGATTAATTTGGTCAATAATGTATTGTATTGCGTCTAACTCGCGCTCCCTATCGGGCAAAATGTTAGATTTAATAAACACATCATCAATAACAAAACCTATATCACGTGTAAAAATCTGATTGTAATTAGAAATTAATTGAGGGCGAAAAACACGCACTCCATAACGCTTTAAAACAGACTCAAAAGCGTCCATTTCAAGAACCATATCGGGTTCAATAGGATACGTTCCTGCTTTTATATGTTCCAAAGATTTAGGATCATAAGCTTCTTCCGGCTGGGGAGTAGGCCCATTACTTTCTGCCGTTCCTAATACTACCGCCTTGAGCTGAGATGTTTCGTCTTGTATATTTAATCGCAACATAAATTCGGGATTTAAGCAAGCTAAGGTAATAAAAAAAGCTTCACTAAAAGTGAAGCTTTAGATTATTTAGATATTGAAATTATCGTTTAAACTCTCGTAAAGGATGCCCAACATACACTTGTCTTGGTCTTCCTATAGGCTCTTTGTTTTCACGCATTTCTTTCCATTGCGCAATCCAACCCGGCAATCTTCCAATAGCAAACATTACAGTAAACATATCAGTAGGAATCCCTAATGCTCTGTAAATAATTCCAGAATAAAAATCTACGTTTGGATATAAATTTCTTGATTTAAAGTAATCATCTTCTAAAGCAGCTGCTTCAAGCTTTTTGGCTATATCCAAAATTGGATCTTGTACCCCTAAGGTTCCTAAAACTTCATCTGCGGCTCTCTTTATGATTTTAGCTCTTGGATCGAAATTTTTATAAACACGATGACCAAATCCCATCAAACGAAATGGATCGTTTTTATCTTTAGCTTTTGCTAAATATTTGTCGGCATCACCACCTGTTTTATAAATCTCTTCTAACATTTCTAATACTGCTTGGTTAGCCCCTCCATGAAGTGGTCCCCAAAGTGCAGAAACTCCAGCAGAAATAGAAGCAAACAAACCAGCATGAGAAGATCCTACCATACGTACTGTAGAAGTAGAACAGTTTTGCTCGTGATCAGCGTGAAGTATAAATAATTTATCTAAAGCGTTGATCACTACTGGGTCGGCTTTATAGGGACCTGTAGGCAATTCAAACATCAAACGCATGAAATTTTCCACATACCCTTTAGTATTATCATAGTAATTCAATGGGAAGCCCATACTCTTTCTGTAAGTCCAAGTAGCAATCACTAAGAATTTACCCATTGTTTTACATACAGCCTCATACATCTCCGCACTATTTTCAACATTAACCGACTTTGGATTAAAAGCAGTCAAAGCACTTGTCAAAGCAGATAACACACCCATTGGATGCGCTGTTTTTGGGAATCCATCAATGATATTCTTCATTTCCTCATTCACCAAAGTATATTTTCTTATATCTTCTTCAAATTGATGCAATTGAGCCGCCGTTGGTAACTCCCCAAAAATAATCAAATACGAAACCTCTAAAAAATTAGATTTTTCAGCCAAATCTTCAATAGAATAACCTCGATAACGTAAAATACCTAGTTCTCCATCTAGAAAGGTAATTCCACTTTTACAAGAACCTGAATTTTTGTAACCTGGATCAATTGTAATTAAACCCGAGGCGTCACGTAATTTACTAATATCGATGGCTCCTTCATTCTCACTACCTGTAATAACCGGAAGCTCAAATTGATTCCCATCGATTGCTAATGTTGCTATTTTTGACATAATATAAAAAGGAAATAAACTTGTATTAAAATAATAATTCCTCAAATTTAAGGAATTCAATATTAATTTGAAAGCGAAATCTGAAGTGAAAATGTTAAAATTCAAAAAAAAAGCCATTCACAATGGGTGAATGGCTTTAAAATAATAAGATATAATGAATTATTTTACCTTGAAAGCATTTTTACCAGGAAAATAAGCAGTATTTCCAAGCTCTTCTTCAATACGAATCAATTGATTGTATTTTGCCATACGATCAGAACGAGAAGCTGAACCTGTTTTAATTTGACCACAGTTTAATGCGACTGCTAAATCTGCAATAGTATTATCTTCTGTTTCTCCTGAACGGTGAGACATTACTGAAGTATATCCTGCATTTTTAGCCATATTAACAGCTGCAATAGTTTCTGTCAAAGTACCAATTTGGTTAACTTTTACCAAGATAGAATTCGCAATTCCTTTTTCGATACCTGTTGACAAACGTTCTACGTTAGTTACAAACAAATCATCTCCAACTAACTGCACTTTATCGCCAATTTTTTCAGTCAATAATTTCCATCCATCCCAGTCGTTTTCATACATACCGTCTTCAATAGAAATAATTGGATATTTAGCGGCTAATTCAGCCAAGTAAGAAGCTTGCTCTTCTGAAGTTCTGATTTTTCCAGTTTCTCCTTCAAATTTAGTGTAATCGTATTTTCCATTTACATAAAACTCAGAGGAAGCACAGTCTAAAGCAATCATAATTTCGTCACCAAAAGTATATCCTGCGTTTTCAACTGCTTTTTTAATAGTATCCAAAGCATCTTCTGTTCCACCCGCTAAATTAGGTGCAAAACCACCCTCGTCTCCTACAGCTGTAGAAAGACCTCTATCGTGCAATACTTTTTTCAAACTATGAAAAATTTCAGTTCCCATTTGCATAGAGTGAGAGAAAGAAGTCGCTTTTACAGGGAAAATCATAAACTCTTGAAATGCAATAGGCGCATCAGAGTGAGATCCTCCATTGATGATATTCATCATCGGTACTGGCAAAGTGTTTGCCGATACACCACCTACATAACGATACAATGGCAATCCTAATTCATTAGCAGCCGCTTTAGCCGCAGCCAAAGAAACTCCTAAAATAGCATTGGCTCCTAATTTAGATTTATTGGGTGTACCATCTAAATCAATCATCATTTGATCCAATACATTTTGTTCAAAAACGGAAGTACCAACTAACTCATCAGCGATAAGAGTATTGACATTTTTCACTGCATTTAAAACGCCTTTTCCTAAGAATGCTTTTCCTCCATCACGTAACTCAACAGCTTC
>JACCDH010001245.1_pt1 | contig 19435 bp, 14 predicted proteins | sample 7442481 | NCBI WGS metagenome assembly JACCDH01 (sample SAMN15323433, study PRJNA562643) | freshwater metagenome | isolation source: river surface water | place: USA:Blue River Watershed | collected 2017-08-15 | reverse complement strand
GCCTCTAAGAGCTCCTGGTCGCCGATTATGTGCGGGTCTAGCCAGGCTTCGAAGGTCCCCGGGGTTAGCAGCAGCGGGTTTCTGTCGTGAATGTGTGCGAGATCAGGCGCGGAATCTTTGGTGAGGGTAGTCGCCGACAGCAACCACGAGCCATCAGGCTTCTTCCACCACTCGTAAAGGCCGGCTAGGGCGAACATGCCTTCGCCCGCGTGAATGTAATAGGGCTGTTTGGTGCCGTCTTCGTTGACATGCCATTCGTAGTAACCAGAAGCTGGCAGAACGCATCGACGACGAATCACCGAATCTTTGAACGACGGCTTCTCGAGAATTGTCTCAATGCGTCCGTTGATCAGCGGTGCTGAATCAGTAGCGCTCTTGGCCCAGCGCGGAACCAATCCCCAGCGTGCCGAATGCAACTCGCGGCTAAGTTCACCTACGGGACCACCCTGCTCATCTTTCTCAAAAGATCTGTCCACGATGATTGAAACCTGCTGAGTGGGTGCGATGTTGTAAGAGATTCCCGGCACCTCACCGACGACCTCGTCGATTTCGAAGGTCGTCACTATGTCGCCGACGGCTCGAGCTACCACAAAACGACCGCACATAACGTGAATCCTCAACTGTCTAAAGCATCGCTAATCCCGCAATTCTATTAGCGACACTTAGGGTCACCTTTGTTGATTATTCAAACTCGTTTGGATACAAATGAATTGGCGAAGCATTAGTCGCCAGAAAAAGGGGTTGCGTTGAGCGCATTAGACCTTGCCAGATGGCAGTTCGGAATTACAACCGTCTATCACTTCCTGTTTGTGCCACTGACCATTGGAATGGTCCTCCTTGTGGCGCTTATGCAAACTGCGTGGTATCGGACAAACAACGAGAAATACCTGAAGCTGACCAAGTTCTTCGGAAAGATTTTCTTGATCAACTTTGCGATGGGTGTTGTAACAGGAATCGTTCAGGAATTCCAATTTGGAATGAACTGGTCGGAATACTCCCGATTTGTCGGCGACATTTTTGGTGCTCCGCTGGCTATGGAAGGTCTGATCGCCTTCTTCTTTGAGTCGACCTTCATCGGATTGTGGATCTTTGGTTGGAAACGTCTTTCCAAGAAAGTGCACCTGGCTACCATTTGGATGACCGTGGTTGGAGTGCTGGCTTCGGCTTACTTCATCTTGGCTGCAAACGCATTTATGCAGAACCCAGTTGGCTACGAGATTAACCCTGAAACCGGTCGTCCTACTCTGGTTGATATCGGTGCAGTTCTAACCAATGTGATCGCACTAAACCAGTTCCCGCACACCGTAACCGCATCGTTGATGTTTGCTGGCGCAGTGATGGTCGCAATTTCGGCCTACCACCTAAAGCGCAGTCAGTTTGTAACCGAGATGCGCTCATCGCTTCGTATGGGTTTGTGGACCGTTCTAGTTGGGCTAGGTGGCACAATGCTAAGTGGCGACTCACTTGGAATTGCCATGGTGAACACCCAGCCAATGAAGATGGCTGCCGCTGAGGCTCTATACGAAACCTCAGCCCCCGCGTCTTTTTCGCTGTTCAGCTGGGGCACCCCGGATGGATCGAGCGAAATCTTCTCGATTCGAATTCCTAACCTGCTATCTTTCCTATCCACGCACGACTGGAATGGCGAGGTTGAGGGCCTGAATGACTTGCAGGCGCAATACATCTCTCACTATGGCCCAGGAAATTACATGCCAATCATTTGGCTTACCTACTGGTCGTTCCGTTGGATGATCGGACTAGGTGCTCTAGTCGGTCTGGTTGCGCTCATTGGGCTATGGCTAACTCGCAAGGGAAATGTCACCTTGCCTAAGTGGGTCTGGAACGTGGCTATTTGGGCTGCACCAATTCCAGTCTTGGCAATTTCGATTGGTTGGATATTCACCGAAATGGGGCGTCAACCTTGGATTGTTTTCGGCTTGTTCAAGACGGCAGATGCAGTTTCACCAAATGTTGGTGCGTTCGAAGTCTGGGTCTCCCTGCTCTCATTCATCGCTATCTACAGCGTTCTAGCAGTAGTGGAGTTCAAGTTGCTTCGCAAAGCCGCGCAAAACGGCCCGGTAGAAGAGCCAACAGAAGTTGATAGCGAAAAATTGGCTGTTGCCTACTAAGGATTGGAGAGAAAAGTGCAACTAAACGAAATTTGGTTCCTGATCGTCGGTGTTTTATTCATCGGCTACTTCATGCTCGACGGTTTTGACTTTGGTGTAGGTATCGCACTTCCGTTCCTAGCCAAAGATGACACAGATCGCCGCGTCCTGATCAACACCGTCGGCCCGGTATGGGACATGAATGAGACTTGGGTGCTAGTGGCAGGTGCTAGCCTCTTTGCCGCGTTCCCCGATTGGTATGCCTCGCTTTTCAGTGGCTTCTATCTCGCACTCTTGCTGATTCTTTTGGCGCTAATCGCAAGAGGTGTTTCGTTTGAGTACCGAGGTAAAGAAGCTAGTGCGAAGTGGCGTAACACTTTTGACTGGATGATTTTTGCAGGCTCGGCTATTCCAGCATTGCTATGGGGTGTTGCGTTCGCGAACATAGTGCAAGGTGTGCCTATTGACGCTAACAAGAACTACACAGGTAATTTGTTCACCCTGTTGAATCCTTACGGTTTGCTCGGTGGCCTGGTAACCCTGACACTCTTCTTCACCTACGGGTTGGTATTTATCAGCTTGAAGACCGATGGAGAGATCCGAGCAAAGGCAAGGAATTGGGCCACAAAAGTAGGTCTAGTAACCGTAGTTTTGGCGGCAAGTTTCTTGATTTGGACGCTACTAGCTCACTTCTCGATGCTTGGCCTGTTGCTAACCGGAGTAGCTGCACTATCGATCGTTTCAGCTCTCTTCGCTAACTTGAAGGGCCGTGAAGGTATTTCCTTTAGCCTCATGGCTCTGACCGTTGCTACGTCAGTGGGTGCTTTGTTTAGCGCGCTGTTCCCTAACGTGCTTCCATCGACCATCGATCCAGCGTTTAGTTTGACGATTGCCAATTCATCGTCGAGTCCGTACACGCTCACCGTTATGACCTGGGTCGTTGTGATTGCACTTCCAGTGGTTCTGACCTATCAAGGTTGGACCTACTGGGTTTTCAAGAAGCGAGTCAGTAGAAACTCGATCCCGGCGGGTAGCCATTAAGCCACTCGACCCTAGGCTACTGAGCAGGGTGAGCTCGGTGCGCTGGCTGCTGCTGGCGCTCACCGGGCTTGCACTGTTTGGTTCTGCCGCAACAGTTGCAATCGCATTCGCGGTTAGTTCATTTGTGGCCGCCATTTTTAGTGGCAAATCGCCAGATACTTGGTGGCTAACTGTCTTCCTAGCTGCCGTTGTTTTTAAAGTTGGGCAAAGTTGGCTTCAAGAATTCCTCGCGGTTCGAGCCGCAGTTTCTGCGAAACGTCAATTGAGACAGCAGGTGATTTCGTCTGCCTGGGAAAAAACTGATTTAAACTCTGCCGACCTGGCAATTTTGGCTGGTCGCGCCCTAGATGCACTTGATTCCTACTTCTCCAAGTACCTTCCGCAGCTGGTTTATGCGTTATTGGTTACACCACTTATGGTGGTGTTATTTTGGATTACTGACCTGGGAAGTGGAATAACACTTGTCGTAACTCTTCCCCTGATTCCGCTGTTTATGATTCTCATCGGTTGGTCCACCTCGGAGCTTCAAAAGAAACAGTTTGAATCACTGAGAACTTTGACCAGGCATTTTGCCGAGGTGGTTAAGCACCTTTCGACCTTGAAACTTTTTGGTAGGTCCAAGATTCAAGTTGAGACAATTTCAAAGGTTTCGGACAGCCTCCGGATCCGCACCATGAAGGTTTTGCGTCTCTCATTCCTGTCGGGCTTCACTCTCGAACTGGTGGCAAGCCTTTCGGTAGCCTTGGTTGCTGTTTCGGTGGGAATGAGGCTTGCAACCGGTGCGATTCCTTTTTCAACTGCGCTATTTCTACTCATTTTGGCTCCAGAAGCCTTTTTGCCATTGCGCGCTGTTGGTGCGAACTTTCATGCTTCGAGTGAAGGAATGGCTGCAGCCTCCTCGGTTTTGGACTACATCGACACCAAGCCAAAACGAATTGAACGCCAATCTTTGGACATAAGATTCGGTGATGGTCTCACCTTAATAACCGGTCCATCGGGTAGCGGAAAATCAGCTATTTATTTTGAGCTACTGGGCTTTTCTCAAGACAAAGGAACTTTTTCTTGGCTGGGTGAGACTGGCGAGCTGCGGCGAGAACTTGTTGCCTGGATGCCGCAAAATCCTAACCTTGGTTCTGGTTCGATTTTTGAGAACATCGTCGGTATGTCGGTTGCCGACAGTGACCTGCTTTTTGAATCGGTTTCATTTGCCGATCTAGATGAATTGGCCAATGCGTCAATCGCTTCTCTGTCAGGTGGGGAAGCGGCACGAGTAAATCTCGCACGAGCTTACTATCGGCTTCGCCAGCGCGGTTTGGGCTATCTGCTTCTTGACGAACCGACGGCATCCTTGGATGCCCAAACCAGCTTGAGAATTCGGGAAAGACTCAAAGCGCTCTCCGAGAGCGGTATCAAGGTCGTCGTGATTTCTCACGAAAATGATTTCGTTGACTTAGCGAATGAGGTGATTCAGGTTGCGTAAGCAATTTGGCTTCGCGCTCTCTTCGCTTCAAGCGGTCAGTTCGATTCTGCTCTTAGGTACATCGACACTTCTCTTGTCCACCGCGGCATTGCAGCCACCCGTGATGCTGCTTATGACCATGACAACTCTGGTTAGGGCATTTGCCATTTCGCGAGCAGGTTTTCGTTACGCCGAACGACTAGTTCTGCACGACTCTGCTTTCCGCATGTTGGCCAAGTACCGTGTTTCGGTTTTCAAGGCTCTGGAACCGATCGCACCATTAGGTCTAAGACGGTTCGGTAGGGGTGATCTAATTGCAAGAATCGTGGAGGACGTAGACGAACTTCAAAATCTTCAATTGCGAGTCTTACCCGGTTTAGTGCAAGCGCTAACAGCGTCGTTTTTGACCGCTCTATTGTTTGGGTTATTCAGTGTTCGACTTGGCGTGGTCGCATTGCTCGTGATGCTTATCTCCTTCTCAGTTGCGATTATGGTCTCGCGAAAGACGGCGCTAGAAAACGCGAGTCAAATTACTGGGCACAGAGGCGAGTTGTATGACTCGCTTTTGGATCTAGGAACTAGATCCCAAGTGCTCCAAGCATTTGGCTGGCGCAGCGAAGTAGAGGCAGGTCTTCTCGACAAAACCAATAAAATCGCCGATGCAGAGAAGGGCGTGGCTCGTTCGGCTGGAACTGCTGGAGTTGTTCTTGCTGTTGGTTTGGCTCTTACACAGGGCGTTGCCGCTCTATTTGGAGCTCTGGATGTGTCGGAGAATCCAGATCATCGAGTCCTGCTCGCGGGTTTCTTGCTGTTACCGGGAGCAGTTTTTGAGTTTTACCAGCTTGCCTTGCCTGGGGTTTCGTCATTTGAAAGATACCGGTCGAGCAAGATGCGCTTGGATGAAATACTTCAAGTCGAAAAGGCAGATTCCGAGGATGGCAAAATCGCCATATCCGAGTTTGAATCCCTTATTGTCGAAGCGGGTGTGGTTGAGTTTGCGGATAAAACCGCGCTCAGCATCCCAAAACTTAACCTTTCAACCGGACGTTCCCTCGCAGTCACCGGCCGCAGCGGCGCGGGCAAAACCACGCTTGCGAACATACTCGTTGGGTTTCAAGAAGCACCTCGACTTAAACTTTTTGTGAATGGAATTCAAATCGATTCCATTTCCCCGAATTCTTTACGCGAGCGCATTGGCCTGGTCGAACAAAAGCCAAGCGTTTTAGCGGGAACAGTCGCCGAAAATCTCAGAATTGGTGACGATAAAGCAAGCGATGAAAGATTGCACGACATATTGGACCAAGTTGGACTTTGGGCTACTTTTGTCAGTCGCGAAGGACTAGATACACAGGTCGGCGAGGATGCGACTTGGCTCTCAGGTGGCGAGGCCGCCCGGATTGCTTTCGCTCGCGCAATCCTTGCAAAGAAAAAACTCGTAATTTTGGATGAACCAACGGCAGCATTGGATCATGAAAATTCGCACAAACTTATTTCTGAATTGCTTACTGCTTCAACCATCAACCAAACCGCTATCTTGCTAATTACTCACGACCAAGAGATTGCCAACTTGTGCGATGCGCAGGTTAGTTTCTAGATATTGGTTTGCGCAGCAGGCTCATTCGTTTCGAGAACGCCTCTAGGTGTTTTGGCTTTCCAGGAGCTACCGATTCACCAATCCAGTTAGTCACTGGTCGGATGCCGTGCAAGGCGCTCAAAATCCAGATTTCACAACCGTCGAGGTCTGCTGGTTGGCAGGTTTCGAAACGAACCTCAAAGCCGCTGTGTTTGGCGATGTCGATTATTACTTGACGCGTGACGCTTGGCAGCCAACGAAGCGAATCACCAGGTGCGCACAGAACATCACCTCGCCACCAGACAATCGCGCTTAGAGCGCCTTCGAGCAAGTACCCGTCGGAGTTTGTGAGCACAGCTTCGTCGGCGCCTTGCATGTTTGCCTTACGGCGCAGCTGTTGACCGAGACTTAGATCTGGGCCTTTGATGCTTGGGTCGACTCGTGGGTCAGGTTCTGGCAGTGTCCATAGGGTTGCCTCGCCAAGTTGCTCCGGAGCGGTGCGAATGCGCAGGTACAGTTGGTCCGGGCTCTGCGAGCCGAGGTGTAGTTCGAATCTAGGGAACCAGCGACCAACCCGCGGAATGAGCGCGTAGGCGGCTTCGAAGAATGAATCCAAGGCGTCGAGGTAAATTGGCGCTACTCTCTTGATTCCGTTCCTAAAGCGCTCTTCGTGAAACTCTTTGGCGATCATTAAGCCCTCTTCAACCAAAAAGGAGTCTGCAACCGCCAAGCCAACCTCTTGATTGGCAGGCGCAGATTCGGCTTCAAGGATGCCATCCTTGAATAAGTAAAACTGCCCGAACTCCACGGTAATAATCTATGTGTTGTCGGCAGAGCAAAAAACCAAAAGAGCGGGAACAGCGTGCAACTCTATTTCGAGCGCCTTGAAGGCTGGAGTGCGCCCGCAGACGTCTTTGTATCGCTTTTTGAAAATGAACCGAACGCATTTTGGCTCGACCGCGAGCATTCGCTAGACGACCGCTTTAGCGTGATTGGTTCTGGGATCGAAGGCGATGTTTCGCAACTACTAAATTTGGAGATCAAAACCGACCTCCCGTTTGCATTCAGACCTGGTGTCGTTGGCGTATTTGGTTATGAGAGCGCTCACGACGCGTTCTTGCTGGTAGACCGTGCAATCGTCTTTGATCACGAATCCAGGACGCTTTGGTTTATCGGCGTGTTTGCGTCGGAGTCTGAATTCTCGACTTGGTACCAGGCAGCGCTGTTGCGTCTTGCGCTTTCCGGTGGGCAAACGGCGGCGTTTAGGCATTCGGCTATCGCACCAGATCTCGGGCCGGCGGTTCTCCGCCACAGCCCCAGCGAGTATTTAAAATTAATCAAAAAGGCGCTCCATCACATCTCTGCTGGCGATGTCTACCAGCTTTGCCTCACCAACCAACTCAGAGCCAAAGGCAAAGCCAACTCGCTTGCGGTGTTTATGGATTTGCGCGAGAAGAACCCAACACCCTATGCGACTTATCTACGAATTGGTGAGCGAGCAGTAGTTTGTACGTCACCCGAACAGTTCCTAAGGGTTACAAAAGACGGCCGAGTAAGCACAAAGCCAATTAAGGGGACGAGGCGGCGAGATCCAAACCCTGCGATAGATCAAGCCCTCGCGATGGAACTGGCAAACAGCGAAAAAGAGCGAGCCGAAAACCTGATGATCGTCGATTTGATGCGCAATGACTTGCTGCGGGTGTGCGCACCTGAATCCATAGCTGTTGAGAAGCTGTTTGAGGTGCAGAGCTACAAGACCGTGCACCAATTGGTAAGTAGTGTGACTGGGCAGCTTAGAGCCGGTGTGAAACATCAAGAGACCGTTTTGGCGACTTTCCCAGGTGGTTCGATGACTGGCGCGCCAAAGCTACGCGCTATGGAGCTAATTCGAGAATTCGAGTCTGGAGAGCGTGGCATTTATTCGGGCGCAATCGGTTATTTGGGTGTCGACGGCTCGATGGATCTTGGCATGGTAATCAGAACCATCATCTTTGATGCAGACGGAATCCAAATCGGTATCGGAGGCGGTATCACAGCCGACTCTGTGCCTTCGGAGGAACTAGAAGAAACACGAATAAAGGCGAAAGCCCTGCTCGAGGTCCTGAGGCTTTCAGACCCTTGGTCTTGATAACCTAGTCAAATGACCGAAATCGAGAGTGAATACGACTTCCACGCCATTCAAGAGCGTTGGTTGCCGGTTTGGGACGACCTAAAGCCGTTCAACTCTGGTATTGACGGCGATCCACGCCCTAAGAAGTACGTTCTCGACATGTTTCCTTACCCATCCGGCGACTTGCACATGGGTCACGCTGAGGCTTACGCGCTTGGCGACGTGATTTCTCGTTACTGGGTTCAGCGCGGTTACAACGTAATGCACCCAATCGGCTGGGACTCCTTTGGCCTCCCGGCTGAGAACGCAGCTATCAAGCGTGGTCTAGACCCGCGAGGTTGGACCTACGACAACATCGCGCAGCAGCGCTCTTCGATGCGTCGCTACGCATGTTCGTTCGACTGGGACCGTGTACTTGTAACCTCCGATTCGATGTACTACCGCTGGAACCAGTGGTTGTTCCTCGAGTTCTACAAGCGGGGTCTTGCCTACCGTAAGAACTCGGCAGTTAACTGGTGCCCTTCTTGCCAGACTGTGCTTGCCAACGAGCAGGTTGTGCAGGGACTCTGCGAGCGTTGCGACTCGGTAGCAACGAAGAAGACCCTCACCCAGTGGTACTTCAAGGTCACCGACTACGCCGATCGCTTGCTTGACGACCTAGACACGCTCGAGGGCAACTGGCCTTCGAAGGTGCTTTCGATGCAGCGCAACTGGATCGGCCGCTCATTCGGCGCAGAGGTCCAGTTCGACGTCGAAGGCTCGAGTAACCCGATCACGGTTTTCACCACTCGCCCTGACACCCTATACGGTGCAACCTTCATGGTTGTTGCCGCCGACAGCGATCTAGCTGCGGAGCTTGTCGCTGGCTCGGAGCCTTCGATTCGCATGCAGTTCCAGGACTACCTAGAAAAGGTGAAGCAGTCCAACGACATCGAGCGCCTCTCGACCGACCGCGAAAAGACCGGTCTATTCACCGGTCGTTATGCAATCAACCCGGTGAACGGCGAAAAGCTGCCAATCTGGGCTTCTGACTACGTGCTTGCTGATTACGGTACTGGTGCGATCATGGCCGTTCCGGCGCATGATGAGCGCGACGGAGAATTTGCCAAGAAGTTTGATCTACCGATTCGCGTGGTTGTAGACAACCCAGACGACATTGCCGGCGACGGTCTGCACATCAACTCGGGCAACCTAGACGGGCTTTTGAAGGCGGAGGCAACGGCTAAGGTAGTTGCCGAGCTTGAGGCGCTTGGCAAGGCCAAGGCAACCAAGAACTTCCGCCTGCGAGACTGGCTAATCTCGCGCCAGCGCTACTGGGGAACCCCGATTCCGATCATCCACTGCGATGACTGTGGAGAAGTCCCGGTTCCTGCTGAATCGCTGCCTGTAGAACTTCCTTCGGCCGAAGGTCTCGATTTGAAGCCAAAGGGCACGAGCCCGCTTGGTGGAGCTGCCGACTGGGTAAACGTGAAGTGCCCGACGTGTGGCAAGGACGCCAAGCGCGACACCGACACCATGGACACCTTCGTCGACTCTTCTTGGTACTTCCTTCGCTACCTGTCGCCAAACAGCGAAACCGAGGCTTTCCCGGTTGAAGCAGCAAAGGAGTGGGCGCCGGTTGACCAGTATGTTGGCGGCGTTACCCACGCGATTCTTCACCTGCTCTACGCACGTTTCTTTACCAAGGTTCTCCACGACATCGGCCTAATTGATTTCGAAGAGCCATTCACTCGTCTCTTGAACCAGGGCATGGTCTTGATGAACGGTTCGGCGATGTCGAAATCGCGCGGAAACCTAGTTCGCCTAAGCGACCAGCTTGATGAGCACGGAGTCGATGCCGTTCGACTAACCATGGCGTTTGCTGGACCACCAGAGGACGACATCGACTGGGCAGACGTATCGCCTTCAGGTTCCGCAAAGTTCCTCGCTCGTGCCTGGCGCACGGCGAATGACGTAACTAGCGAACCAGGCGTTGATTTCACCAAGGGTGATGCCGCACTTCGTAAAGCCACGCACACCTTCCTTCGTGATTTTGGTCCGCTTATTGAGGGTTTCAAGTTCAACGTTGGCGTGGCCAAGTTGATGGAACTCGTTAACGCTCTTCGTAAGGCAATTGACGGATCCGCAGGGCCAGCCGACCCAGCCGTACGCGAAGCTGCCGAGGTTCTTGCCAGAGGACTCTCTTTGTTCGCTCCCTATACGGCAGAGGACATGTGGGCAAGGCTTGGCCACCAGCCTGGCGTTGCACTTGCAGTACTTCCCGATGCAGACGAATCGCTTTTGGTTGAATCTTCGACCATTGCGGTAGTTCAGGTAAACGGAAAGCTTCGAGACAAGTTTGAAGTTTCAGTGGACATCAGCAAGGAAGCCTTGATTGCTAAGGCGCTCGAATCCGAGCAGGTGCAAAGGGCTATCGGTGACGGTCAAGTGGTTCAGCAGATCGCGTCTGCGCCAAAGTTCGTCAACTTCGTAGTCAAGTAATCCACAGGGTAATCATCCAGGCCTAAAGAGTCACCTAGGTCGCCTAGCCTCTGCTGGTGGAGTGGCTAAGAGAAACAATCGAGCTTGTTCGAAAGCGCGACCAGGCCGCCCTGAAGAGGGTCATCTACTTCGTAGTGGTAGCCGTAATCGCGCTGGCGGTAATTTTCTCCAGCCTTGGACCAGCAGAAACCGGCAAAGCTCAGACGAGCGAAACTACGATCACCATAGCCACACAGTACGTCGCCATTTCCGGTCAGGTAGTAATGCCGGGTGTGTATCCGGTTGATTCGACGACACGACTCTTTGAAGTTGTATCAGCGGCTGGTGGATTCACAAAAAAGGCCGATCAGAGCAGCGTCAATCTTGCGCGTTTAGTTCAAGATGGTGAACAAATCATTGTCTTAGCCAAGGGCGGTTCGAATCCGGATCAAACCAGCCAATTGATGAGTCTGAATGCTGCAACCAGCGACGAGTTAGAGACTCTACCCGGCGTCGGGCCAACACTCGCTGGGAGAATCGTTGATTGGCGAGTGGCGAATGGCGGTTTCAAAAGCGTCGAGGACCTCCTGAAAGTGGGCGGGATTGGCGACAAGCTTTTCGCGGGAATTAGGTCAATGGTTCAGCCTTGATTCCTGTATTTGTAGCTATAACAGTTTGGGGTCAACTACTTTTGCCGAACCCTTGGGTTTGGTGTTTCGATCTTCTTCTAGTTGTCCTAGCTTGGCGCTACCGGCCCGCTCTGTCATTTGTTGCAGTTGCACTTGCCATTTCGCAGGCAGTTGCACTGCAGGCTGTAAACGAGGATGTCGTAGCAGTCGCATCAGGCTTCGAGACGCGCCAAGTAACTGTGGAAGCTTTAGAATCGCGCGAAGTACTAGTCAAGGTCAAACTCCTCAACTTAGAGGGCTGCGAACCATGTTCTGGTGCGATTGGGCAATACGTAGGCGACCTTAGAGAAGGCGACAAAGCCATCGGCACCGTTCTTCTCCGGCCAAGCCTTCGGTTCGGTGATTTTGCTCTAAAGGGTCATTTGGAGGTAATCGAATCGAACCCAAGTGTCATCAATAGTTTCCGAGCAGATTTCCTAAGCTCAATCAGAGGCGTGTCAGATGACTCTCAGGCATTGGTTGCGGGCCTGGCAATCGGTGACACGAGTAAGTTTGATCCGAAATTTGAAGATCGCCTTAAGTTACTTTCACTAACTCACCTAAATGCCGTTTCAGGCGCGAACTGCGCAATAGTTGTCGCTGCCGTTTACTGGGGGTTGGGGTTTCTCGTTCGCCGGCGAGAGCCTAGGACTCTTCTGGCGCTGTTAGCGCTGTTCGGCTATGTGATGCTCGTTGGCGCAGAAGCTAGCGTAGTCAGAGCTGCAATCATGGCCGCAATCGTTCTGCTTGCCATAGCAAGGGGAGTTTGGCCGTTAGCGGCCCTTTCACTTACCGCAACCGTAATGCTTCTCCTGAACCCGCATTTCGCCACAGACTACGGTTTTACGCTTTCCGTTTTCGCGACCGCCGGAATCTTGGTCATCTCGCCGCTCCTTCAGGAACGATTTGCACGCCGGTTACCTTTGGCTCTTTCACTCTCGCTTTCGGTCACGGTAGCGGCACAACTCTGGTGCATGCCTTTTTTGCTGCAGTTATCCGCAGGGCTACCAACCTACGCCGTACTGGCAAACCTTTTGGCGGAGCCGGTGGTAGCCCCGATAACGGTCTTAGGAATACTTGCCGCGACCGTTGCCCCAATTGCCCCAATTTTGTCTTCTAGCTTGACTTGGCTCGCATCCGTTTTCGCGCAGTGGATCGTAGTCATCTCGAATTGGTTGGTAACGCTGCCTGCGGTAACCATCGATTGGCACAGCGGATTTGTGGGAATGTTGGTCCTCGTGGTCGCGCTCAGTGCATGGTTACTGCGTTCAAACAAGATTGCCTCTGTTTTCATGGCTATGGTTCTCTGCTTCGAGGTGGCAGCGAACGCATCGGCAACGATTCGGTCCATCAGTTGGTTACCGAGCGACTGGGAGATAGTCAACTGCAACGTGGGTCAGGGCGACGCTCTCGTAATAAGAAACTCCGGCAAAACAGCGGTCGTAGATGTTGGCAGAGTCGATGAACCCATAAATAGTTGCCTCACTCAACTTGGTGTGACGGTAATTGACCTGCTCGTCCTAACCCACTTTGACCAGGATCACGCTGGAGGGGTAAAGGGAGCCCTTGCCGGAAGGACGGTCCTAGAAGCCTTGGTCAGCCCATTCGCCGATGAGCGACCGACGGCAGAGCTAGCACTGACTGAGTTGGCAGCCAATGCGAAAGTTAGCAATGGTCACATCGGTGTGAGCGGGCAGCTGGGTGAAATTGAGTGGCAAGTGTTGAACCCAACGAGCACCGCCAGCGAGGCCGAGGATTCAAATGACGCGAGCCTAGTGATGCAGTGGCGTTCTGACAAATGGACCTTATTCACCCTTGCGGATTTGGGTGAGCGCGGGCAAATGCGAATCGCCCAGAGGTTCTGGTCGATAACAGGGCCGAAGATACTCAAGGTTTCACACCACGGCTCGGCAGATCAATATGCCGAGCTCGTCGAGGCGATGCGGCCTGACCTAGCTCTTATCTCTGTCGGGGCAGACAACGGTTACGGGCACCCGACCAAGCGCACACTCGACTTATTGGAAAGGAGTGGATCAGAGGTGCTGAGGACGGACCTCCAAGGCGCAATTGCCGTGACTGGCGACCTACGTTTCGCTGTGTCGGGTGGCGGTTAGGCTTTGAGGGTGGGTAAAGCAACGAAAACCGATTGGCGGCGTATAACGCCCGCTCCAGTCATTCTCGTCTTCGGCCCCGAGGAATTCCTAGCCTCCAGCGCAATTCGGCGCGTCCGAGACGCTTTACGCGGTGTTAGCCCAGATCTAGAACTTCACGAGCTTGAAGCAAGTGACTACGGAAGCAACCAGATCTTTTCAATCGCCAGCCCATCGCTCTTTTCCCAACCGAGGCTCATCATCATCAACGCCATGGAGCGTTGCTCTGACGCGTTCATCGAAGACGGCAAAAAGTACATCGAAAACCTGGCCGAAGACACCACTCTCATCATTCGCCACAACGGATCTTCCGTTCGCGGCAAGGCGCTCCTCGAAGCTCTACGGGCCAACGATTCGGTTGTTGAAGTTGAGTGCCCCAAAACCGACAAAGAAGGGCCACTAACGGCCTTTGTTAAGGCCGAGTTTGCTGAACATCAGCGCAAGATTACCGACGGCGCTGTTCGTGCCTTGGTAAACGCTTTCTCGAGCGATCTCGGTGAACTAGCAGGCGCGTGCAGTCAGATCATGGCCGATTCAGCCAATCAAATCGATGAGGCGCTTGTGGATCGCTACTTCGGGGGTCGTGTTGAGACGACCTCTTGGGCAATTGTCGATGCTGCTCTCGAGGGGCGAGAGGGTGACGCTCTAATGCTTTTGCGTCACGGACTCAATTCCGGTGTCGACATGATCCCACTAATCACAGCTTTCTCCATGAAGATTCGACAGATGGCAAGAGTGTTTGGCGATCGATCGGTTCAACCTGCGGCTCTGGGATTGCAGCCCTGGCAGTTGAACAAGATTCGTCAAGCTGCTGCCGGCTGGGACGACGACGGTTTGGCACGCGTCCTTGTTTTGATAGCCGACGCCGACGCCGCTGCGAAGGGTTCAGAGCGCCAGCCCGAATACCGTATGGAACAACTGGTTTCAGTAGTCGCAAGACGGGGTCGCTGATTTGCGAAGGTTCAACATAGTCGCCCTCGTTGGGCTCTTGCTCACGTCCGTAATTCTCCGGCCACCTGTAGCAAGCATTGGCCCACTTCTGGCCGAAATTGAGAAGTCTCTAGCGCTAAATCACCTTCAAATGGGTGTCCTAACCTCTATGCCAGTGGTTTTCTTCGGTATTGGAGCCTTCGCTAGCCCCGCGATTGTCAGGCGTTTTGGCTTAGACCGCACTTTGTTAGTTCTTCTGGTAACAATCGCCCTGGGGATACTCGTGCGTCTGGGATTTGGTTACCCGGGTCTGCTATTTGGCACCGCTCTTCTAGGGCTGGCAATCGCCGTTGCCAATGTCATTTTGCCGAGTATCGTTCGAGCGCGCTTTCCGAAGCGAATAGCCCTTGTTACGGCCGGTTACACGATGTTGCTCGGCGTCTCTGCGAGCCTCGCAGCCACTTTCGCGGTGCCCAGTTCAGAAGCCCTGGGTGGCTGGCGTGGCGCTTTAGTCATCTGGGTGATTCCGGCGGTCCTCGCGATTCTGGTCTGGTCAACCCAAGCTAGGAAGGTCGAGCACGACATCGTGTTAGCTACCACCGAGGCTCAAGCGGCCAGAAGTGTGCGCGTTTCTCCGATCACCTGGTGGATCGTGCTCTATTTCGGTATTCAATCTCTAGGTTTTTACGCGCTGCTTTCTTGGCTCCCGACGATTCTTATCGACGGGGGAGCAACGCCCTCACGCGCCGGATTCCTTCTCGGCGTCATGACCTTCGTCGGCGTCCCGTTTGCCCTGTTCCTGTCGACCAACCTAGGGCGCCTGAAGAACCTGAGTTTGGCTGCATCGCTATCTTCCGTTGTCACGCTTTCTGGCTTCATTATGATGCTGACCCCGTTTGATTTGGTCGCCGTCATCGTGGTCGGTCTGGGGCAAGCCTTGACGTTCCCTGTCGCTTTGAACCTAATCTCCACCAAAGGCTCAACGGCCGCGCAAACCACCGAACTGTCTACGCTTTCGCAAGGCATCGGCTACCTAGTTTCAGCTGCTGGAACTTTTGCTTTTGGGTTGCTCGGCGATCTAACGAATGCTTGGGCTATCCCAGTCGTCTTCCTTGCGGCGCTCACTCTGATACAGATCTGGGCTGGTTTCGCCGCTGGCCGAGCTGGGCAAATAGAAAACCCCGTCGCCTAAATAGGCAACGGGGTTTTGCTTAGTTTGCTTTAGAGAGCTGCAACCTTCTTGGCGATAGCCGACTTGCGGTTCGCGCCCTGGTTCTTGTGGATTACGCCCTTCGAGACTGCCTTGTCGATCTTCTTGCCTGCGAGGGCAAGGGCTGCGGTGGCTGCTGCTTTGTCTCCGGCGCTGACTGCTTCGCGTACTGCGCGAATAACGGTCTTTAGCTCGCTACGAACTGCGCGGTTGCGCTCGGCAGCCTTTGCGTTGGTGCCAATTCGCTTGATCTGCGACTTAATGTTTGCCATGTTTCACTTTCGAAAGAATGTTTTGTAATGGTTTGGGCGGAGACACTCGCCTTCATAAGCGTATCAGCGGTTGCCCTGTTGAAGCAACAGCATGTGAGAGAATGTCTTTATCGAATTGACGATTCCACCAAACACACTGAGGTCAGATTTTGTCGCCACGCGCTACCCGACGCCTTGAACCGGCTAAGACCGACCCGTCGTTCATTCGCAATTTCTGCATCATCGCGCACATTGACCATGGCAAGTCAACGCTAGCTGACCGCATGCTTCAGCTAACCGGCGTAGTTGACGACCGCTCGATGAGAGCGCAATACCTCGACCGCATGGACATCGAACGTGAACGCGGAATCACCATCAAATCTCAGGCCGTTCGCATGCCTTGGGAGTCCCTCGGTCAGACCTACGCGCTGAACATGATTGACACTCCGGGTCACGTGGACTTTACCTACGAGGTTTCTCGTTCGCTAGCGGCCTGCGAGGGTGCCGTCCTCCTGGTTGACGCAGCCCAGGGTATCGAGGCTCAAACCCTGGCCAACCTTTACCTGGCCATGGAGAACGACCTGGAGATCATTCCGGTTCTAAACAAAATTGATCTCCCTGCCGCACAACCCGAAAAGTACGCGGAAGAGCTTGCCAACCTAATCGGTTGCGACCCGAATGACGTTCTAAAGGTTTCTGGCAAAACTGGTGTCGGCGTCGACGCTCTTCTAGATCGGATCATCGAAAAGATTCCGCACCCGGTTGGTGACCCGAACGCCCCCGCCCGAGCGATGATCTTCGACTCCGTTTACGACTCCTACCGCGGCGTTGTGACCTACGTTCGAATGATTGATGGGTCACTAAGTCCGCGCGAGAAGATTCAGATGATGTCAACCAAGGCGGTTCACGAACTTCTAGAAATCGGCGTGTCCTCACCAGAGCCAGAGCCAACCAAGGGCCTCGGTGTCGGAGAGGTTGGTTACCTGATCACAGGCGTTAAGGATGTTCGACAGTCCAAGGTCGGTGACACCGTCACAACCACCGTCAAACCAGCCACCGAACCGCTAAAGGGTTATTCGGAGCCCAAGCCGATGGTTTTCTCGGGCCTATACCCAATCGACGGCTCGGATTACCCGGTTCTTCGCGAAGCCCTAGACAAGCTAAAGCTCAGTGATGCCGCTCTCGTCTACGAGCCAGAAACATCGGTAGCACTCGGATTCGGCTTCCGTTGCGGCTTCCTTGGCCTCCTGCACCTAGAGATTGTCACGGAGCGTCTCGAGCGCGAATTCGGTCTGGACCTAATCGCGACTGCACCGAGCGTTATCTACGAGGTGACCATGGAGGGCGGTAAGGAAATCACCGTCACTAATCCGAGCGAGTACCCAGGCGGCAAGATCAAGAAGGTTCTCGAGCCCATGGTTCGCTCCACCATCCTCAGCCCCAAGGATTACGTTGGCACAATCATGGAGCTATGCCAGGAGCGTCGCGGAAACATGATTGACATGCAGTACCTGGGCGAAGACCGCGTTCAACTGCGATACAGCCTCCCGCTAGCCGAAATCGTCTTCGACTTCTTCGATCAGCTAAAGAGTAGAACCAAGGGTTACGCCTCGCTTGACTACGAGGAAGCCGGCCTAGCCGAGGGTGATCTAGTCAAGGTTGACATCTTGCTGCAGGGCGACCAAGTTGACGCCTTCTCGGCGATCGTGCACCGCGACAAGGCATACGCCTACGGTGTGATGATGACCGGCAAGCTTCGCGAACTCATTCCTCGTCAGCAATTCGAGGTCCCGATCCAGGCCGCCATCGGTGCGCGAATCATTGCTCGCGAGTCGATTCGCGCAATGCGCAAGGACGTTTTGGCCAAGTGCTACGGCGGTGACATCTCCCGAAAGCGCAAACTCCTCGAAAAGCAAAAAGAGGGAAAGAAGCGCATGAAGATGGTTGGACGCGTTGAGGTTCCGCAGGAAGCTTTCATCGCAGCGCTTTCCACCGATTCCAACAAAAAGGGCGAGAAGAAGTAGCTTGGCTACCCTCCACGCCTACGTTCACGTGCCGTTCTGTCGTGTGCGTTGCGGCTACTGTGACTTCAACACCTACACCGCCACCGAACTTCAGGGCTTTAACCAAAACGACTTTGTTTCTCAGTTTTCCAAAGAGCTTTCGCTGAGCGAGAAGGTTCTAGGCACCAACCGTCGAATAGAAACAGTATTTATCGGAGGCGGCACGCCGACTCAGCTACCTGCCGAAGACCTAGTGCGCGTTCTAAAGCTCCTGGAATCATCTTTTGGGCTTGCCGAAGACGCCGAGATTACGACCGAAGCCAACCCCGATACGGTTGATGGCCCGTACCTAGAAAAGCTTAGAAATGGCGGTTACAACCGCGTCTCGTTCGGTATGCAGTCAGCGGTCGAGTCCGTGTTGCGGACTCTTGAGCGCACGCACACGCCTTCCAATGTGCCAAAAGTGGTCAAGCTTGCAAAAGAGCAAGACTTTCAAACCAGTGTTGACCTGATTTACGGCGCTCCCGGCGAATCGCTGGACGACTGGAAGCGCAGCGTTGATGCAGCCATCAGCATGGAGACAGATCACATTTCGGCTTACGCGCTGATCGTCGAAGAAGGTACGAAGTTAGCCCGACAGATTAAACGTGGCGAACTACCCGAACCCGATGAAGACCTTCAGGCAACGAAATACGAGTGGGCTGACGCCGCTTTCGAGTCGGTTGGGTTGAACTGGTACGAACTGAGCAACTGGTCTCGCGGCGCAGCCTCGGAGTCAAGGCACAACATCGCTTATTGGCAGGGGCAGGACTGGTGGGGTTACGGCCCTGGTGCGCACAGTCATCTCGACGGCGAGCGTTGGTGGAATCTAAAGCATCCGACCGCTTACGCGGCAAAACTCGTCGAAGGCTCTCTTCCGGAGGCAGATCGAGAGGTATTGACGGGGGAGCAGAAGTTTGAAGAGCGCGTCCTACTCGAGTCCCGGTTGCGCACCGGGCTCGACCTGTCGATTATCGAGAATAAGGAAGCCGTTGCTGCGCTTATTTCCGACGGGCTAATTGAAGGCCCGGCTGCCTTGAGCGGAAGATTGGTTCTCACTCTTCGAGGACGCCTATTAGCAGACCTAGTTGTTCGCCGCCTGGTTTAGGTAATATTGGCACTCAGAGCTACCGAGTGCTAGTGAGGTGAATGATGATCCCTGAACGCAGTGTCGAAGTCTTACGCGCAATAGTCCAGGATTACATCGCAACCAGTGCGCCGGTTGGTTCGAAAGCACTGGTTGATCGTCACGGTTTCAATGTTTCGGCCGCAACTATTCGCAACGACATGGCTCTTCTTGAAGAAGAAGAACTCATTGCCCAGACACACACATCCTCGGGCCGCATTCCAACCGACAAGGGTTACCGCCTTTTTGTCGATCGACTCAACACAGTGAAGCCTTTGACCGAGGCTGAGCGTGCAGCAATGGAAGG
>JACCDH010161852.1_pt1 | contig 19442 bp, 17 predicted proteins | sample 7442481 | NCBI WGS metagenome assembly JACCDH01 (sample SAMN15323433, study PRJNA562643) | freshwater metagenome | isolation source: river surface water | place: USA:Blue River Watershed | collected 2017-08-15 | reverse complement strand
CCTTTGAGCCTTCACCAACCTTGGCATTTTTAGTCTCAACAAATGACCCAACCTTCACATCTCCGGCCAGAACTGTGCCGCTACGTAAATGGGAATAAGGCCCTACTTTTGCCTTATTGCCTATCTTGCTAGCTTCACAGTATGACTCAATAACTTCTGCCAAATTTCCAACTTCACAATCAATCAAAGTCGTTCTTGGACCAATCACCGCGCCGCTCTTTATTTTGCAGTCGCCCTGAATAGATGTTCCGGGTTCAATTCGAACATCAGCTTCAATAGAAACGGTTTGATCAATCCAGGTGCTGGCCGAATCAACAATTGTTACTCCATTTAACATTAGATTCTCATTGATTCGATCTCGCATCAAAGCAGTGACATCTGCAAGTTGTGATCTGTCATTGATTCCTAAGATCTCTGTGAAATCTTCGGTCAGATACGTTGCCACTTTTTTGCCTTCTTTGCGCAGGATTCCGATTACATCAGTTAGATATTCCTCGCCTTGTGAATTCTTTTTATCTAGTTTTGCCAGCGCTTCCCTAAGCGCTGCGATATCAAAAATATAAACCCCTGAATTAATCTCAGTAATTTCGCGTTCCGCCGCTGTCGCATCTCGTTCCTCAACAATCGAAATTAGCTCGCCATTTGTTTTGATAATTCGCCCATATCCAAATGGGTCAGGAAGTTCAGCAGTTAAAACAGTGGCTAGCGCTCCAGTTTTATTGTGATTTTCTAAGAGTGACTCCAGAGTTTGGGATGTCAATAACGGAGTATCACCAGCGCAGACAAGCAAAGTCCCAGAAGTTGGAGAGTCTGCAAGCGCAATTCGAACCGCATCTCCGGTGCCACGTCTTACTTCTTGGAGAACTGTTTTAGCGCTTTTTGAAAATGTTGATAGGGCTTGTGAAACTTCTTGACTACCTGCGCCAACTACGACACGTAATTCTTTACTTTCTAATTTAGAAACTTGGTTTATTAGATGTTCCAGAATTGATTTACCGCAAATCTTATGAAGAACTTTTGGGAGGCTTGACTTCATCCGAGTTCCCTCGCCAGCGGCGAGGACGATCACTAGATCGAGCCGGCTCAACGCCCCACCTTTCTCGCCTTTTTTTTTGGCGATCTCTCGGAAGCAATTCTCTCGCATCATCGCTCCTCCACCAGGTATCGATCCTGGACCCTGGGCTTCAAAGGCCCATGTGCTAGCCACTACACAATGGAGGAACCTGAATTCTATTGGAAGCGGCCCATTCCATTAAATTTCTAGAACTTAATCAGCAATAACCCGAGCACCAGGTACCGGCCCTTGGGCGCGCAGAACATTTCCAACAACTCCACTTGATGTTAGGGCCACAACCAAATCAAGAGCATGATCTTCACTCTCTGCAAGGAAGGCAACAGTTGGACCAGAGCCAGAGACGATTCCACCAAGCGCGCCATAATCAAGGCCAACATCGAGAATCAATCGCAACGCTGGCTTTAGCGAACAAGCTGCAGGTTGCAAATCATTTACTAGAACTTTTCCAAGTGCAGTCGCATCACCACGACTTAAAGCTTGTACTAATTCATCACTGACATGTGGCGCTGCAATATCTAAGCCTTCCCGTAATCGATCACATTCGTTATAGACCGCAGGCGTTGAAAGTCCAGAACTAGAAAGTGCTAGTACCCAGAAATAATTTCCACGTGAAAGAACTGGCGTAATTCGATCCCCTCTTCCAGTTCCAATTGCTGTCCCACCAGAGATTGTAAAAGGAACATCTGCACCAAGTTGCGAACCGATCAGTTCCATCTCATTTCTAGATAAACCTAAAGAGAAGAGTGAATCAAAACCAACTATTGCAGCGCCGGCATTAGCACTGCCCCCGGCCATTCCACCTGCAATCGGAATCTCTTTTTTTATTTTAATTTCAATTCCATCTTTTACTTCAAACTTCTTTCTCATCAAATCAACTGCTTGATACGCCAAATTATCTTTACCTTCGGGTATTCCAGTTTTACCTTCTGCATTTACGATAATTTCATCGCTATCAATCAGCTTAAGAGTGACTTCATCGTAAAGTGATACGGATTGAAAGACTGTCGCAAGTTCATGGTAACCATCTTTTGCTAGTGGGCCAACTGAAAGTTGTAGGTTTATTTTGCCCGGAACTCGGACAGTTGTTTTATCGGCCACTTAGGGAGCGTATTACTTTGTAACTAGCTTTGCGATACGGAGAAAATCATTAACTGACAGAGATTCGCCTCGTAACGTAGGGTCAATATCAATCTCTCTCAACGCGCTTTCTGCTGCCGCCGACGAAGTAAATAATTCAGCTAGCGCCGCCCGCAACATCTTGCGTCTTTTTCCAAAAGCCAGATCAATCACCTTAAAGGTTGCTTTACGTAGCGCTTCATCCCCCAGTGGTTCGTGTCGCTGAAATGAAACGAGCGACGAATCCACATTAGGAATTGGCCAAAATACTTTTCTCGAAACCGAATCGCTTAACGAAACATCGCTCCACCAAGCAGCTTTTGCACTCGGAGCTCCGTAATTTTTACTTCCTGGACTGGCTGCTAATCGCATGGCAACTTCGCTTTGCACCATGACTATTCCAGATTTAATAGATGGAAAACTCTCCAAGAAATGAAGCAAAACTGGGACCGAGACGTTATATGGAAGATTTGCGACTAATTTATTTGGCGAACCTGCAATCTCTGTCACGCTAAGCGCATCGATATTCATTACATTTAATTTAGCGGCGCCATGCTCGGTAGCGGTTTGAGTGATTCGAGAAGCTAATCTTTGATCAATCTCAATAACAGTTACCGCATTAGTTTGCTGAAGAATTGCTAGCGTCAATGAACCTAAACCGGGACCAATTTCCACAACGTGATCACTTGGAACTACACCAGCTAAACGAACAATTTTTTGGCAAGTATTTCCATCAATCACAAAATTCTGTCCAAGTGATTTCTTTGGGTGGAGATCTAACTCTTGAGCAATCTGGCGAATCTCATTTGCCCCGAGCAAAGTAATTGTCACTAGAAAGGTCCAAAAATTCGATCGACATTTGAACTTATTGCATTAGTTAGTTCAATTAAATCGTCACCACGTTCTTCAGCCATAAATCGCAAAATATTTGGAATTTGGGCTGGAGTATTTAGTGCTCCTCGATTTGGCATTGGGGCAAGGAAAGGTGAATCAGTTTCAACTAGGAGTAACTCCTTAGGTACTATGCGAAGCGCTTCACGCAATTGCGGAGCATTCTTAAATGTCACAGTTCCAGCAAATGAGAGGACATATCCTTTTTCAACGCATTCAGCCGCCATCTGTGCATCACCAGAAAAACAGTGAAAGATAGTGACCTCTGGTGCTCCGACTTCCAAAAGCGTATCAAGAACGGCGCGATGTGCATCTCGGTCATGAATTACCAATGCCTTATTACTTTTCTTTGCGATTTCAATATGTTTAATAAATGAATAGCGCTGTCGTTCTTGTAGCGCAGGTTCCGTTCTAAAGAAATCTAATCCAGTCTCACCAATTGCCCGCACTCGTGGATGAGTGGCCAATTCTTCTATAATTGCGAGTTCTGCTTCCAAATCATTAACAACTGGCGCTTCATTTGGATGCAGGGCAACAGCTGCGACGACATTCTTGTATATCTCTGCAAGTTGCACACACCATTTTGATTGTTCCGCCGAATAACCAACTTGAACAATTCGATCGATTCCAACTTGGGCGGCCTCTTTAATAACCCGTCTTACCTCTGGATGATCGGGTTCGGTATTTGTAACTATTTCAAGGTGCGCATGTGAATCTGCACATTTAACCGGCAAAGGCTCAGGCAGAGGCGCAGGTTTACGATCTAAATCTCGATTATGACGATCTGCCATTCTATTTTGCTACTTCTTCCAATCTTGGAAAAAGAATTTCACCCTTTGTGACTTTGGTACCTGGCTTTAATTGTCCCCAAGTTGATACCTGGCTGATTAATTGCTTTTCAATAGAGCCAAGCGAGTTTGCGCCTAATGAATCCCAGAGTTTTCGACAAGCTATCGGCATCACCGGATACAACAAAATCGCAAGCGCTCGAAGCGATTCTGCGGTGTTGTAAAGAATTGCGTCGAGCTCTGATTTTCGGTTGGCATCCTTAGCAACCGCCCATGGTTCTTTTGCAGTCACATAACCATTAACTTCTTTGCAGAAATCCATAATTGCATTTATTCCATTTTGAAAATCGAGTGCGACCATTGCTTGATCGGCAATTTCAACGGTCTTTTTGAGGGAAATAGCCAAAGTAGTCTCTTCACTACGGGCAGGAAGTACTCCTTCGCAATACTTTTCAATCATGGCAGTTAACCGAGAAGCTAAATTTCCAAAGTCATTGGCAAGTTCGCTGGTGTAGCGGGCTGACATATCTTCCCAAGAAAATGAGCCATCACTTCCAAATGGAATAGCTCTCATGAAGTAATAACGGAAAGCATCGACACCAAAGTGAGATGTGATATCTGAAGGAGCAATTCCAGTTAACTTGCTCTTGCTCATCTTCTCGCCGCCAACAAGTAGCCAACCATGTGCAAAAACTTTTTTTGGAACTGGCAACTTTGCCGCCATTAACATTGCTGGCCAGATAACAGCATGGAAACGCAAAATATCTTTTCCAACTAGGTGTACATCAGCCGGCCAAGTCTTTGCGAAGAACTTGCCACCTTCGCTATCTGGCGAATCAGTTAAACCAACTGCAGTCGCATAATTAAGGAGCGCATCAAACCAGACATAAACAACTTGTTTAGTGTCCCAAGGAACCGGAATTCCCCAATCAAAAGTAGATCTAGAAATAGATAGATCAGAGACTCCACCTTCTAGAAATGCTAGAACTTCATTTCGAGCACTTGCTGGTTCGCATGCTGAAGGATTGCTTCGATAATGATCGATTAGTGGCTGCACAAAGGCTGACAACTTAAAGAACCAATTAGTCTCACTAACCATTTCAACTGGCTTTGAATGAATCTTGCACTTGCCTTCGTCTAGATCAGCGGGCAACTTAAATTCTTCGCACCCCACGCAGTAAGGGCCTTCATATTTACCTTCGTAGATGAAACCTTCTTCCATCAACCCTTGTAGAAATTTCTGAACGCGGGACATATGTCGAGGTTCAGTTGTTCGGATGAAATCATCATTTGCAATTTCAAGATCACGCCAAACTGGTTTCCAAGCTTCTTCAACTAAGCGATCACACCATGCTTGTGGCGCTACTTGATTTGCCTCTGCGGTGCGCATGACTTTCTGGCCATGCTCATCAGTTCCCGTCAAATACCAAACTGACTCACCTCTTTGTCTATGCCAGCGCGTTAAAAGATCGCCAGCAACTGTGGTGTAGGCGTGACCAATATGTGGCGCATCATTTACATAGTAAATGGGAGTAGTCAGGTAAAAGGATTTCTCCTGGGCGCTCATCAGGTCAGTCTATCTATTTATTCTTAACCATTACATCAAAGACCATGCGCTTAGGAATTGCTAGTTCTTTTGCGACCATAGAGATTGCTTCTTTGCGCGCAATTCCTGCTGCTTCATATCGCTTTACCAGATCAACAATTTCAGATTCGCTATGTTCAGCTTCGCTTGGTACAAAACCAGAAACTACAATTGTGAATTCGCCGAGCATCTCTTTTGAGTCGGACCAAGATTTCAATTCTGAAAGTGTGCCTCTTACAACTTCTTCATAGGTCTTTGTCATCTCTCTACAAATAGCTGCAGGGCGTGAACCTCCAAATTCTTGGAGAGCTGCATCTAAGAATTCGCCAATTCGGTGTGGTGCTTCAAAAAAGATCATGGTTCGCACTTCTTCTCCAAGATTTGCAAGCGCCTCCGCCCGCGCACCCTCAGTTCTTGGCAAGAAACCTTCAAATAAAAATCGATCAGATGGCAAACCAGAGAGCACTAGCGCCGTTGTTACAGCGCTCGGACCAGGTAAAACTTCTATTTCGAAACCATTATCAATTGCCATTTTTACAGCGCGATATCCGGGATCACTTACCCCCGGCATCCCTGCATCGGTAATTAGAAGGACATTTTCAAACTTACGGAGCGCACTTTCTAAATCAGACAATCGATCCTTTTCATTACCCTCAAAAAATGAGATTACCTTTGCATCGCACTTGATCTCTAAATCGCTACAGAGTCGAGCAAACTTTCGGGAATCTTCTGCTGCAACAAACTGGGCATCGATAATCGCATCTTTCAAGCGCGCGCTTGCGTCACGAAAATTACCAAGTGGCGCTGCTGCAATTATTAATCGACCCATGAGGCAATTCTCGCATCAGTATCCTTATAACCGTGACGCGGCTATACCTGGCAATAATTCTCGGTATTTCCGCGCTATTGCGAATTTTTAGACTTGGCACACCTAATGAAGTTGTTTTTGACGAAGTTTATTACGTTGATGGCGCGCGGGATCTTTTAGCAAATGGCGTTGAATTAACCAACGGCAAACCGGAATTTGTCGTTCATCCGCCCATAGGAAAATGGATGATTGCCATTGGGATTAAGTTATTCGGAGATAATCCAATTGGCTGGCGAATCTCTGCAGCTCTATTTGGAGTTGTTTCTATCTACTTGATTTTTTTAGTTGCTCGAAAACTCTTTAAATCTGATTTCCTGGCTCTTCTTTCAGCAGCACTTGCCAGCATTGATGGAATTCACTTAGTAATGTCTCGTACCGCATTACTGGATATCTTCCTAATGACATTTCTTTTCGGAGCCTTTACGGCGCTGATCTTTCAGAAATATTTACTTATGGCGCTCATGCTTGGTTTAGGACTTGGAACAAAATGGAGTGCGCTCTATTTCATTATTGCAATTGCCGTCTATCTTTTTATTAGAGAGCGTAGAGCTCTTATTTCTTACGTAATAATTATTCCAAGCGTCTACCTAGTTTCTTGGAGTGGATGGTTTTTATCAATTAACGGGTGGAATCGAAAAAGTTCAAGCAATTCTCTTCTCTCACTTTTTAATTACCATAAAGAGATTCTCGACTTCCACACTGGGTTAGAAACGGATCATCCATACCAAGCCAGTCCCTGGAACTGGTTAATTCTGGGACGACCAACATCATTTTTCTATGACTCACCAAAAAATTGTGGCTCAGATAATTGCGCCCAAGAAATCCTTGCTATGGGAACTCCAACAATCTGGTGGCTTGGTTTAATTTCGATATTTATAACTATTGGCTATTTCATCCACCGCAGAGATAAGTCTGCTGGCTTAATTCTCCTGGCACTTCTCTCAAATTATCTGCCTTGGCTACTTTTTCCAGAACGAACGACTTTTTACTTCTACGCCATCGCCTTTCAACCATATTTAATACTTGCAATTACCTTTGCAATCAAAGAATTTCTTGCAGATTCGCAAGGTAAACGGCGGGTCTGGGTCGTATCTGGTTTTTCCCTATCGGCCCTAGTTTTTCTCTATTTTCTACCGTTATATCTTGGAACGGTGCTTACATATGAGGCTTGGTATTCAAGAATGTGGTTTAGCAGTTGGATCTAATTACTGATTTGCCGCTCTATTGATTCGTAATTGAGTTGCTGCTTCTTCAGCCAGAGATTGATCAAAGATTTCATCTGGTGATGACTTCATTACCTCATGCAAAATTCTTTCTTGTTCTTCACTCCAGGCACCCGGAATCGTTAGATCAATGATTCGACGTGGCGCTGCCTTAGATGAATTCAAATAGCTCGGTGCTGGAACTTCAACTGGGCTCCAAGTGTTCTGAGTACCTCTTTCAATAATGGTTATGCCATGCGAATCGTTTTCAGATTTTGCAATTCTTTCTGAGAGCGGAGTCCAATGTTCTTCCGAAATATTAATTTTAGTCTGAGCAATTCGGCGCGATCGCGTAATAAGTTCTCGATACTTATCTTCTCTGCGAGCTGGCGAGGTATTTACAACTCGTGCCATTTCTTCTTTATTAGCAGCAATCTGATGCCGTGCATGAACCACAAAAAGAATAAACCCAGAAATTGGTAACAAGAGAATCGCTGGCGAGAGAAGTCCAACGATTGTAAAAACTGCAACTAAAAGAGTTATCGAAACAATTGAAGTAAACAATATTCTTCGAGTTACGACTTGGCTGGCATGCCTTCGTTTTATCTCTTCTATTTCAAATGTCGGACTTCCAGCAGTTCGTCCAACTACTTTCATTGTCAGTGCAAATTTTTCAATGGAGCGACCAGAAACTTCTTCATGACTGGCAATCCAACGCGGGAGAAAATAGGCAATCCACATCCCAACGATGATTATGTAGATGAGACCCGATCCCATGAAGCCTAACCTTAAATCCCGGATTCGGACTTTTCGGGTATTTCCTACCGTATTTTTTGATTCTCTTTTACAAAAACTATGTGGTCTCGCCAATCACCATCGATATGCAAATATCGGGGTCGTAAACCTTCAAAAATATAGCCAGCTTTTTCTGCCACACGTTTTGATGCGCCATTCTCAGGTCGCAACGCGATTTCTATTCGATGAAGTTTTAACTCGTTAAAACCAAAATTGGTAACGGTATTAACCGCTCTAGTAGTAATCCCTTGATTCGCATGCTCTTTGTCAATCCAGTACCCGATATGACCGCCGCGATATGCCCCGTAGTTAACACCGCCCAATGTGATCTGACCTATGAGTTCACTGCCTTTCCAGATTGCAAAGGAATAGATCCGGCCAGCACGTCCTTCTCGTTTCTGAAAATTAACCATTTCAACAAATGTTGGTGGCTTATTACTCTCTGAAATTAGCGGTGAAGTCGCCTCCCAGGGATTTAACCAATCCCGATTCTTGGCCCTAACCGAAAGCCAAGCTTTACGGTCGCGAATTCGCAGCGGCCTGAAGGTTAATTCTTTATCGGTAAGGGTTATCGGCCACATTTTAAATTAGTTAATTAAAACGTCGCTCCAGAAGTAGCACATCTACTTCATCTCCAGGCTTTGCATGAACCATCTCTTCATTCATAACTATCAATCCAGTTGAATCTGAAAGTCCTACCAAGTCATCTTGATTGGAAAGTGCGGTAACAATCCGTCGCTCAGGTTTTTCAACCGTCAGAGTGGCTCTGATAAAGGCATGTTTTCCTTGGGAACTTGCAACTTCGTTTGTGAGTTTAGCTTTTGCAATAGGTCTATGAATATCGATCAATCCCATCATATTTCTGATCATCGGTCTGATAAATAACTCAGTGGAGATGTATGCAGATATTGGATCACCCGGCAATACGACAACCGGAGTTTTGTCTGGGCCGATGGTTCCAAAGGCATGACGACCACTGCCCTCGATTGTTGGTGAAACACTCTTTACTTCACCAAGTTTTGCTAATACACCGACAATAAAATCAAAAGATTCATCGTGGCTCTCGCCGCAGATAACAACTAAATCAGCTCGAACTAATTGATCTTCTACAACGTCTTTTAGTGATTCTTCGGTTTCTGGAATCGTCGTTACGCGATAACCAACTGCACCTGCCTCTTTAACTGCAGTTGTAAGTAGCCAGGAGTTCGCTTCGAATTCTTCATTTTGATTTGCCAGTTTCTTGCCTGGCTCGACTAAATCATCACCCGCCGAAATAACTACGACCCGCGGCTGTGGTCTTGTCGGAAGATGATCCATACCCAGTGACGCGGCTAATCCAATTTGCGTTGCACGAATTCTGGAGCCTGCGCGAAGTACAACTCGATCTCCGCTGTAGATGTCTTGCGCGAGCGTCGCGCCATGTGAATCAAGTAGTGGCATATCAAATGCTGACAATGGCTTGGAGAGCGCCAGTAATTGCGCGGCCAGCTCAGCTACTCGAATCGATTCACTCACACCGAAACCTTACTTTGTATCTAGGCTAATCCTGTGGATTACACGAAAGCAGAGTTGCGAAAAATCATTCGTGATTCAAGGGCATTACATCCTTTAAAACCATTGCTAATTTCATCTTTGCTTGAATCGCAGGTCTTCCAAAATGCAGAAGTAGTCGCCAGTTATTTTTCTTATGGAAACGAACTTGATACCAAGGAGTTAAATTCTGCAATCCTGAAAGCAGGAAAAGTTCTTCTGCTGCCAAGACTGTTGAGCGATAGCTCTCTAGATTTTGTGAAATGGGATGGAAGTTCGGAGTCGCTTATTGAAAAAGGAAATATCTTCGAACCCAAAGGTGATGCTTATTCAGAAGTAATTGATCTAATGATTCTTCCAGCGCTAGCGGTCGATAAATCTGGAAAGCGATTGGGTCAAGGCGGTGGCTCGTATGATCGAACCAAATCAATGAATGTGAAATTTCGTCTAGCAGCCATCAATGAGAGCGAATTATTAGAAAAAATTCCATCAGAGAGTCATGATTTGCCAGTCGATGCGGTAATTACGCCGAGTGGATTAATTAATTTAAGTTGAGATTGCGGGCCATGACCAGACGTTGAATCTGGTTTGTGCCTTCATAAATCTGAGTCAATTTGGCATCACGCATCATCCGCTCGACAGGATGATCACTGACATATCCGTATCCACCAAGAACCTGGACCGCATCAGTTGTTACTTTCATGGCAACATCGGTAGCGAAACATTTTGAAGCAGCAGAGAAGAAGGTTAAATCTTTCTCACCTCGTTCGCTGCGGGCTGCTGCTGCATAAGTTAATTCGCGCGCAGCGGCAATCTCCATTGCCATATCCGCCAACATAAATTGCACAGCTTGAAAATCAAAGATTGCTTTACCGAATTGTTTACGTTCTTTTGCGTATTTTGATGCTACTTCAAAGGCGCCTTGTGCAATTCCTAAAGCTTGTGCAGCAATTGTTATTCGTGTGTGATCAAGAGTTTGCATAGCAAGGCCAAAACCTCCACCAACTTCGCTGATTCTTCGATCATCACCAATCGCGACGTTATCTAAATAAACCTCGCGAGTAGGTGAGCCCTTAAAGCCCATCTTCTTCTCTGGTGCTCCAAATGAAACTCCGGGATCACTTTTCTCGACAATGAAAGCTGTTATTCCCTTTGATCCTTTTTCTGGATCAGTACTTGCTAGAACTGTATAGAAATCTGAGATGCCAGCATGGGATATCCATTTCTTACTTCCATTGATAACCCAACCATCTCCATTTTTTACAGCACGAGTTTTCATTGATGCCGCATCTGAACCAGCTTCGGATTCGGATAGGCAGTAAGAAAAACCTCTACCTTTTGCCAGCTCGGTTAACCAACGCTTTTTCTGCTCAGCGTTTCCACCCAACATCAAAGGGACTGAACCAAGTTTGTTAACTGCTGGAATTAATGATGATGAAGCACAGACTCTTGCAACCTCTTCAATAATTATTACAACAGCTAAAGCATCCGCACCTTCGCCACCGAATTCTGTTGGCACATGAGCTGCCGCTAAACCGGCGCTTTGTAGCGCATCAGCGGCTTCTTGCGGGAAACGCGCATTCGCATCAACATCATGTGCATGCGGTGCAATTTTTTTATCAGCTAGTGCGCGAACGGTTTCACGAAGAGCTTCGTACTCTTCGGGCAACTTATAAAGCTGATCCATGCTCGCAATCCTACGATTACTTATCTCGATCTGCGAGTTGGCGCAGATAGTCGTTATATTCGGCAAGATTCTTATCGGAATTCTTATCTGCGCGTTTTGCTTCCCGTGCATCAGATCTAATCCATTGAATAAATGTGGCAACAAAGGCAATCAAAATTGGTATCTCGCCCATCGCCCAGCCAAAGCTGGCACCAGCACGTTGATCTGCAAGTAAATCTGTCGCCCATGGTCTAGCCAATAACTCGTAATAGCCACCATCAATCAAGGTTCGAGAAGACATTAATGCGACAGAGAAGAATGCATGGATACTCATTGCGGCTAACAATATGACCATACGTACTAGGTGATGAGTTCGCCTTGGATGTGGATCTACTCCAACTATGACAAAGAAAAAGAGCAGCCCAGCGCCTATAAAATGTAAATTCATAAGTAAGTGACCAAAGTGTGATGACATCAAGTCACCAAATAACGACGTGAAATAAAGCGCAAAGAGTGATCCATCAAAAATTGCTAGTACAACTATTGGATGTGTCCAAATCATCGAAACTTTAGAATGCAGAATTGAAATAAACCAACCGCGAATACCACGTTCATCCGAATTTCTTCCTTGTGGAAGAGTTCTTAGAGCAAGTGTTATTGGCGCGCTTAAAACCAAGAAAATTGGCGCAATCATGCTTAAAACCATATGAGCAATCATGTGATACTGAAATGAAAATATTCCGTATAGCCCCAATCCGCCACTTGTGCTGTAATCAAGAAGAGAAACTCCAAAAGCAAATGAAAGAGTTCGTCCGATCGGCCATTTAACTCCGCGGCGCGACAAAAGTACGACTCCCTTAATATAAAACGCCGTTGCGAAAACTAGAATTCCAAGCATTAGCGCATCGGCTTCATATTCAAAGAAGAGTTTCTGCCAATTCGGCTCTGAAGGCATAGCAACACCAACCAGCTCTCGAACGCGATCGTAACCAAGTTCCGATTCAACAATCGGTGTGAATCTTGAAAGAATTGCACCAATCCCAACAATTATTGCAATTAGAGCAATTTCAAATTGAATTAGCTTAGTTTTCAATTGGCGGCGAATCTTTGTCGCAACAACGGCAACAGCTCCCAGCAATAAGATCTTTGTAATTATCAGATAGCCATAAGGAGTGAACCAATCGCTGGTTAAACCCATGCGAAGAAGTGAGCTGACGGCACCTGAAACAACAACTGCTGCTATTGACCAAGATGCAATTACCGAAATTCTCTTAAGCGCAAATTGCCGAATTTCTCTTTCCATAAAGATTAGAGATGTAACACTACCTACCCAACAAGAGAGTGCAATAACGTGAATTATTAATGAACCTATTGCAAGTCCGTGGCTACCAGCTTGACTTGAATGGCTCTGAAAAATTGGTGCTATTAATCCTGAGATGGAAAGCAAGAATCCAAGAAAGGCGCCGCCAATTTTCTTTAATGAATAACTAAGAACTAAGAGCAAGATTGACGCAATCACTTGGAACATCTGTAACTTACCTAGAGAGGTCTGAGTTACAAATGACCTAATAGTTGTTAAATCCAAGATATCAACGATTGCTACTTCAAATAGATTTGCCAGAGTCGCTAATAGGTTTCCAAAAGCAAAAATTACCCAAGCAAAAATAATCAACGGAAGCGTTTTAAGAAGTCGCGCAGATGCTTGCGTAAAACGACCATCCTTCTCCGGAAATAAAAAAGCTAAGGATAAAAATGCACCGACAACCACTACTCCTGTCAGGGTGTTTAGTAGGTCAAAGAGCATTTCTTGCCTCAATTAGCAAAGTGCATTCCATGAACCTAAGATTACGCTGTGCCTACCTACCAATATCAATGCGAAGCAGACCACGAATTTGAAGTCGTGCAATCCTTCTCTGATAAGGCAATTGAAAGCTGCCCTGAGTGTGGGAAAAAAGTCCGGAAGATCTACTCGAATGTGGGGGTAGTCTTTAAAGGCTCCGGTTTTTATAAAACAGATTCTCAAAAGAAATCTAGTTCAACCTCTGAATCAAAAACTGAAGTTAAGAAGGAAACTAAAGCCGATTAATCGTTGTGATGAGGTGGCTTGTCACTCTTAATATCGTCATCACGACGCGTATCTGGTTCTAATTCAATTTCATCTTCAGTAATCGAAGGTATCAATTCACTCATTATTTGAACAATGCTAACTGAATTCCGGCATAAATATCTGATAAAGATTTCTGCAGTTCACTTGCAGGGATGGCTTTTTGGGCAATTAAGGTTGCTAATCCATGTACCGATGACCAAGCCAGCATAGGAGCAATCGCCTTGGTTTTTTGGTTTAAAAGGCCGACATCTTGTAATTCCGTAACACTTTCTTGCAAAACTAGCCATGCGCGATCATCAAGATCCATAGTTGAATCTTCTTCACAGGGAATAAATGCAATTTCAAATAGCCAGGGATTCTTCTTTGCATACTCGACATAACCTTGTCCAATAGCTTCAAATCTTTTTATGGCAAATTTCTTTGGACTTGAACTCTTTGGTACTCGATCACGTTTTGCAATCATTAACTCCGCGATCTCGCTTCTGATTTGGGCTGCCACATCTGCTCTTAATTGTTCAAGATTTTCAAAATGACGGTAAAGGGCTGCCGGCGAAACTCCTACTGTTGATGAAACTTTTCTAAGTCCTAAGGAATGCATACCGCCATCTGCTATTAGTTTGCGGGCAGCCAATACCGCCGAATGGCGTAAATCACCATGATGGTAATCAGAGCCCTTGCGCGTAGGTGTTAACATTGTTTACATTATTGCCTAGTCAGAATTAACAGTCAAGGAAGGCAGATTCATGTTTGAAAAATTGGGCAACTTAATTACGCGCCGCAGCAAAGCGGTATTCCTGCTTTCAATAATTCTTGTTCTAACTTTTGGCACGTTAGGAACCCAAGTTTTCGCTCGCTTTGACTCTGGCGGCTATTCCGATCCAAATAGCGATTCGGCAAAAGTATTCGAATATCTAGATGAAACTTTTGGCGTAAAAGATCCTGCTGTAGTTCTTACTTTAGAATCGAAAACATCAGTTGATGATGAAGCAACAATCGCTGCTGCAACCGCTCTTGAAGCAAAGCTTCGCGGTGAAGCTAGTGCAGAGACTGTAATTTCTTATTGGAGCGCCGGTTTCAACCCTGCTTTTAAGAGCACAGATGGGACTGCTGCCTATCTCTTTGTCTATCTAAAAAGCGAAGATTTTACGGAGATTGATAAGTTGGGTGGTTACTATCAAGAAGAATATGAAGGAACCTTCCAGGATCAACGAATCCGAGTTGCAGGTGGCGCAGTCTTTGCCAATTCGATTAATGGTCGAATCCAAGATGATCTAAAAATTTCAGAAGCAATCTCAATTCCACTTACCTTTATCTTTCTAGTTTTAGTTTTTGGCGCATTAACAGCATCTGCTATGCCGCTAGTCATTGGCGTAACTGCAATCCTTGGAACTTTCTTCGGACTTTACTTGCTAACGCTGATTACTGATGTAAGTATCTTTGCGCTAAATCTGACCACTGGCTTGGGTCTAGGTCTTGGAATTGATTACGCGTTATTGATAGTAAATCGCTTTAGAGAAGAGCTACATCGCGGTGTTGATCGGGTTAACGCCATTAAAAATACGATGAAAAGCGCCGGAAAGACTGTCTTCTATTCGGGCTTAACTGTGGTTGTTACTTTAGCTTCACTTACATTCTTTCCAATGAATTTCTTAAAATCAATGGGATATGCAGGTGCAATTGTTGTCGCACTTGCAGTAGTTGGTGCACTAATTCCATTACCTGCGCTACTGATGATGCTGGGTGAAAAAGTGAATAAAGGTGTGGTGCGAAAGAACGCAATCACTCCAAAAACTGATGGCGGTTGGGCAAAACTTGCACGTTTTGTAATGCGCAGGCCAATACCGGTAGCACTCGTTTCGCTAGCAATTCTCGCGGTGATGATTGCGCCAATCTCTAATGTAAAGTTTTCACAAGTTGATAGCCGTGTACTTCCAAAGAGCGATCCGGCATATCAAGCATCAGCTTTTATTGAAGAGAAGTTTCCGGGACAAGAGAGCAATCCAATTGAAATTATCTTCCCGCAAGGCGCCGGAAAAGAATTTGCAGTTGCCGAGTACGCGCGCAACCTAAGTCAGGTACCTGGAATTGTTCGAGTCGGCGTTCCAGAAGTTAAGGGTGAAGCCGTTCGATTAATTGCAATCCACGAGATGGCGCCAAGAACTCCAGAAGCCCAAGATCTGATCAACCGAATTCGCCTACTGGATTCCTCAACCGAAGTATTAGTTGGCGGAATTGCTGCTGATTACGCCGATGCGCAAAAGGGCATTTCAGATACCTTGCCGTGGGTATTTCTCTGGATAACCATCTCGGTCTTAATTCTGCTCTTCCTATTTACCGGTTCAGTTCTATTACCTATTAAGGCCATATTGCTTAACTTCCTCTCCCTGACCGCAACCATCGGGGTTTTAACCTTGATCTTTATCGATGGCTATTTCACTTTCTTAGTTGGTGACTTTATAAATACCAAAACATTAGACACTAGCTCTCTGGTGCTAGTTGCCATAGTCGCGTTTGGACTATCGATGGATTACGAGCTCTTCTTGCTATCTCGAATTAAAGAAGAGCATGATTTAGGTAAATCTAATGAAGAATCTGTCGCACTAGGTCTTCAAAAATCGGCTCGAATTATTACAGCGGCTGCATTTATTCTTGCGATTGTCTTTGCTGCTTTCATAATAAGCGGAGTTACATCAATCAAGATGATGGGCTTTGGAATTGCATTTGCAATTCTTTTAGATGCAACTTTGATTCGAGCACTTCTTGTGCCAGCGCTAATGCGTCTATTTGGAAGTCTTAACTGGTGGGCGCCAAAATTCTTAAAGAAATTCCAAATTAATCATTAAATAATTTATTTATTATTTAGTAATTAAGTGTCCTTGGCCGGAGTTGAACCGGCGACCTACCGCTTAGGAGGCGGTTGCTCTATCCACTGAGCTACAAGGACTTAAAATTACATGTGAATTATCTAATGATAATTGTGCGTAATCCAACGGGGAATTGCTTTAAATAAATCATTAAGTTAAACTACGTGTCGAATCTCGTTTGGAGTTGATTTTCACCATGAAAGCGCTAGTTATAGGTGCTGGTGGAGTCGGTAGAGCGATTCTTAATATTGCATCACGAAGGTCTTTCTTAACTTCAGTGGTGGTCGCCGACCGAACCCTGGCACGTGCACAAGAAGCTGTCCATAGAGTTAAAGATCCACGATTCTCTGCTGCCCAAGTTAATGCTGCAGAACTAGAAGATCTTCGCGAACTCATCCGTAAAGCAGATCCTGACGTTGTAATTAACGCAGTTGATCCAAGATTTGTAATGCCAATTTTCTTGGCCTGCGAAATTGAAAATACAAATTACATCGATATGGCGATGTCACTTTCGCGCCCACATCCTCATTACCCGCACACAGAAACCGGCGTGAAACTAGGCGATGAACAATTTGCTCGTGACTGGAACTGGGAAGAACGAAAGATCTATGCCTTAGTTGGCATGGGCGTTGAGCCTGGCATGAGCGATATCTTTGCTAAATATGCCGATGATGAGATGTTTAGTCGGATTGATTCAATTACCGTTCTTGATGGCTCCAACCTTCGTGTTGAGGGCGCAGATTTCGCACCTTCTTTCTCAATTTGGACAACTATTGAAGAGTGCTTAAACCCACCGTTGGTTTGGGAGGATGGCCGTGGTTGGTTTACAACCGAACCATTTAGTGAATTAGAAACTTTCGATTTTCCAGAAGGAATTGGGCCTGTCGAGTGTGTAAACGTCGAACACGAAGAGGTTGTTCTAATCCCGCAGAAAATTGATGCCAAGAAAGTTAACTTCAAATATGGACTTGGCGCAGAATTTATTCAGATTCTTAAGACAATAAATATGCTCGGAATGGATCGTAAAGAAAATGTTGATGTCCAAGGCGTTTCGGTTGCACCTCGCGATTTATTGGCAGCTTCATTACCTGATCCAGCAACACTTGGTGCGCGCATGAAAGGAAAAACTTGCGCAGGCGCATTAGTAAAAGGTTTAGATAAGAATGGCCAACCAAAGGCGGTTTACATCTATAACGTTGTTGATAATGAGTGGTCTATGAAGGAGTATGGTGACCAAGCAGTTGTTTGGCAGACTGCAGTCAATCCAGTAATTGCGATGGAGTTAATTCATCGTGGAGATTGGAAACCTCTCGGCGTCAACGGCCCAGAATGGTTTGATCCAAAACCTTTCTTAAAACTGATGGAGGAATACGGAACAACCTGGCATATCCGTGAGGAGTCAACTGCCGGTATTGTTAAGTAATGCCCAACCCGATTGCATTAATCACCGGTGCATCTGCTGGTATTGGCGAAACCTTTGCCGAATTTCTTGCAGAAAAAGGTCATGACTTAGTGATCGTGGCTCGTGATCAAGTTCGTTTAGAAGAACGAGCGAAGAAGTGGCGCGAAAAATTCATGGTTGATGTCGAAGTTCTAAAAGCAGATCTAGCTACCCATGAAGGTATTCATAAAGTCGAATTACGGATTGAAAATCGCAGCAGACCAATTGATGTTCTTATTAACAATGCCGGCTTTGGAATTAATTCCAGTTTTCTCATCAGTAATCGCCAAGCCGAAAATGATTTACTAGATGTACTAGTACGTGCCCCACTTCGCTTTATGCATGCTGCGCTTCCAGCGATGAAGGAACGCAATAAAGGAATCATCATCAATGTCTCCAGCGTTGCTGGCTGGATTGCTGGCGGTAGCTATAGCGCAGCTAAATCATTTCTGACTGTAATGAGCGAATCACTTCATACCGAACTAAAAGGATCTAATGTAAAAGTCCATGCGTTATGTCCAGGATTTACCAGAACTGAATTTCATCAAAGAGGAAAGATGAAGATGTCAGCTCTACCTAACTTCATGTGGCTCGATGCCAGAAAAGTTGTCTCTGATGCTTGGAAATCGGCAAATGCTGGAAAGGCGCTATCGGTTCCCGGATTTCAATATAAAGTTTTGAAAAAAATTATCGATATCGCGCCTCGCTCGTTAGTGCGCAAGGTTGGAATGGGCGCAAGAAAGAAACAACGTTAAGTTCTAGCATCCGCACTTGCTTTAGGCAATAGCGCAATCATCCACATTTTCTTTATTAAGCAGATTTAATTTTTTGGATTAGTCGTTACCATCAAGGGTGCGTTTCTTTCCATCGCTAACGCTATTTCTCTACATCGCGTATCGATTTGAGAATCCACCTGTATGGTGGAGCGAATTACTTCTATATAACTTGGTATTGCTCGTATTAATAGTTTCAATATTTCTAGCTCGCGTACCTGATGATCGATGGGGCCGCCGTGGCTTTTGCGTCGCATTATTTTTCTGGGGCGTTGGCTCTGTTACATCATCTATAGATTCATTCTTTCCGACGGAGATGACAGTCATTTCAGAGACTTTTTACTCACTTTTCTATCCCTTTGCGCTCTTTGGTTTGATTCGTGCACTTCGCCATCAGGAAAAGAGCCATGCTCTCGAACTAATAGATACATTAGTGATTGCCTTAAGCGGAACAACATTACTTTCAACTTTTGCTTTAAAACCGGCTGGTACCGAGATTATTGGAAGTGAGTTTGAAGTTTTCTTAGCAATTCTCTATCCAATTGGCGATCTAATCCTGCTATTTGCAGTCCTTTCAATTGTTCTACTTCAACACTTAACCTTTAGGAACTTCTTTATATTGCTTGGTGTACTTACTTACACAATAAGTGATTTCTACTATTTGTGGGCTAGTGAGAACTATTCATATCAATTTGGTTCGCTGACAGATACTGGTTGGCTCTTTGGATTTATATTGATTGG
>JACCDH010357135.1_pt1 | contig 19445 bp, 19 predicted proteins | sample 7442481 | NCBI WGS metagenome assembly JACCDH01 (sample SAMN15323433, study PRJNA562643) | freshwater metagenome | isolation source: river surface water | place: USA:Blue River Watershed | collected 2017-08-15 | reverse complement strand
TCAAAGCCATAAAATCTCAATAACCAATCTGTTTGATACAATCGATTCTCCCGAACCATTGGTACCGGTGTATTCTTGCTTGGCAGACGCGAATCATCGGCCACTGGCACATACCCTGAATAATAAACCCTCTTTAAATTATATGTGTGATAAAAGTATTTCGCTGTATATAATATTTGCATATCACTCTCTCCACTTGCCCCTATCACCATTTGAGTACTTTGTCCGGCCGGCGCAAACAATGGCGTCTTCTTAAACACTTTCTTCTCTTCCTTATACAATTGAATTCCATTTTTTAAATCATTCATCGGCCTCTCCATATCTTCTCTGTTTTTATCTGGCGCTAATCTTTTCAATCCCTCGATAGTAGGCAATTCAATATTCACACTTAATCGGTCAGCATATAAAGCAGCTAGGTTCATCAGTTCTTTACTTGCACCTGGTATTGCTTTTAGGTGGATGTAACCGTTAAACTTATGTTCGGTACGTAATTTTTTCGCAATCAAGACCAGTCGCTCCATTGTATAATCTGAATCTTTAAATATGCCAGAACTTAAAAACAATCCCTCTATATAATTTCGCCTGTAAAAGTTCATCGTTAAATCAACTACTTCTTGTACCGTAAAAGCTGCTCTTTTAACATCATTTGATTTACGAGATGTGCAATAAGCACAATCGAAAATGCAATGATTGGTTAATAATATTTTTAGCAATGAAACACATCTACCATCTTCCGTATAGGTATGACAAATTCCCATTCCACGTGCATCACCCAAGCCTTTATTATGATTTGTTCTTGAACTTCCACTAGATGCACAAGAAACATCGTATTTTGCAGCATCAGATAAAATGTTGAGCTTTTCTTTTATTCTATCGAAATTCATATTGCTAATATTATGAGCATAAAATTACTAAATATTTTAGCAATATTTGTAATAAATATTGAAAAAAATGGATATTGTTAAACAATTAAGCCTAGGTAACTCAAAACCAAATAGTTTGAAAATTGCAAGCTATGTTGGAGCTGATGTCGATCGACTCGATTTGTTAATGAACATTGTTTTTGGTGAAAATTTTGAGCTAGCACAACGTGCAAGTTGGGCGATGATTTTTGTCTATGAGCATCATCCGTATTTATTTAAAAAATATCATGAATCACTCATAAAAGTATTAGCACGCGACGATTGTCATGATGCAGTTCATAGAAATTGTAGCAAAGTTTTAGAGACCGAGGTATTAGATGAAGAGATGCAATCGCTGGTCTGGGACATTGGAATTAAAAGATTGCAAAGCATGCAAACTGCCATTGCTGTGAAAGCTTATTTAATGACCATCTTAGCAAAAATCGCTCAAGAATATCCAGAACTTTCTGAAGAATTATTTAGCATCATAGAAGTGCAATACACATACGGTTCAGCGGGATTTAAATCAAGAGCGAAGAAGGTGATGAAGATGCTGGGGAAACAATTAGATTTGTGATACGTTATTATTGTATTGAGTATTGGGTACTGAGAGTGCAAATCATAAGATATCGTGCATTCATCGTTCTTAATTTTTAATACTTAACCCTTAATTTATTTTGAATACGCACATCATCTACGATCACCACTGCAAGCTATGCAAAGCCTCTGTCGATTTTCTCTCAAAGAAAGATCGAAAGAAATTGATTTCGTATGTTCCATTAGAATCTTCTGAAGCTCGTCAGGTTTTAAAAACTGCTGGTGTAAATTTCATGATGAAAAATACTGTGTATTTAGTACATGAAAATAAAGCATATATTAAATCAACCGCTGTTCTGAAAGCCTTGTCTTTATTACCTTTCCCCTATTCAATTCTTGGTTATTTAAGAATATTTCCGCTGTTTATTCGAGATGGGGTTTATAATTTTATAGCGAGGAACCGCTATAGATTTAATTAGCAAATTTGATAATTAGCAAATGTGATAATGTCGTTTCTATTATCACATTTGCTAATTTGCTAATTATCACATTAAAACTCTTTCTTAAGGCTTTCTACAATTTCAAACACCGCTGGGCAGTACAAAGTATTCTGCAAGGTTATGTCTATTATGCTTCTAAATTGTTTGTCGCCTGTATGAGGATAACCTCGGCATGCTTCGGGGCGTGCTTCGTAAACGGAACATTTGTTGTCGCCTTTTAAGAACGGACAAGGGGCACCATGATGAACGAAATCACCATCTTCATCCATTTCTAAATATCGTTCCATAAACACTTTTGGTTTCACACCTAAGTGTTTTGAAAGTCTGCGGATGTCTTCTGGTTCGAAGGTCGGACTTATAGTCTTGCAACATCCAGCGCAATCTAAACAATCAATCTTTTGAAAGGCAGCATCATGTGCTTTATCAACAATTTCTTGTAAATCTTTTCTTCTTGTTTTCTTTAAAACACTAAAGAATTCAATATTATCGGGTTCTGCTTTTTTTGCTTTACGCGCAAAAGCTTTTAAGTCAATCTGATTTTTATTCGCCATTTTATTTTACCCAATCTTTTAATCCTAATTCTTTAATCACATTATCTGCCTTATCAACTTTTTGTGCAACCCATAATACATAACGGATGTCACAACCTATCGAACGTGAGTACGATTCGTTCCATGCAAAATCATTAATCGTTGCCTCGAAAGCTCTGTCGAAATTGACACCTACAAGGTTTCCGTTTTCATCCATAATGGGGCTTCCTGAGTTACCGCCTGTAGTATCCATATCATATAAAAATGCAAGTGGTACATCAGTTTTGTCTTTCGTTAACCAAGGTCCGAAGTCTTTTTTCTTATACAACTCTCTAATATAATCTGGTAAATAATAATCGCCTTCTTTTGTTCCTTTTTCTATTAATCCGGTTAAAGTAGTAGTAGGTTTCATATAAGTCGCATCAACCGGTGTATAACCTTTCACATGTCCGTATGTTAAACGTAATGTGCTGTTCGCATCCGGAATGAAATCAGTTTTCTTGAATAGAATGCTCACATTCACAAAGTCTGCTAAGAGCTTATTCAACTTACCATTTCGAACTTTTTGAATCGCATTTTTCTTATCTACTTCTGCAGCTGCATTCACTGCAAGATCTAACATCGGATCTTTCAATTCCATGAAATTCTTCAATGGTAGATCTAATACATCGCTTAAATATTTTTCAGTATTGAATTTTGTCTTCGCAAATAATTGATCAACATATTTATTTACAAAGGCATCGTGGTTTTTATATTTAGTATAACTGTAAGCAGGTATTACATTGTATTGCTCTGCAACAGGTAAGTTAAGTCCGTCTAATAAAGCGCGCTTCAACAATCTCTTCTCTGTCTCTAAAACATAAGTATCATATAAAGCATTGATTTGTTTTTTAGCTGCGGATGATTGTTCTTTATAAACTTTCTCTTGTTCTTCAACTTTTGCTGCTTCAATTTTCTTACGCATTTGCAACATAATATTTGCAGCGCTTAATGCATTTGAACTAGGTATCAACTGCTCCATCACCAAGTATTTCTTAGCATCTGCGAAGATTTCATTGTACACCATTTCGATGTTATTCATTAAGCTACCGTATTGAGTTTTTAAATTCGGGTCAGCATCAATGAATTTTTGCAATTCCTTTTCTTGGGCATATTTTTGATTTACCAATTGTATACCAGATAAGCCTTTGATTTTCCCTTTATAATTTTTTAAAACGTTTGCTTTTCTTTTGATACGAGAAGCTTGCTTTAGCTCAAGCTCTTTATTTACTGATGTTTGAGCCATTTGATCATTCTGCCATTCATACAATGAAGAAATGTATGGCAATTGAAATTTCTCTTGGTACTCCACATATTTAGCTGGGTAATTTCTGAAAGTTCTACCAGGATAACCTAATATGAAAACAAAGTCACCATCGTTAGCACCATTTGGATTTACTTTTAAGAATTTCTTAGGTTTATAAGGGACATTCTCTTTTGAATAAGTAGCTGCCGATCCGTCTTTTGCCACATATGCTCTCAAGAAAGAGAAGTCACCCGTATGACGAGGCCATACCCAGTTATCACTTTCTCCACCGAACTCCCCTATTGCGCGTTGAGGAATATAAACAAGTCGAACATCCTTAATAATTTTATAACGGAACAAAACATAAGTTCTGCCGATAAACATTTCAGAGATTTCAGGTTTTATGCTAGCATCTTTTGCTTGTTCTTCTTTAATGATTTCAGCAATCTTTTTATTGATAGCGTTGATACGTTCAACCGGGTCGTTAACATCCTTCACACTCGATAAAATTTTATCGCTCACATCTTCATATGAATCGGTGATTTTACAAGTCAAGTTTTTTGCAGGTATTTCTTGTTCCATTGTTTTAGCAACGAAACCATTTGTCAAATAATCATTCTCAGGTGTGCTTGCCAATTGTACCGATTCGAAAGCACAATGGTGGTTGGTAATGATCAAACCCGCATCAGAGAGAAAAGATCCTGTACATCCGCCTACATTTACTAAGGCATCAATTAAGCTAAGACCATTCGGATTATAAACTTCTTTCTGATCAATTTTAAGTCCAGCTTTTTTCAAATCAACCTTTTGAATTTCACTCAATGGGAACATTCCTTCTTCAGGTGCTATTGCAGAGAATTGAAAAGCACCCAAAGTAATGAGGGCACATGTGAAAAATAATTTCTTCGACATACCTTTTAATTTTTTAGTTTTACAATGTACAGATTCAAAAATATACTTTCTTATTAAAGAAACCGAATGATTTGAATGATTGTTAATAATTTATGGCAGAAGATTTAATCATACAAGATAACTTATCTAAAGAAGAGAAATACAAGGCATTAGTACCTCAAATTAAAGCATTGCTTGAAGGTGAAGATGATGTTATTGCTAATCTTTCGAATGTGGCGGCGGCATTGAAAAGTACTTTTAATTTTTGGTGGGTAGGCTTTTATATAGTAAAGCAAAATGAACTTGTACTAGGCCCCTTTCAAGGTCCGGTTGCTTGCACACGCATACAAAAATCACGAGGAGTCTGTGGTACAAGTTGGGCACAAGCTAATACTATTATAGTGCCGAATGTCGATGAATTCCCCGGACATATTGCATGCAGTTCATTATCGAAATCAGAGATTGTAGTGCCGATGATTAAGAACAATGAAGTATGGGCGGTATTAGATGTTGATTCAGAATTTTTAAATCATTTTGATACTTCGGATGCCAAGTATTTAGAAGAGATCGTAGCGATGCTATAATGGAAAAGCCAATTCTATATTTTATTTCAGGCTTAGGAGCCGATCATCGTGCTTATATGTTTTTGAATTTCGAAGAGTATGAATGCAAGTATATTCAATGGGTTGAGCATGATGATAAAGATACCTTGGCAGATTATGCTAAGAAACTTTTGGTACAATTTGATACCTCTAAACCTATAGTCATTATTGCTACTTCATTAGGAGGAATGATCGCTACAGAGATCAATAAACTTATAAAAGTAAAACACACCTATTTAATTTCAACAATAAAATCAAAGGCTGAACAGCCCAGTTATTTCAAATTGTTCAGAACATTACCTGCACATCAATTAATTCCTGATAAAGTATTAGGCAATCCGAATTTCTGGATGAAATTATTGTTTCCGGCTGGAGTAAAACCCGAATGGAAGAAATTATTTTTCGACATGTTCTCACAATGGTCGCCATCATTTTTAAGATGGGCGATGCATGCAGTTTTACATTGGAACAATACTGAAACCATTCAAAACTTCACACATATTCATGGAGACCGTGACATCGTATTCCCGATACGATTTGTTAAAAATTACCACTTAATAAAGAATGGAACACATGTGATGGTGTTGAGTAGAGCGAGGGAGATTCGCTCTATGATAAAGAGTCAATTATCTAATTAGCCAATATGCCAATTTAATGTGACCTATTGGCTAATTGGCTAAGTGACTTATTCCCTAATTTAAATAGTGGCTATACACTTCAACTCTATCGCTATCGGTGTTGGTAGACAGTTGATTTCGCAGGTTGTGCGACATGGTAAATTGTCTTTGAAATATTCAGCATAGATTTCGTTGTATTTTTTGAAATCATCTTTCATATTCGTTAAAAATACAGTAACATCTACCAGCTGCTCCCATGATGAGCCAGCTTCTTCTAAGATCATTTTAACATTATTGAAAACTGATCTGCATTGAGTTTCGATATCGTATGAAACGATGTTTCCATTTTCATCTAATTCAACACCGGGTATTTTCTTCGTCCCTTTTTCTCTCGGACCTACTCCCGATAAAAATAATAAATTACCTACCCTACGCGCATGCGGGTACAAACCAACGGGTTCAGGTGCTTTGCTTGAGTTTATGATTGACATGATTTTAATTTTTGTTATAATCTTATTTTTTAAATGTACTGAGTATTGAGTATATGGTACTGAGAGTGCTATCAATTTTCCTAATTGCAATCTGATTCCTTCTCAGTACCCTATACTCAGTACTCAGTACGCAGTACCTAGTACTTAATACAAACATTTTTCGGTTCCGTGAAAAACCTTATCGCTTCCCATCCACCTTCTCTGCCTACGCCAGAGTTTTTCATGCCGCCAAATGGTGTACGTAAATCACGTAATAACCAAGTGTTAATCCAGATAATTCCCGACTGTACTTTATCTGCCATGCGATGTGCACGATTTAAATCATTCGTCCAGATGGTTGCGGCTAATCCGTATTCTGTTGCGTTTGCATATTGTAATGCTTCCGCTTCAGTGTCGAAAGGCATGATGGTTACTACCGGACCGAAAATTTCTTCCATGTTCGTGCGGCAATCATATGCTAATCCTTCGATAACTGTTGGTGCAATGTAATAACCGTTTGAAAATTCTCCCTCTAATTTTACTGCGTGTCCGCCTGCCAAAATAGTACCACCCTCTTCTTTTGCTAACTCAATATATGATAGAATTTTTTCGTAATGATTTTTTGATACAATAGCCCCGATGTTAACATCCGAAGAAGGTTCACCAATCTTTAAAGATTTTACTCTGTCAACAAAGGCGATTTTGAATTTCTCGTAAATGCTGCGTTCTACAAAAATTCTTGAGCCGCATAAACAAATTTGTCCCTGATTTTCGAATGAAGAACGAACACTCGTTTTTATCATTTCATCGAAATCACAGTCGGCGAAAATGATATTAGGATTCTTACCACCTAATTCAAGTGATAACTTCTTAAACATAGGTGCTGCAATGCTTGCAATGGTTCTGCCTGTTGCAGTTCCACCTGTAAATGATATTGCTTTTATATCTTTATTTCTGCTAATCTCATCTCCTACTTTTTGCCCTAGTCCGTGTACGATATTTAAAACTCCCTTAGGCAAGCCAGCTTCAATACAAACCTCAGATAGTAGATAAGCTGTATAAGGTGTAATTTCAGATGGCTTCGCGATCACACAATTACCAGTCGCTAAAGCTGGTGCAATTTTCCAACTGAATAAATACAATGGTAAATTCCAAGGTGAAATACAAGCAACTACACCAATTGGTCTGCGTAAAGTATAGTTGATACCAATGCCCTCCATGTAATGTGATTCTGACGATTGTTGTTGAATTGCAGTGGCGAAAAATCTGAAGTTAGAAACCGCACGTGGAATATCAACTCTAGTAGCTAATTTAATAGGCTTACCATTATCGAGTGATTCAGCTTTTGCAAATTCATCGAGTCTACATTCAATACCTTTTGCAATAGCTTCGATGTATTGTGCACGTTTCTCGTAATGCATATTTGCCCAATCGTTTTCAGCTTCTTTAGCAGCCGCAACCGCAAGCTGTACATCTGAAGCATCAGAGTCTGGAATCATAGAAAATACAGTACCTTTCGAAGGATCTATATTTTCTAAATATTGTTTTTTCAACGGCTCAATTAGTTCACCATTGATGTAATTTTTTAAATATATCATATGTTAAAATGCGGATGTTCTTCCACCATCAACCGCTATGCTTTGTCCATTTATATATGCTGCCGAAGGAGATGCTAAAAATGCTGCCAATGCAGCGATCTCCTCTGCAGTACCAAATCTGCTAGCAGGAATTTCTGCTAACATTTCTTTCTCTACTTCATCAACTACTGAATTTGTTTTTGAAGCTTTACCTTGAATAATATTTTCTAATCTAATAGTTTTCGTTGCACCAGGTAAAACATTATTAACTGTAATTCCATGTTTTGCAACTTCGAAACTTAAGGTCTTCGCCCAACCAGCAACTGCTGCACGTGTTGTGTTTGAAACACCTAAGCCTTTCAATGGTTGACGAACAGATGTAGAAACTACATTGATAATTCTTCCCCATTTATTTTTGCTCATATGAGGTAAAACCAATTGAGCTAAAACATGATTACTTAAAAGATGAGATTGATAAGCAGCGATAAATGCTGATGGTTCAGCCTCCGCAATCGCACCTGCTGGAGGTCCGCCAGTATTATTCACCAATATATCTATCGGATTTTCGGCGATGTATGATTCAGCTTTCGCTTTCACATTTTTAGAATCAGAGAAATCTCCAACGATATATTCATGTTTTGCATTGCCAGGTAACTCAGCAAGTACTTCTTTTAAAGCTTGTTCGTTTCTAGCAAACAATGTCACAGCAGCACCTTGTTTAGCTAATTCAATGGCAATGGCTTTACCAATACCCTGAGTACTACCACATACCAATGCTCTTTTACCACTTAAGTCTAAATTCATAATCAATATTTGCTCAAAGATACCGAAATGACTGATATGAAGAAATGAAAAAAGCAGGTTTAAAAGCTTTGTAAAGCATTTTGCAAACATTACCTTTACAAAAAATAGAAAACATTATGGCAATTCAACGTCCCTTTAATTTTAAAAAATGGATTGATGAGAACAGGCATTTATTAAAACCACCTGTAGGTAATCAACAAGTTTATAAAGATGCTGAGAACTTTATTGTAATGGTTGTCGGCGGTCCGAATTCTAGAAAAGATTTTCACTATAACGAGAGTGAAGAATTATATCTTCAGATTGAAGGTGATATGGTTTTAAGAATTGTTGAAGATGGCAAGCAAGTTGACATCCCGATAAATGAAGGCGACATGTTTTTATTGCCACCGAAAACACCTCATTCACCACAAAGGCCAGCAAATACTGTAGGATTAGTCATTGAAAAAGTTCGTGAGAACAAAGAGATCGACGGCTTTTTATGGTTCTGCGAAAAGTGTAATGAGAAATTATACGAAGAGTATTTTGAGTTAACAGATATAGTAGCACAATTACCACCAGTGATGGAGCGCTTTTATTCATCAGAAGATAAGAGAGTTTGTAATCATTGTGGGAGTGTGATGGAACCACCCGTTAAAAAATAATTCAGAATTCAGAATTCAAAATTTATTGAATTCTGAATTTTGAATTTTGAATTCAATAGCATGCGCATAGACATTCACACCCACATCATCCCCGAACACATGCCTCGTTGGGCTGAGAAATTCGGATACGGTGGGTTCATACATTTAGAGCACCATAAGCCTTGTTGTGCAAGGATGATGCAAGACGATAAATTTTTCAGAGAGATTCAAGATAACTGCTGGGATGCTGATACTCGTATTAAAGAGTGTAATCATCACCATGTAGATGTTCAAGTACTTTCTACTATACCAGTAATGTTTTCGTATTGGGCTAAGGCTCAAGATGCTTTAGAGGTTTCGAAATTTTTAAACGATCATATTGCCGATGTAGTTCGTCGCTATCCGAAGAGATTTGTCGGTTTAGCTACCATCCCACTACAAGACATAGATTTAGCGGTGAAGGAATTACATCGTTCAGTTAAAGAATTAGGATTAGCGGGGGTTCAAATAGGTTCACATGTGAATGATTTGAATTTAAATGACGAGCACTTCTACCCTTTTTATGAAGAAGCAGAAAAACTAGGTGCAGCAATTTTTGTTCACCCTTGGGATATGATGGCGAAGGAGAAAATGCAAAAGTATTGGTTGCCTTGGTTAGTCGGAATGCCTGCTGAATCATCACTTGCAATTTGCTCGATGATTTTTGGAGGAATATTTGAGAAGTTTCCAAAACTACGTGTCGCATTTGCACATGGTGGTGGATCATTCCCAGCAACGATTGGTAGAATTGAACACGGTTTCAATGTTCGCCCCGATTTAGTTGCGATAGATAATAAAGTAAACCCTAGAGAATACTTAAATAAATTTTACATCGATACATTGGTACATGACCCAATGATGTTAGATTATTTATTGAATTTATTCGGACCTAATCAATTAGCATTAGGTACAGATTACCCCTTTCCATTAGGAGAATTAGAGCCGGGTAAATTAATTGAAAGTATGCCTTATACCAACGATATAAAAGAGCGCTTGAATTCAGGCACAGCTTTAGAGTGGTTAGGATTAGATAGAAAAATGTTTTTATAATTATGCCATACGATAATACATTAGAATACGCACAGCGAAAAGATCAAGAAGATAAATTACATCAATTTAGATCTCAGTTTTTGTTTCCGAAACATGAAGGAAAGCAAGCTATTTATTTCTGCGGAAATTCATTAGGCTTACAACCCAAGAGAACAAAAGATTACGTTCTAGAGCAATTAAATAATTGGGAGGAGTTTGGTGTTGAAGGGCATTTCAAATCTAAAACCCCTTGGATGTATTATCAAAAAACTACGAAAGAAAGCTTAGCGAAAATTGTTGGAGCTAATGCAAATGAAGTGGTGGCGATGAATCAGTTAACTGTGAATTTGCATTTGATGATGGTTAGTTTTTATCGACCTACAAAAGATCGTTATAAAATCATTATGGAGGCAGGTGCATTTCCTTCTGATCAGTATGCAATGGAATCACAGGTGAAGCATCATGGCTACCATCCAGAGCAAGCAATTATTGAATTAAAACCTCGTGAAGGTGAATATACATTACGCAAAGAGGATATTTTAGAGAGTATAGAAAAGCATGGTGCTGAGTTAGCATTGGTGATGATGGGTGGTGTGAATTATTACACGGGGCAATTATATCCGATGCAAGAGATCACAGAGAAAGCGCATGAAGTGGGTGCATATTGCGGATTTGATTTAGCGCATTGTGCGGGTAATGTGCCCGTGAAATTACACGATTGGAATGTAGACTTCGCGGTTTGGTGTTCTTATAAATATTTGAATTCGAGTCCGGGTGGTATCTCTGGTATCTTCGTTCATGAAAAACATGCAAACAACCCAGATACTCCTCGTTTCGCTGGATGGTGGGGATATAAAGAAGATACACGTTTCTTGATGCAAAAAGGATTTATACCAGAGCCAGGTGCAGAAGGATGGCAGTTAAGTAATGTACCAGTTTTACAAATGGCAGCGCATAGAGCAGCATTAGATTTATTTGATGAAGCAGGTATAGAAAATTTAAGAGCAAAGAGTATAGAGTTAACGAACTTTATGCAACATGTAATTCAAGAAGCGAATAAGAGAATAGGATCAGAAAAATATAAAATCATCACTCCTATCTATCATGAAGAAAGAGGATGTCAATTATCGATCATCTGTAAAGAAGGCGGTAAAAAAGCCTTTGATACGTTAACATCCAAGGGAATTATTGGCGACTGGAGAGAGCCAGAGGTATTGCGTTTTGCACCAGTACCTTTGTATAATAGTTTTGAGGATGTGTGGGTGTTTGGACAGGAGCTTAATTAGCAAATGTGATAATTAGCCAATTAGCCAATTGAACGTTTAATAAACTGTAGAATATTATTTGAAATTTATATAAATTAAAAAAGTTTGAGTCTCAGTACTCAATACTCAGTACCCAATACAAAATTTAAATTATGCAAAAAAACATAACACTAATCGGTGCCGGACTTGTGGGTTCATTATTATCAATGTATTTAGCAAAGCGCGGACATAAAGTAGATATTTTTGAGAAGAGAAGTGACATGCGTAAAGCAGGTTATGTAGGTGGACGATCTATCAATTTAGCCTTAAGTCATAGAGGTTTCAATGGCTTAGCAGCATTAGGTTTGGAGGAAGAGATTCGTAAAGTTGGTATACCTATGTATGGTAGAGTTATTCATCAATTTAATGGTGATGTTCAATATCAAGCTTATAGTAAAGAAGATGAAGCAATTTATTCTGTATCGAGAGGTGTATTAAATAAAAGATTGATAGAGCTCGCTGATGAAAATGAAAACATTAACATACATTTTGATCAAAGATGCTTCGATATGGATATTAAAAATGCTATAGCGCATTTTGAACATAACGATAGTAAAGAAATTAAAGAAGTAAAATCTGATGCAATTTTATCAGCCGATGGAGCTTTCTCTGCAGCACGTCTAGCCTTGCAAACAAAGACCGATCGATTCGAATATTCACAACACTACATTGATCATGGTTATAAGGAATTAACAATTCCTGCAGGTGAGAATGGTACATTTTTAATAGAAAAAAATGCTCTGCACATTTGGCCACGTAGTAATTATATGTTAATTGCTTTACCTAATCTGGATGGTAGCTTTACTTGTACTTTGTTTTTTCCATTTGATGGTAATCCATCTTTCAATAGTTTAAAAACTAGAGAGCAAGTAGCAGAATTTTTTAACACTCAATTTGCTGATGTAGTAAAAATGATTCCGAATGTTGTTGATGAATACATGGAGAATCCGACGAGTTCATTAGTTACAGTACGTTCATTCCCTTGGTCATATTCAGATAAGTTATGTTTGATGGGTGATGCATCTCATGCGATTGTGCCATTCTTCGGACAAGGAATGAATGCAGGATTTGAAGATTGTTTTGAGTTTGGTAAGATGTTAGATAAGCACGGTGATAATTGGGAAGCGATGTTTAAAGATTTCGAAAAAGCTCGTAAACCAAATGCCGATGCAATTGCAGATATGGCATTAGAGAACTTCATAGAGATGCGTGATAAAGTAGCTGATCAAAAATTCTTATTACGTAAAAAAATTGAAGCGAAATTGAACAAAAAATATCCAGATCAATACGTATCAAAATACTCATTGGTGAGCTTTAGTACTAAACCATATTCATACGCATTAGAAATGGGTTATCGCCAAGATGCCTTATTTGAAAAGGTTTTAGCAATTCCTAATATTGAAAATGTGTGGGATACTTCAGAGGTTGAAGGTAAGTATGAGGAGCTTTTGAAGGAATTTAACTTTATTAAATAAATTCAAAATTCAGAATTCAAAATTAATTCTGAATTCTGAATTCTGAATTTTGAATTTCCAATATGCTTTCAGTTGCGTACTCCCCAATTTACAGTCACCCACTCCCACCCGGTCATCGTTTCCCGATGCTAAAGTATGAGTTGATACCAGAGCAGTTGAAATATGAGGGAACTTTAGATAACAATCATTTTCATGAACCGAAGGAGGTTGAGGAGCGATATATTTTAATGGCCCATGATGCTGATTATTGGCGAAGACTGAAAGCACAAGAATTAACTTACCATGAAATTCGTAGAATAGGTTTCCCATTATCTGAGCAATTAGTAAAGCGAGAATTAATAATTACACAAGGAAGTATTGATGGAGCTTTGCATTCATTAAAATATGGTTGTTCATTAAATGTTGCGGGAGGTACACATCATGCAGGATCAAATTGGGGCGAGGGATTTTGTTTGTTGAATGATCAAGCGATTGCTGCACATTATTTATTAAGCAATAATCTTGCAAAACGAATATTGATCATCGATTTAGATGTACATCAAGGAAACGGCACAGCTGAAATTTTTCAAAACAACGATCAGGTATTTACATTTTCGATGCATGGTGCTAACAATTTTCCGTACAGAAAAGAACAATCTAATTTAGATATAGCATTAGCTGACAATACAATAGATCATGAATATCTATACATCCTAAGAAAGGAATATCAGCAAATAATCGAACAACATAATCCGGATTTTATATTTTATCAATCAGGTGTTGATGTACTCGAGTCAGATAAATTAGGAAAGCTCTCACTCAGCATAGATGCATGTAAAGAAAGAGATTACATTGTTTTAAATACAGCTAAAACATTAGGTATACCAATACAAATCAGTATGGGTGGAGGTTATTCAGAAGATATTAAATTGATAGTTGAAGCACATTGCAATACGTATAGGATTGCAGCAGAGCTTTTCGAATCGTAATTATTTTATGATTTTATATCTATAAAATTTACCATCAAGATCGAATGATATAATATAGGTTCCCTTTTCTAAGAAGTCTAAATTTTTGATTTGTACATGTTGATTTTCAATTCTAAAGTTATCTCTTAGAATTATTTTACCATCAAAGCTATTTATAGAAATTTGTAATTCTGTTTGAGAACTATTGTTTAATTTTACATTTAATACATCAGATACTGGTACAGGATATATTTTTATCTCTGCAAAGTCATTACTGTTTAGTCCCACTGTACTCGTTTCTTGGTACACTCTCATGTAATCAATTTCTAGAATACCTAAATTGAAATTACTTGCAATGTTACCTTGAATAGCAAAATTAATTAAAAGGTATTGATCAGCATTAAAAGGCCAAGTATCAGAATTTTTAATAGCAGGCTCATAAGTGTAATAGTCAATAGAATCTACACTAAAAGTAATTTTATCGCTTGTCCACTCCATCGCATAAACATGAAATTCAGAAGATGCGGTATTTAAAACTCTACCACCTTTATTCATAGTGTTGCCAAAACTTGAAGGAGTATGTATTGCGCTTTGAATAAAATTTTGATTGCTACCCCAATGCTCTAAAATGTCTATTTCGCCACATGCTGGCCAGGGCGTTGTTCCAAAACCTTTATTGTCGAAATATGCGCCAGGTTCATCAATGTTTTTTCCAAGTAACCAAACAGCTGGCCAAGTACCAACACCAGTTGGGAGTTTAGCTCTGAATTCAACACGACCATATTTAAAGGCGAATTTAGAATTCAATCGAGCAGAAGTATATTCTTTAGTAAAACCTTGATCATTGAATGTTTCTTTTTTTGCTGTGATTCTTAGTACACCATTGATACGAGAAGAATTCTCTGTCCTGTTTGTGTAATGTTGTATTTCCCCATTATACCAAGACCCGTTTAAAGGTAGTTTGGTTTGGTGAAACCATTTATTGGTATCTATCGCACCATATCCGTCGAATTCATCAGTCCAAACTAATTTGTATGATTTACTAGCTTGAGAAAATACCGAATTCAAAGAACCTATAAAAGTGATAATTAGAATTAGTGATTTTAGATTATAGGTTCTTGAATAGAATTTCATAATGTGTTTATTTAACCTGCGATAGCATCAATGATATCATATTTAGTTATGATGTGAGTATTGCCTCCCATATCGGTAACTAAGACTGCTGAGTTTTCTTTTGTAATCAACTTTGATACATCTTCAATACTAGCATTCGGAGCAATTACCGGAAACGGAGCTTGCATGATGCTTGATATCTTATTTGATTTAATATTATCTTGATTTAATAAGCAGCTGAATAGTTGATTGTCAGAAATAGAACCAACGAATTCATTACTATCATTTACTACCGGAATTTGTGAAATACCGTACTTATTTAATGTATTACAAACATCCCCAATAGCTTCATTTTCATTAGCAGTAACTAACTTTAATTCGCGATGTTTTTCAATTAAATCAATTGCAAATTTCGCTTTTTTATTTTCTAAGAATCCGCGTTCTCTTAACCAATCATCGTTATACATTTTACCTAAATAGCGAGTACCATGATCGTGGAAAATCACAACTACAACATCTCCTTCTTTGAACATATGTTTCATTTGAAGAATTCCCGCAATGGCCGATCCTGCTGAGTTACCGGCGAAAATACCTTCTTGTCGAGCAATTTCTCTTGTCATTAGAGCTGCATCTTTATCAGTAACTTTTTCAAAGTGATCAATAACATTGAAGTCTACGTTTTCAGGTAAGAAATCTTCGCCTATACCTTCAGTGATATACGGGTAAATTTCATCTTTATCAAATATGCCAGTTTCTTTATATTTTTTGAATACAGAGCCATAAGTATCAATACCTAAAACTTTAATATTCGGATTTTTCTCTTTTAAATATTTACCAGTGCCAGAAATGGTACCACCTGTTCCTACTCCTACTACTAAGTGTGTAACCTTGCCTTCTGTCTGTTCCCAAATTTCAGGTCCAGTTTGTTCATAATGCGCCGTAGAATTCGATAAATTATCGTATTGATTTGGTTTCCAAGCATTGGGAATTTCAGCTACTAATCTAGATGATACAGAATAGTAAGAACGAGGATCTTCGGGTTCAACGTTTGTCGGACAAACGATAACTTCAGCACCAAATGCACGTAAAGCGTCAACTTTTTCTTTAGATTGTTTATCAGTTGTAGTGAAAATACATTTATAACCTTTAATAACTGCTGCAATAGCAAGTCCCATGCCTGTATTACCAGATGTGCCTTCTATTATTGTCCCACCTGGTTTTAATCTACCATCCTTCTCAGCATCTTCAATCATTTTAAGAGCCATACGATCTTTGATTGAATTACCAGGGTTAGTCGTTTCAACTTTAGCTAAAATAGTTGCCGGAATATCTTTAGTAATCTTGTTTAATTTAACCAGTGGAGTATTGCCAATGGTTTCTAAAATATTATTGTACCACATATGGCAAAGATAAGTTTTCCCTCGAATGTTAGCAGTATTTATTTGTCATTTGAGAATGCTTGACTATTTTAGTAAAAATTAAGAATAACATATGAATAGATATTTTCTACTTTGTATATCTGCAATTGCGGTATTTAGTTATGCATGTCAACCTAATGATAACAAATCATTTAATATTGAAGAACAGAAAGCTAATTTAGCGATACTAGATTCTCAGTATAGTCATCATATCAAAGCTCAGCATGCTGATTCATTAAATAATTTATATAAATCAGATGCAGTTTTATTATCGCCAGGTGAGTCGGAGATAAAAGGACATACAGATATTAAGAATTGGTATGCAAATGCTTTTGAATACGGACTAAGAACTTGTGAATTTGAGAACACAACTGTGTTTGGAGATGAGCAATATTTAATTGCTAATGGACAGTGTATTGTAGGCTTAAAAATTGGAGATGCGGATACGTTAACGTATGAAAAATATAAGTATTTACATGTTTGGGAGAAGCAAGAAAATGGTAAATATAAAATTACGAGAGATATCTGGAACGCTGATAGAGCAGAGATTGTAGAATAATATGAAGAATAAATTAACACTATATATTTTTATAGCTTTAGTGCTTGGAGTAATCAGTGGATTGCTTTGCAATATCTATCCAGATTCTGCATTTGTTGTAACTTTTGTAGAATATGTGCCTTTACTGAGTGATATCTTTTTAAACTTAGTAAAAATGATTATAGCACCCTTGGTATTTTCAACTTTAGTAGTTGGGGTTGCTAAATTAGGTGATATAAATTCAGTTGGAAGAATCGGTGGTAAAACAATGTTATGGTTTATTTCTGCAACATTTGTTTCATTATTTCTAGGGATGATATTGGTGAATTTATTTCAGCCAGGCAAAATGATGCAATTACCCTTACCACCTGAAAATGCAAGTACTGGACTAGAGCACACAGCAATTTCAGTAAAAGAATTTATCAAGCATGTTTTCCCAAAGAGTGTATTTGATGCAATGGCGAAAAATGAAATTCTACAAATCATAGTATTCTCATTATTCTTTGGTATTGGCGCTGCAGCAACAGGTCCGAAAGCCGACGGTGTCGTTAAAGCGATGGATTCTCTAGCTCATATCATGTTAAAAGTTACAGGATATGTAATGAATTTCGCGCCTTTTGCTGTATATGGTGCATTAACTGCTGTATTAGCAAAGCAAGGTGCAGGTGTGTTAGTTAACTATGGGATATTCATCTTTGAGTTCTATGCATCCTTATTAATATTATGGGCAATAATCTTACTTGCAGGTTTTGCAGTTATACGTCAGAAAATTGTTTCATTGATAAAGCACATTGTAGACCCAATTTTAATTGCCTATACTACCTCTTCATCAGAAGCAGCATTACCTAAAACAATACATCAATTAGAGAAATTCGGTTGTAGTAATAAGATAGTGAGTTTCGTATTACCATTAGGATACTCGTTTAACTTAGATGGTTCAATGATGTACATGACTTTTGCTTCATTATTTATAGCTCAATCGTATGGTATTGATTTAAGTGTAGAACAGCAAATAACTATGTTATTGGTATTAATGTTAACTAGTAAAGGAATTGCAGGTGTGCCTAGAGCTTCATTAGTTGTTATAGCAGGTACATTATCTATGTTTAACATCCCTGAAACAGGGTTATTATTATTGATGGGTATAGATCCGATATTAGATATGGGCAGATCAGCGACGAATGTAGTTGGTAATAGCGTGGCAACGGCGGTGGTGAGTAAGTGGGAAGGAGAGCTTAATTAGCAAATTAGCCAATTAGCAAATGTGATAATTGTGCGTCTATTTAAAGTTGTTGTTTCTTTTTATTGTAGATATGGCTGAGTTTAACATTTTAAGAATCTCAGATATATTAGCCAATAAATGTTTTATGGGATATTGTTTGTAAACCTCAGAGATTAGTAATAGCCAATATTCGACTTCTTCAGCCTCTTTTGTTGCAATTTTGAGTTTATGTAAAAAATCGGATTTGCTTTCTGCGTTTTGTGCCTCATTTATATTAGCGCCGATTGAAGTCCCTGATTTTACAACCTGATTTGCTATCACATACCTTTTATCTTCAGTCAGAATATCACCAAAAATCAATATTTGTTTAGCAAATTCAAATGATTTATTTACAAGAGGATTATCATTACGCTTATTCATGTCCATGATTAAATTTAAAATATAGAATTCTGTAATAAAACTGCATTTATGCATCTTTTATTTAAAATTCTGAGAATGATCCCAGCATTTGCCAATTTGCTAATTATCACATTTGCTAATTCGTTAATATAAACCCTTGCAAATTAATTTCAGAATCCTTACATTTGCGACTCAAATAATTAAAAAAACATATTAACAAACCATGTACGCAATAGTAGATATAGCTGGACAACAGTTTAAAGTTGCAAAAGACCAACAAATCTTTGTACACAGATTACAAGGAGATGAGGGCGCTAGTATTGAATTTGACAAGGTTTTATTAGTTGACAATGGTGGTAAGATTTCAGTAGGTGCTCCTACTTTATCTGGTTCTAAAGTTACAGCTAAGATCCTGTCTCATTTAAAAGGTGACAAAGTAATCGTTTTCAAAAAGAAACGTAGAAAAGGATACAAGAAGAAAATCGGACATCGTCAGTATTTCACAAAGATCCAAATTGAGAACATTGTTGCTCAATTAATTAAAGAAGGTTTAACCAAATGAAAGAAAGTCAGAAATGGCACATAAAAAAGGGGCCGGTAGTTCGAAAGACGGTCGTGAGTCACAT
>JACCDH011743397.1_pt1 | contig 19455 bp, 16 predicted proteins | sample 7442481 | NCBI WGS metagenome assembly JACCDH01 (sample SAMN15323433, study PRJNA562643) | freshwater metagenome | isolation source: river surface water | place: USA:Blue River Watershed | collected 2017-08-15 | reverse complement strand
TTTCATCATAAACTCCGAAAAGTCTTACATTGTATGATAGTAATTTTATGGAGTTTTCTGAGGTATCATGATTAAAAAAACTTAGTGCAATTAATCTAAGATGAAATGAGAATCCAATGAATAAAACAAATGCACCAACATATTTAAATGGTATTTTTCGAACGAATGCAAGTATTGTAACTCCAAGGGCTGCAAATACCCAGATAGGGTATAATAAACCTATGTAAGGAAGCCATGAAATACTTTCTGGATGAAAGAATGGGGTTGCATAAGAAATTAAAAGCAAAGAGCTCGTGGTCCATAGGGCAAATTGTAGGATTCGATCAAATACTTTCATTTTTGCCCTTGATTAAATAAATAATCTTTTTCTTCCCTACTCAATGATTCATAACCAGATTTAGAAATTTTATCCAGTATTTCATCAATACGTTCTTGTTTTGCTTTTTTCTCTGCATTAAAAACTTCATCTGTTTTAAAGCGTGCATTTTTTCGCGGTGCAGTCCCTTGTTTTCTTTCGAACAACCGCGTTATTCGATTTAACATGTTTGATTGGCTATGAATATTTTGAACCGCCAGAAATCCGAAAAATGCGCCACCCAGATGCGCGAAATGTGCAATCTCATCAGAAGCACCAAGACCGATTAAATCTTTGGCTAGAAAAAACAAGGCGAGCACGTAAATAGGAATAGCAATTAAACCGAACAAATAAATTGGTGTTTGAGGCCTATACACGGCAATTGCTGAAAAGATAGCCATAATTGCGCCGCTTGCACCAACTACATAATGTGGAGGGGAGAAATCTGGAAAAAGAAAGCTAACTATTAGTTCGAATAAGTTCCCCATAATACCTCCAAAAACATAGGTGACTAGTAGTTTTTTTCCGCCAAAAACTTGCTCAAACATTGATCCTGCGAAGAACAAAAACAACATATTGAAGAAAAGATGCCCTAGGGAAAAGTGGGCAATAATACTTGTGAATAGTGTCCACGGTTTTATTACGAATTCTAAAACACTCGTAGGAAAAGTGAAGAGGCTTAATCCGATATTAGTACTTCCTAAGAGGCCTTCAATTAATCCAAGAATATAAACCGCTACAAAGATGATAACGTTCACAATAATTAAGCGCACGGTCATTTTTCCATTATTCAACTGGAATTTAATTTCTTCGAGAATACTGCGTTGCATCATGTAAAATCAATAAAAATTAGTTCGATCACGTTTCCGCCAATATAAGACAATGAGCGCACCTGCTATTGCTCCACCTACATGCGCCAAATGCGCAACTTGGTCATTTGGATTGTTTTGGTAAGATAGATAAACCTCATAAATAAAGTATCCACCGACTAAATATTTCGCTTTCACCGGAATAGCAAAGTACAGCATGAACTCTTGGTTAGGAAACAAAATGGCAAACGCGGCAAGAACGCCGAAAACAGCCCCGGAGGCTCCGAGCATAGAGGAATTTGATTGCATAACATAGTCGATGATCAAGGTCGCTTGTGACTGACTAATGTTACCCATATTGTTGATTTCAGATAAACTTTCTTGAATACTAGATGTGTTCGTAATGTAATAGTTTATAGTACTAATATCAATGCCTGAAGCAGAGATCTTAGACTTTAAATCAAAAAGTTGGTAAGCACTTATCGCGTTTTGAAGTAAGAACGCCCCAAATCCACACAGTAAAAAGAAAATGAAAAAACGTTTCGGTCCCCATAAGCGTTCTAAATACCCTCCAAGCATAACAAACAACCACATATTCATCAGTAAATGCAAGAAACCGGCATGGGCAAACATGTGCGTAACCACTTGGTATGGTTGAAATAGCGGGGAGCCAATGGCATGTGTGCTTAACAGCTGATTGAGGTCTACCCCCTTGCTTCCAAGTATCAATGTTAGAATAAAAACAAAAATATTTAGGAGCAGTAAATTTTTAGTAACCTGAGGAATGTTGTTTAACATGAAGTTATTTTATCAATTGGTTTAATTGTTCAAAAGCCAAGATTTGAATTATCGGCTCATTGGATGGACTCAAGGTATGGTCAGGACAACTAAATAAGCGTTGAATTTGCAGTTCAGCTTCTGATTTATTACTTATTCGATGATATCTAGCAGCATGTTTCACCATTTGTAGCACAAGTGAATGCGCCACATCTTCCTGATGTTGCTCACTATATTCTACACGGTCAATTAATTCTTCAAGACATTGTACAACACCATTTTCATGTAATATTTCGGGAGCACCCAAAATGTGTAATACCTGTTCTTCCAATGAGATATTAAACCCAAGTTGCTCAAAGGTTTTTAAATGATTCGATACAATGCGCACCTCTTGTTTTTCAAGGGGTTTATCGATAGGGAATAAAAGCATTTGCTGATTCAAGGGATGCTTTACAAAGGATTCAATACACTCATCATATAAGATTCTTTCTATCGCCCGTTTGGAATCAATCATCATTACTCCAGTTTTTACCGGTGTAAAGATGTATCGTCCCACCAATAAAAGATCAGCTACTGATTGAACATCGGTTATACCCGGCAATTCTTGTTGTTCAGGTAAAGGGGTTTCATTAATCGAATAAAACGATTGCCAATCCGCCTCATTTGGTGTAGTTGAACCAAATCCTTGCTCCTTAATTCCTTTCGAAAAACCATTCGATTTACCACTATGGGCTTGCGGTTTAAATGGGTTGAAATTAGGATCCACTTGAATGGTTGGTTCTACAATGGGTTGCTTATTAAAACCAGCTGGAAGATCAAATGCGGTTTCTAATTCAAAATCTAAACTTGGCATCAGATTAAACATACCTAATGATTGCCGGATAGTACTTAGCAGGATTGAATAAATGAAGCGTTCCTCTTCAAATTTTATTTCCGTTTTTGTTGGATGAATGTTTACATCAATTTTTGCAGGGTCTACTTCCAAGAAAATAAAATACGTAGGATGTGTTTTCTCCGGAATCAATCCTTCAAACGCTTTCAATACGGCGTGATTAAAATACGAGCTTTTAAAAAACCGTTTATTAACAAAAAAGAACTGACTGCCCCGTGTTTTTTTTGCAGTTTCTGGCTTTCCTATAAACCCAGTGAGTTTCACAATGTCTGTTTCTGACTCAATGGGGAAAACACGGTCGCCTGCATTTTTCCCAAGCACATCTGTAACTCTGCGTTTTAAATTTGCAGCACTTAAATTGTATATTGCTTGATTGTTGTGATGCAAAATAAAACTCACCTCTGGATGTGCGATAGCTATATATAAAAACGCATCTTCGATGTGATTAAATTCAATCGAGTCTGATTTTAAAAAATTTCGACGAGCGGGTACATTGTAAAATAGGTTTTTTACTTCGATCAAGGTACCTTTTGAACAAACCACCTCCTCATTCATTGCGATATTTCCACCCTCCATTTTGATGTGAACCCCAGTGAGCGCTTCTTCTCGCTTGGTTTTTAAGGATACATGCGCAACGGCACCAATGGATGCAAGAGCCTCCCCACGAAATCCCATCGTGGTTAATTTGAATAGGTCGTCAATGGCATCAATCTTACTTGTGGCATGTCGCTCAAAACATAGCAACGCATCTTCTGCATTCATACCTGAACCATTGTCCTGAATCGATATTAAGGTTCTTCCTCCATCCTTTATGTTTAGAGAAATCTCTGTTGCCCCTGCATCTATGGCATTTTCCATCAATTCTTTCACCACAGAGGAAGGACGTTGAACCACTTCGCCAGCGGCAATTTGATTGGCTAATTGAGTTGGAAGGCGCTTAATCACTTGCATATTGAACCTCGCCTTAAGCGATTAAACAAAAATAAGGATTATCCCTAAGAATAATCCTTACTTAACATTTCTTAGCGTGATTTATTACATGCGCACTACGGTGCCCATGTATTCTGATTTTTCACCAGCTTTAGGTTCAGATAGAGTTACTTTCCAAACAAAGGCTTTATTTGAATCACCCATCTTACCATATCGTCGATCAATTCCGTCCCATGGTAATGTTGCGTCAGTGCTTTCAAATACTATCCCGCCGTCATTAGGATCAATAATGATCATTCGGAACGGCGTGGCTCGTTGTGTTAGCGCATAAGGCATGAATGTGGTCTTGCGTGCATCTTGCGAAGAAGGCTCAAATGCATTAACCGCTAATAAATTATAGTCTTCTGACACATTGATTAATCCAGAGATTTCATTGGTACATCCGTTATCATCCGTTAAATCAATATGCACCAAGGTTGTTCCTTTATCAAATAAATGAAGGGTTAGATCTTTCCCTGTATTCTCTTTAATTTGTTTTCCGTAGCGTATGGATCGCACAGTGGCTTCTGTTTTTACATGAATGCCTTGAACAGGTAAGCCGTTTTCATAAATCATTTCATCCATAACAAGATCTCCCTTGGGGCCGGCAATCACATTCGATTGTAGAATTACCCCCGTTTTAGGGTCTATAATTTCAATGGTTCCAGCACTCAATTCAAGTTTTATCGAAGAATTAGGTTCCATTGAAAGCAACAAATTGTTACTTTTTAATGTAATCTCAAATCCATTTGTGTTTTTCAATTCAGAGGAAACGCCAGTACAGGTAGGCAAAACCAGCGGGTTGTATGTAAAAAGTTCTTTTGGTTTTGGGTTATCTAAAAGTTCAAGTGTATTGGATGGTAATTCATCAATCGTAGATGAAACACTTTGAAGTTGATTAAATACCGGTTCTGCTTCGGTATCGATAATGGTTGATTCTTTCCATTCAGGCAGCGGTTCAAGGTATTCACCGTGCATTGCGATTTCAGGTTGTTTTTCCTTCTTTTTCGAATGATTTACATGCGTTTTTACCTCGGTCTTATGCTGCTTAATGGTGGCTGTTTTTGGAGAAATAGGATCAGATACAGGAGTTGAAGGATCTGTAAAATACCATGTAGCACAAGTGATTCCAATCACCAACGCGGCACCTGGAAGTCCCCATTTTTTGAATGGATTTGTTTTAGGAGGCAATTGGCTGTCTAAGCGTTTTTCGAGAGCCTCCCAAGCAGTTGGATCATACGGTTCAGTGTGCGATTCGATTGCTTTTTTAAATATGTCATCTAATTTATCCATCAGTGTTGGATTTTTTTATATTTCGTTTCTAGCATTTTTTGCAAATTCATTCGAGCTTTTGCTAAGTTGGATTTTGACGTTCCTTCGCTAATTCCTAAGATTTCAGCGATTTCTTTATGAGAATACTCCTCAAACACATACATGTTAAATACGGTGCGATATGCAGGAGACAAGCGATCAATACAATCAATGGCAACCTCATATTTAACCTGTAATTCTTCTAAGGCTTCTCGCTCCTCCATGGCATTTTCAGCTGGCACCTTAAAGTCATTGTCTTGATCAGACAAAAACGGATTTCGTTTCGCTTTTCGAATCGCATCAATTGCAGTATTCGAAAAAATTCTACGCATCCATCCTTCGATTGAGCCGCGGAAGTCAAATAATTCCAATTTATCAAAGACCTTTATAAAACCATCTTGAACTACTTCCTGAGCACTGTCCCGGTCTTTAATGTATCGCAGGCATACTGAAAGCATTTTCCCGTAGTAGGCTTTGAAGAACATATGTTGAGCCTTTCGCTCTTTCCGCACACACGCTGCAACAAGTTCTTTAAGTTCTACAGTTTCCAAGGGCTTTTATAGGTTAACGTACTAGTTTTTAATGTCGTTGCCTCAATAATTATATTTAGCAAACATTTTTTCTTTTGAGAAGCTAAATTTAATGCAGTTGTCGTAAATTCGCAAAGGAAATTTACAAACCGTTAATTAGAGAAATTATGAAAGTTACTGTTGTAGGTGCTGGGAATGTGGGAGCAACGTGTGCAGATGTGTTAGCTTCACGTGAAATTGCCAATGAAATTATTTTATTGGATATAAAAGAAGGCTTTGCTGAAGGTAAAGCACTTGATATTTGGCAAACTTCGCCAATAAACATGTATGATTCAAGAACAATTGGGTCTACGAATGATTATGCAATGACCAAGGATTCGGATGTAGTGGTTATTACTTCGGGATTACCTCGTAAACCGGGAATGTCTCGTGATGACTTAATCGCAACGAATGCAGGAATTGTAAAAACAGTAACTGAGAATGTGGTTAAATATTCCCCGAATGCAATTATAGTGGTCGTATCTAATCCATTAGATGTAATGACATATTGCGCATATTTAAATGCGAAAACAGATTCAAAGAAAGTATTTGGTATGGCGGGTGTTTTAGATACCGCAAGATACCGCGCATTCCTCGCTACTGAATTAAATGTTTCACCAAAAGATATTCAAGCAGTATTAATGGGTGGACATGGAGATACGATGGTTCCACTTCCTCGATATACTACGGTTGCAGGTATTCCTGTAACTGAATTGATTGAAGAAGATAAATTGAATGAGATTATTGAGCGCACTAAATTTGGTGGTGGTGAAATCGTTAAATTACTCGGAACTTCTGCATGGTATGCGCCAGGAGCGGCTGCAGCTCAAATGGTAGAGGCAATTGTCCGTGATCAGAAACGAATCTTCCCAGTTTGTGCATGGTTAACCGGAGAATATGGGTTGAAAGATATCTACCTTGGAGTACCTGTGGTATTGGGTAAAAATGGAATCGAACGAATTATTGAATTAGACTTGAATGACGCAGAGAAGGCACTGCTTAGTGAATCAGCGGAAGCGGTTAAAAGTGTAATGGATGTATTGGATAATATGAATGCTACGGCATAAGTAGAATCAACCATTCGAAAAAGATTAAATCCCGCCTTGCGGGATTTTTTTATGCCCATTTATGGCAATTCAATGGCTCCAATGTCAGGTGGGTTATTTCTTGAATTCCCTAAGATGTCAGTAAATACTGAGGTGTTAATCCCTGCTCCGTTTAACGGAGAGTTCTGGAGAAATAGAAAATCACCTTGTGCTGTATTTTCAAATAATGGATTTTCATTCCAGATGATATTCGAGAAGAATGGATCGTTGTAGGTCGTTTCACTTCGTATTAAATTATGTGTGATATTGAGATTTATAGTAACTCCCGGGGCGCTTATCGTATCGATAGCCAACTCATAATCTAGATTCCCTGCAATTACACAATTACGTAGCACCCCTTCATTGATGGATGAAACGGTTGTCGTTCCGTTTGCTGCATTGTAAAAGTAATTACTTATTCCAACCGCTGGAACTTGCGAAGTACCGTAACCCACAAGATTACAGTGGTTAAAATTAAAATCTCCACCCTCTAATACTAATAATGCATGACTTTCATTTCTTGATACGATACAATTCTCTGCCTTTACCTTTGCCCCGGCATAAATAAAAACCCCGTACCTTGAGGTGTTAAAAATCCGTGTATTTGTTAATTCTAAGGTATAGCCGGTATTACTTGGGTCTTCATGATACAAATGCACCCCGACTGTACCATTTTTTAAAATCGCATAATCGATGGTAGAGGGTAACGCTTCATGAAAGTATATTCCATAATACTGTCCGGCCACATTGCTATACATCGACTCTAAGCGGTCTCCTTGAAAAACCACCTCGTTGTTTTGCATTCCCTGAATGTTCAAGGCTCCTTTGTAAACATAGAGAATTGAATTTTTATGCAAATGGACTTGAGTTCCCGCCTGAATTGTTAATGATTTAGCTGAGTCTACGGCTGCATATCCATAAATAACGTGTGGTTTATCATTGGGCCATATGCCTTCATTTAAGTCTTTGTAATGAAAATATGCGTCTTGTCCCCATACCGCAAGTTTTACATATTGGTCTTTCCCGTTGGTTCTAAATCGAATAGAATCTTCAATAATTAAGGGTTGGTTTTGCGCATTGGCTGAAAGGGTAACTTCTACAAAAGCAAAAAGACTATCTTTTCCTTCCATTACCATGTTTTCTAAAAATGTTCCTTTTTCACCATCTACGTTCAAACGAAATGGAGATTGATCACCGCCCATTAATTCGATTTCCTCAATCTGTATAGACTTAGAAGAAGGGTTATAAATCTTAAATTGTTTTGTAGTAGACCCAACTGTCGTAAACACCGTGTCAAACACAATAGTATCTGCTGAAAACGTAAGGTTTTCCTTTGAAAATCCTTTCATTTTATTGCAGCTATTCAAGGGAATAAACCCAAGAATAATCAAGAGGCAACCCAGAAAATAAATTAGATTTTTCACGTTCGACTTAACGCACAAACTTACATATTATTTATGTTAGGTAAATATTTAACTTCGTTAAATGAACTTTTTAAATGTTACGGTGTACGGGATCCTGTTATGAAAAAGAATTTACTTAGCTTAGTTAGCGCTCTTATCTCTTTGTTTTCGTTGGCTCAACCGCCGCAATCAAATGGTGTTTCTAATGGGATTAAGTTTAATAATTTTGTGGAAACAACGGTTGTTTTGGATAGCGCACAGTTGCAACTTATGGATAAGGATCAGATTCCTGCCGCTGATGATGTAGAGAAATTGCACGAATCGGAAGTTAGACAGCAAAATAATTTTAATAAAGAAGCCGATGTCTATAAGTCAAAGAAAGTCGCGCTTAAAAGTAATTCGACTTCTCGATCTGCATCAGACGTAGATGAGGTTCAACTCCAATATTCCGTAACTAAATTAAAAGGCTTGGCTCAAACGCCTTCGGAACAAATTGAAGCAAACATTCTATACTATGACCAAGGGAATTACAATTCGGATCGGGCGCCAGAATTAAATGAGGCCTTGAGGTTGAATCCAAATCATCCCGAGGGGTTAAAATTACGAGTCGCTAATTCATTGGTAATTGGTGATACCTTAACGGTGCTTACTACGCTGAATAGAATTGAATCGCTCGGGTTGACCCCACCAGCAATTCGCTGTTATGCCAGTGATTTAATTAATTCTGTACCAAATCAAACGACTTTAATTACTCATGGTACCTTAGACACCTATTATGCGTTCTATGAACAACAATTAGCACAAAAAAAAGCGATAACCATTGTTTCTTTGGATTTGTTGCAAAGTCAGCAATATCGAGCCTTGTTACTTAAAAAAGGCTATTCCCTCCCGGTGCAACCCACAGTCGATGTCACATACCTGGGGGATTTCATACGGATAAATCCTGCCACAAAATTTGCGTTTTCCATGACCATACCAAGGGAGTATTTACTGCAATTTGAACAAGATATAGTACCAAACGGCCTTGTCTTCTTATATCCGAATACCTTGGATGAAGCTCAGGTTTTGTTGAATAATGAGCAATTTATGGACTCATTTTCATATTTAGATTGCGGTGAAGAGCCCGATGTAACAGTATCGCCGCTCAGGCAAAATTATATGCCAATGATTTTAACCGTCGAAACCTTAAGCGCTGATAAAAGCAAGGAAAAACGATCTAAAATCGAAAATAAGAAGTACAAAATAAGACCGAAGAAATAAAGGATTTATGCGTGGATTGAAGTCAGGTTTTTCTCATTTCTCAGATGAAGAGCTCATGTTAGCGATTCGTCAAGGGGAGAAGACTGCCTTTAATGAATTGTATCAGCGCTATTCTGGTAAGCTTTATGGTTATATGCTGAAGTTACTTTGGTACAATGAAGTTCGTGCACAGGATTTATTACAGGATTTATTTACTAAGATCATTACGCAACCCCATTTGTTTGATACCAATCGGAGTTTTAAAACTTGGGTTTATACCATTGCCTCCAATTTATGTAAGAATGAGTTTAAGCGGAATGAAGTTAGAAAGAACACAAGCAATGGATTGGATAGTCATTACCAATTGAGTGGAGCTGATGATGTAGAGCAAACGGTAAATGATTGGGAATTTAAAGAGGCTTTGGATCATGAACTTATGAAATTAGATGATAAACACCGTGAAGTTTTTGTATTAAAACATATTGATGGCCTTTCGATTAAAGAAATTTCTGAGATCGTTGGAATCAATGAAGGTACAGTAAAGTCGCGCTTATTTTATGCAATAAAGAAATTGGCAGCAGAATTAAAAATGTTTGAACTCGTAGAACGATGAAGCAGATAGACGATTTATTTTTAAAGGCTCATTACAGCGATTTGACTCCAAGTGAGCAATCCTTAATCGAGGACTTATGTTCTGATGAAGTAAGTTTTCAGCAAGTTAAGGCCTTGGTCAATCGAAGCATGGATACATTACCTGTAAGTCCTCCTGTGCATTTGTTGGAAGCGCTTAATCAAACATTCGATCAAACGTATTCCCAACCTTCAGCGAAAGGTATGCGTCCTAGGATGTTCAATTTATTCATTGCCTCTGCTGTTGCTGCTACCGTATTAATTTTCTTAACCGTTTATTACTTTGGGATAAAAAATGAACCTCAGGAACAACTCACTACGGTCGAAAAGAAGGAACAAAAGAAGAAAAACAATGAAACAAAAGCATCAACTATAGTTGAAAAAACGCAAACGCCAAAAGTGGCCTCTTTAGAACCAATTCCCGCACCACCGGTAGCGCTGGACGTGGAGACGCAGAATGACGTGTTAATGGATGAACCTGCGGTTATTGCTTCGATTGAAATGGAAGATGCAAAGCAGGAAGAGCTTAGAGGTTCAAGATCCGATGTTGAGGCAGTGTCAAGGGATATGAATGCCACATACAATGAGCCGAAAAGCAATACGTATATGTGGACATCTGCGGATAAGCATTTAGCATCGGATCAGGTTGTAATCGCTCAAGAATCAAGGAAAAAACAAACTAAATCGGATTCAAAACGCCTGAATACCTCTTTGATGTTAAAACAAATTAAGCCTGTATATTAAAAGGTCAAAATAAAATGTTCTTTTGCCTGTGCTGGCCGACTACTTAACACGCCCATTCTGAAAAAATCAATACTCACGTGAAATCGCTCATCTGAGATGAGTTCATTCCAGGCCTTGAACATGTCATCATTCCATCGGATGTCATCTAATAGAAAAAGGGTTTGTTCATGTGTGAATGGCATTATTTGGTCAAGGTAGTTGCGTAGCGCTTTCCCTTCGTGATGCCCATCAATGTAAACAAGGTCAAATGTTACGTTCTCCAAATCCGATAAATAGGTGCTGAATGAACTTGTTATAATTTCAATGTTGGTGGGATTTGTAGCAAATTTGTTAATGTTTTCAAGTGCAATGGCTGCAATTTCAGGTGAACCTTCTATCGTGGTAATTTGTGCTTCGGGATGCCCAAGTTGCATGGCTAAGGTTCCTCTGCCAATAGATGTTCCCAGTTCGAGGATTCGAGAGGGTTCGAATTGTTTGCACAATCGATACAGTAAGGTTCCATAACGTTTACCTGAGCTGCTGGTCTTATGAATTTGCTTAACGGAACGTTGATCGCCTAACGTTTTTGACCCTGCACCTAAATCGTTTATACTTAACAGCCGTCGGTCCGTGCGCTGTTTTTGATCAAAGTCATTTAAGATATTTTGGTGTTCCTTTTTTATTTTTAATTGAAGTCCATTATCTGCCAATCGATAAATAAACGGCGAATGAATTCCTTGCCGTTTTTTGGCGTGTAGTTGATATTTTATACCTTCGAAGACTAGATTCACACTGCAAAGTAAAACTATTTATCTCGGATGGAGAAGGATATACAAGAAGCGATTGATAAACAGCGTAACCGCTTGTTCTCCTCCTTGGCGTCTCCAAACATCGTAGAGGCCTGTACGATTGGACATGGAATCCTACAATATACTCCGGCAGAAATCAAGAAATTCCAAGAAGATTTTGTTGAGTCTAATGAATCGATTTCGTTCTTTATTCCTGCGTCTGGTGTTGGTTCACGCATGTTCGATTTTCTTCAGCAATTCCTGGGTTCTATGGGGCATGAGCAAGGGGATGAGGTCCGTTTATTTTTAAGTAAAATCGAGTCCTTCGCATTCTATCATGAAGTGAATGATGAATGGCGACAATTATTAATTGATCCTTCAGTAGATTTATTGGCGCTTTGTGATTATTTACTCGGGTCGCAAGGATTGAATTTTTCTGGTACCCCGAAAGCTTTGTTTCCCTTTCATCGGATGAACGAAAAGAATACTTCACCTTTGGAAGGTCATCTAAGACAAGGTAATACAGCATTAAAACCGATTGATTCGTTTCACTTCACGGTACAAGAGGAACATTTAAGTCAACTATCAATGGCTCGTGAAACGCTGTTAAATAGCTTTCCATTCAATATAGATTTTAGTACCCAAGCCGCGGAAACTGATTCTTATGTGTTTGATGAGTTCATGCAACCCTTGAGTAATCAAACGGGGTCGTTTGTGAGGCGTCCTGCAGGTCACGGAGCAATACTTTCAAATTTGAATGGATTAGCATCAGACCTTATTTTTATTAAGAATATTGACAACATTCAGTGCCCTGTTCAAGATGAACATGTGAATCAAACATGGGGTTTACTTGGTGGTGTATTGGTGAGTCTGCGTGCTAAGCTCTTAAATGCATACTCAGAAAAAAATATGCCTGAGATTATGCGTATTTGTAGTGATTTTCAATTACTTGATGAATCCGATAGTGTGAAATCTTGGGAATATATTTCAACAATGCTACAACGACCGTTTCGTGTTTGTGGCATGGTAAAGAATGAGGGTATGCCCGGGGGAGGGCCGTTTTGGGTTTCTCATGAAGGGATTAAAACAAAGCAAATTATAGAAAAGTCACAAATCGATTCGATTCATTTGGCTAAACTTACTGAAAGTTCTCATTTTAATCCGGTAATGATGGCTATTTCACCGTATGATTTGATGGGAAATAAATTGGATTTAACCGAGTATGTGCGAGAAGACCTTTCCATGGCGGTAAAAAAGAATCATTTAGGTAAGACCGTATACTATCTTGAAAAACCAGGATTATGGAATGGTTCGATGTATCATTGGAATACCGTTTTTGTCGAAATACCGTCAAATGTGTTCAGCCCGGTAAAAAATGTGATGGATTTGTTAAACCCATCACATTGTTGTTAAACTAACCTTCATTAAACTCTTCGGAGAGTCGTTTCGCGATTTTTCTCTTAGAAAACCACTCTTTTATCGAATCAACCATGCTGTACATGATGGGTACGACGATAATCGTAAGGAACATGGAGGAGGTTAATCCACCGATTAATACCCATGCCAAGCCATTTTTCCATTCTGCTCCTGAACCTTTACCTATGGCAATTGGAATCATTCCGAATACCATGGCGATGGTTGTCATTAAAATTGGACGCATACGTGTTCTAACTGCTTCTAATAAGGCTTCGTGTGTTTTAACCCCTGTTGTTTTTAAGTGGTTGGTAAAGTCGACAATTAGAATGGCATTTTTGGCCACTAATCCTAAGAGCATCAACATTCCAAGCATGGTGAATATTCCCATGTTCGATGCGGATAAACTAAGGGCGAGTATGGCTCCAATTAACGACACAAGAATCGAGAATAATACGACAAACGGATAGACAAAATTGTCATACAAGACCACCATGATGAGGTAGACTAAAATTACGCCAATTCCCATGGCAGTACCTAGCGCACCCATGGATTCTTTCTGCCGTTTAACTTCACCTCCCCATTTCATTCGCACTTGGTCATTTAAGGGATGATCAACAAGGTACTTATCGATGTCTTGTGCAACATTTCCAGCTGCTCTTCCGAGAACCCAACATCTGAGGGTGGTATTATTTGCCCGATTTTTACGCTCTAAGGTTCCATTTCCATTTTCCATGGTCACAATAGCGAATTCTTCCAATCTTACAAGTTTCCCGTCATTTGTAGTAAATGCCATCGATTCTATATCTTCAATACTTTTTCGATCGTATTTATCTGCCATTACGCGGATGCCATATTCATTTCCCTGGTCATCATATTTGACGTCATCGTTACCGGTTAAGGCATTTTGTAGTTGCATACCGATTACCGCAACCGGAAGCCCCAGTTGCCCCATTTTGTCACGGTCAAGTTCAATTCGGATTTCTGGTGTAACATCATCCGTAGATATATAAGCATCTTTAGCTCCTTTAATACTGTCCATGAATCCTTTCATTCTTCTGGCCTCACTCATGAGTAACTCATTATTGTCTGATGAAAGGAAAATTTCAATGGGTGCTTCTTCCGATTCAATCATTCCAATATTCATGGCTCTCACTTCAAGTCCAGGATAGGTTCGTTCAATTTTCTCACGGATTTTAGTCATGAATTTGATGGTTGGATAGCGTTCTTGCATCCCGGGTTTCATCTTTATCGTAATCTCTGATCGATATTCAGACCCAAAGGATAGTGCCCCCATACCTGAACTCGGTCCACCCACATTAGAAAATACTACGGAATTCACCTCTTTTTGCCCATTAAGCATGTCCTCAATGGCTAAGGTAACTCGGTTGTTTTCTTCAATGGTTGTGCTCTTATCAAATTTCAATTTGAGCATAAACTTCCCTTGATCTCCTTGTGCCACAAATTCTTGACCTACAATACCTAGGGCCATGGTTCCAAAGCTGGCAATAAATAATACCAAAATGGAAAGTCCGGTGATGATTTTATGTCTTAGTGACCAGTTTACCAAGGAAACATAGGCCTCGGTAAATTTGGAAAGTCGAATTTCAAACCAATATAAAAACCGATAGAAAATCCCTTTTTTCTCTTCCAATTTCACTTCCTTAGCCATACGTGAAGCGAGCCATGGGGTAAGTGTAAAACAAACAAAAAGCGACATCAAGGTAGAGATTACAACTACGATAGAAAACTGTTCTAAGATGTCAGATATTACACCTTGAATGAACACTACGGGCGAGAATACCACGACGTCAACCAAGGTGATAGCGAGTGCTGTAAAACCAATTTCGTTTCGACCGTCTAAGGCTGCTTGCTTTCTGTTTTTACCCATTTGAAGGTGCCTGTAAATGTTTTCGAGGACCACAATGGAGTCATCTACCAGGATTCCAATTACCAGAGACATTGCTAAAAGGGTCATTAAGTTTAGGGTATATCCTAAAGCATACATTGCAATGAACGTTGAAACTAAGGAAGCTGGAATAGCGATTAATACGATTAAGGCATTCCGCAGGGTGTGCAGGAAAAGAAGCATTACAATCGCAACTAAGGCGATAGCCAATTCGAGGTCATGAAGTACGGCATGCACTGAATCTAGGGTTACCGTGGATGTGTCGGTTGCTATTGTAAATTTGATTCCTTCCTTCTTGTATTTTTCTTCGATCTCGTCGATGCGTTTGCGGGTGAGCTCAGACATTTCAACCGCATTGGCATCACTTTGTTTTTTGATTCGTAATCCGATTCCTTCCTTCCCGTTTAACCGGCATAATGAAAGTTGGTCGGTAGAGCCGTCGGCTACTTCTGCCACATCGGCTAAACGTACTACGGATGTCCCACTAGAAAACAAAATTAAATTCTTGATTTCATCAACGGATTTGAATTTACCAGAAAGACGAACGGTCATTTGTTCTTCCGTGCTTTTTACTTTTCCAGTAGGAAACTCCACATTGGATGCCGCAATTGCTTGGTTTACATTCGCAAGCGTGAGACCGTATGACTTTAATTTTTCTTTATCGACATTTACCCGGATTTCCCGTTTTTCTCCACCAATTACTTGTACTTCGGCTACTCCTTTTACTTGTTTGATTTGCGGGAGAATTTGGTCGTCCATTAAGGTCATGAATTCCTTGCCCCCCATGTTTTTAGCCGTAGCAATTACTTGTAATACGGGGGTGGCATTGGGTTCAATTTTGGCTAAAACAGGTCTTGTGGAATTATCCGGAAGAACAGATTCAATGGTGTTGATTTTACGTTGTGCTTCTTGCAAAGCCATATTGATATCTACCCCATCTTTGAATTCGAGTAAGATAATTGAGGCATTTTCTAAGGAAAAGGTAGTAACCTCTGAGAGGTTCTCTATTCCGCTGAGTCCATCTTCTAAGGGTTTAGAAACCTGAGATTCAACCGTGGCTGGAGAGGCACCGGGATAGGTTGTCGTTACAGTAAGTACGGGCGGAGCAAAGTCGGGCATTAACTCATAGCTCAACTGCTGATAACTCAGCATCCCACCACCAATCAGAATCGTAAAAATAACGATAATGAAAGAAGGTCTTTTAATCGATAATTCGGTAAGTGTCATGTTATTGAGCGATTTTAACGTTTTTATTGTCTCTTAAGTTGATTTGACCGCGAACCACGATTTTATCTCCTGCGCGCAATCCACTGCGCACCTCGATTACGTCTCCTTCTGAAAGTCCAATACCAAATGAAACGAGTTTGGCTTTGCCATCTCGCACAACATATACTTGTGGGTTTTTAAGAGAACCAACGATTGCTTTTCTTGGAATTGAAAGGTTGGCTACGCTATAATCGCTTTGAATGACAGCTGAACCATACATGCCTGCCCGAAGGGCTTTGTTCGCATTATTTACCGTGATTTGTACTTTGAAATTATGAGATTTATCAGCTTGGACTGAGATGTTGGTTATTTTACCGTTGATTGAAGCGGATACTTGATCACTGGTGATGCTGATGGATTGATTCAATTTGAATTTTTGAATGTCTCGTTCTGGAATATTCACTGTAAGTTTCAATTTTGAAATATCTGTAATTTCAACAACGGGTGAGCCCGCCCCAATTACGGAGCCTAGGTCGATTAATTTTTTTGTAATAACCCCTGCAAAAGGTGCTTTAATCACGGTTGCTTTGAGTTGTTTTTCCAATTGTTTCTTTTGAATTTTGGCCGACTTAATTCCGAGTTTAGTTTTTTCCGCTTGCACGGCAGGTGCTGCATTCTGATTGGATAGGGTCGTGTAGCGATCGTCGTCTTTTTCTTGTCCTTCGATGCTTACTTCTAAATTCTCAATTTGAAGTTTAATCATTTCGTCATCCAGTTTCGCGATTACGCTGCCTTGACCAACCTGGTCTCCTTCCGAAACATTCATGGAAATAACTCGCCCGTTCCCTTCTGCACCAATTAAATTCTGACGAAAGGGTTCAAAGGTTCCGAGGTAGGAAAATTCGTCTTCAAAGGTATGCATGGTAGGGTTTACCACCTCTACCAAAACGGGTGCATCTACATCTGGGATATAAATTTTCTCTTCTACCGATTTTTTGTTAGACATTAATTTCACTACGGTGAATGTGATTAGAATGATTGCAATTGCAATGCCGGCAAGGATGCTTTTGTTTATTTTCATGGGTACTTATTTGAGTTGACTTATTGATTTTAAATAGCTTAATTCGGCTTGACGCAGTGAAAGATATGCGCCTACAAGACTGGACTGGGCTTGCTGAAGTCCATTGTCTGCTTGGAGCAATTCGTTGGTACTAATGGTACCTGCTTTAAACTGGGCTTTTGCCGCATCGTAAACTCGTTCTGATAGCCTTAATTGTTCCTTATTCATTTCTAAATTGGCAGTTTGTAATTCAGCATCACGTTTTGCATTAGCAGTAGCCAAATTCAATTGCTGCGTGGCTAATAGTTCTTGATTTTGAATTTTTTCTTTGTTATAGGCATTAACTTTTAGTTTATTCTTTTTTTCAAATCCATCGAAAAGCGTCCAGTCTAATCGGAGTCCAAGAAATGCGGATGGAATCCCCGTTCTGAAATCGTCTTCGGGTTTCATATTGTAATTGTAATTGTAGGCGCCATAAAACGATAGGGTAGGCAGGTAGGCCATGTATGTTCCCTTGCGTTCTTCAACGTTCATTTGTTTTTGAAGTTGAATTAATTCTAATTCAGGCCTCAACGCATTGGTTTGCTCGGTAATTGTTGGATTAGAAATGATTTCGTCACTTGCAATAGCAATTTCATTCCCCTCAGGAAAACCAACTAGGATGGATAACAATTGATTCAATTGTAACCGTGTGTTTTCAAGTTTAATGATGCCATTCGTAATGCTATTTCGATTAATTTTTAGTTTATCTACTTCGGTGGGAATGATTAACCCTTGCTGTTGCATTAATTCCATATTACGGATGAGTTCATCCATGTTTTTTTCGTTTTTCTTAAGGAAATCTACTTGCTGGTTGACCGCTTGTAAAGCGAAAAAAGTGTTTGACACTTGATAGTGTACTTCTTGGAATGCAATTTTCTCTTGAATTTCAACGATTTGCGCATTAATTGCAAGGGCATTCAATCCATAATTTAGTTGTGGATTAAAAATGAATTGAGTGAGTTGAACCGTATTACTTAGCGTGTACGGAACACCGAATTTCACTTCGGCAAAGGTACCTGGAGGGCCTCCGAAAAAGTCAGCAGGAACAATTTGACCCGGTATAATCGCATTGTAGCGATAATCGCCTGTAGCGGTAATTTTTGGATATTGGCTTGCTAAAAAAGCTTTTCGTTGGTTTGCATTTGCTGAAATTTCGATGCGTGCATTTTTTAACGAAAGATTAGCTGTGTCAGCCATTTTCAATAAGTCTGTAAGCGAATATACCTGCGCAGTTGCCCAAGTTGAAAGAAATAAAAAGAGAAACAGGACTGCTTTATTCATGAGGAATTATAATTTATCGTTTGGGAAAAGATACCCGAGCACCATGTTTACGGCATGGGTTTTATGGGCGGTGAGATGTTCTTTATAGGTTTCGTTGCTAACGCCATGAATCACTTTCATAAGCGGCTGTGCCATGAATGGATATTGACAATTAGACATGATGAGCAATGTGATTTGAACGATATCCATTTGGCGCATGTCGCCGCGCTCTTGGAGTTTTCGGGCTTCGTCAAATACTCCAGATTCATTGACCATATTTAGAACAGGAAGAATTCCTTGCATGGCCTCTGGATTTCTTGCTAATTCATTTAATACGAAGTTAGGAATGTCGGGGTGTTGACCTAAAAACTCAAATTCTCGTTCAATAAGGATTTTTATTTTTTCTCGAATCGGTAAGTCTGAACTGAATACTTGCACCATGGACTTCAAGAAATCCTGCATTACGGTTTCAAAGATTAGGGCGAACAACTTACTTTTTGATCGAAAATAGTAGTTAACAAGGGCCACATTCATGCCCGCTTCACGAGCGATTTCACGAGAACTACAATTCGCCGAGCCTTTTTGTATAAAGACCCGCAGGGCGGCTTGCTTAATTTTTTCTTCTGCGTTTTGGTTCATCCTTGCTTTTGGCGCTGCAAAGTTAAACACAAATATTAAACACTTGTTTAAAACAGATGTGAAAAAATCTAAAAATCTTGGTTAACGGATTTTTTTTTAAACTCAGTTTATTTTGGCATTCCTTGACCTTTCTCGGTCATCATGGCCTGAATCTGACGCATGGTATTTTCCATTCCTTGTGGGCTTCCATCTAGAAATATGGTATTTCCTTTACCGTATTCAGCAAAATTTTTGATTGCTTCGGTCCACATGGAAAACAAGATTACGTTCGTGTCTAGATTGGCTTGTTGCATTTGTTCTGCCGCTTCGGTCATACCCTTAGCCACTTCTTGACGGAACAATGCAACACCTTGTCCGCGGAGCATTGCCGCTTCTT
>JACCDH010914620.1_pt1 | contig 19467 bp, 17 predicted proteins | sample 7442481 | NCBI WGS metagenome assembly JACCDH01 (sample SAMN15323433, study PRJNA562643) | freshwater metagenome | isolation source: river surface water | place: USA:Blue River Watershed | collected 2017-08-15 | reverse complement strand
CCGTTTATTATATGGGGAGCGAAGATGCCGATTTAGATGAATTGGGATTTGTACAAGTAGGGACTGAAAAATTGGTTTGGAATACCACACAAACTGGAGCCGTAGGAAGAATGAAAGTAGACAAGGATTTTGTTTCACTTATTCATTTAATTGCAGGACAAGTTGGGGTATTGCCCTTCGGGAACGAATTGATTCAATTATTTTCCACCTGTTATACCATTGGTAAAACCATTCAGCAAGCTACTTTAGAATTGGTTAATGCGCTTTTTGGTTCTTATGGATTGATTGTTTTAGTTCCCGATAATTCAAGATTAAAGGCTTTGTTTGCGCCGGTCATTAAAAAAGAATTGACCGAGCAGTTTTCTGAAAAAATAGTTGCTGCTACCATAAGTCAATTGCAAAAGAATTACAAAGTTCAAGCAGCAGGAAGACCCATTAATTTGTTTTATTTAATTAATGATAAAAGAGAAAGAATTGAGTTCAATAATGGGGTGTATGAAGTGGCAGCGCTAAACTTACAGTTTACCAAGGAAGAAATGCTAGAAGAACTTCATACTAATCCTGAACGCTTTAGTCCCAATGTGATTTTAAGGGGTGCATTTCAAGAGACCATTCTACCCAATATTGTTTTCATTGGGGGAGGAGGAGAGCTGGCTTATTGGCTAGAGTTAAAAAATGTTTTTGAAGCTGCCGGAGTTGCATATCCAATGTTATTACTTCGAAACTCTTTTGCCCTTCTATCAGCAAAAATGTTTGCAAAGCAAACCGCATTGGGATTAACTGACGAAGCATTGTTTTTACCCACTCACCAACTCGTGACTGATTATGTGGCCAATCATTCTAAAAATGAATTAACCCTTTCAACTGAATTAGAAGAATTAACAGCTTTTTATTTGAAGCTAAAGCATAAAGCAGGATTGGTAGATGCTAGTTTAAATGAACATATTCTTGCATTGGAAGCCAATGCTATGAAGAAGATCAAAGCATTGGAAACTAAAATTAAAAGAGCCGAGCGAAGAAAGTTTGCAACAGCCGATCATCAGATTCAAGTATTGAAAGAAAATTTATTCCCAGGGAATAGTTTACAAGAGCGTCATGATAATATGGCTTTGTTCTATAGCCAGTATGGTGCGTCTATCATTGAATGCATTTATCAATCCTCCAAGGGATTGGATAGTGCTTTTGGCTTGATTAAATTGAATCAATAATTATTTATTTCCTCCAGGTTTCTTAACCGGTGGAGGAAGAACTGCTTTGGGTTTATCCGCAGGTTTATTGTTATTATTTCCAGGCAATGCTGGTGGTGTTGCTGGTTTTTTATTTTCGATAATGATATCTGATTCTGCACCTAATTCTTCCGGTTTAATATTTTTAGGAATTTCATAGTCTTCTGAAGTACCTGTTCCCATGTCTTCTCCTTCACCACCTAAAATCGGGTTCGTTCCATTGATATAATCAATAATGATATCATTACTCATCACTTCTGGCTTAATAAAGCTCAATTTAGTATCAATGCCACAGTTTGGATCTGCTATTGCTTTATTAAAGAAATAGGCCCAGATTGGCATAGCTGCTCTACCACCTTCTCCATTCTTACTATTAAATCGAATAAAACGATCGTCGCATCCAACCCAACCACCTGCAAGGTATTGAGGGGTATACCCCATAAACCATGCGTCACTGTTGTTGTTGGTGGTTCCTGTTTTTCCAGCTACTTGTAATCCGCCAGGTATACCATGTCCCCAAATACCCGCACCAGTTCCATTGGTTAAAACCCCTTGCATCATTTTAATAACCGAGTAGGCCGTTACATCATTGATTACTTCTTTTCTTTGAGGAGTAAAAGTGGCCAACACATTCCCGTTTCTATCTTCAATTCTAGTAATATACATGGGCTTTGCATTAAAGCCTCTACCAGGGAACATACTATAGGCTTGCATCATTTCAAATAAAGAAATTTCACAAGCACCTAAAGCAATAGATGGATAAGGATCAATCTTTGTTTTTAATTCACATTTCTCTAAGAATTCAACAAATCTTTTCGCACCATTATTCGCGGTATTATCTAACTGCTTCATAATATAAGCAGAAGCACAGTTTCTTGATTTGGCCAATGCTATAGCCATTGGTATGGTAGCACCCGTGCAGGTTTTAGAAGTGGCAGGTACTAATCCGTATTGTCCAAAATTTTGTTGAATATCTTGAACGGGTGAGTTGGGGTTCAAGCCAGCTTCTTCAATTGCAAGGCTGTACAACAAAGGTTTAATTGTACTACCAACTTGTCTTTTTGTATTGATATTGGCGTGATCGTATTTAAACGTTTTAAAATCAATTCCACCTACCCAAGCTTTTATTTGACCATTTAATGGATCCATTACCATAAATCCTGCTTGCAACATTTGTTTATGGTATTTAATTGAATCGAATGGGGTCATAGTGGTATCAATGCCTCTATTATTGTTCCAAGCAAAAACACGCATGGGTACTTTTTGATAAAAAGTACGCAGATTTTCTTCGTCGGTTAACCCTTCTCTTTTTAGATTTTTCCAACGGTCTGTCTGTTTGATTGCTTGATCTAGATTGGCTTCAAATCCTTTCCAAATACTGCCTGTCCTAATATTCTCCTGTGTATTGAAGAGCTTTTGCATATAACTCATATGCTTAGCTACCGCTTCTTCCGCATAGAGTTGCATCCTAGGATTAATAGTCGTATAAATTTTTAGACCGTCTCTGTATAAATCGTATTGGTCTCCGTTGTTTTTGGTGTTTTCTTTGCACCATTTTTTCATTTCCTCCCCAAGAATCATTCTAAAATAGGGCCCTAATCCAGTGGTCTCGTCTAATTTTTTATAATTCAGTTCGATGGGTTGACGCTTCAAAATTTCTGCTTGTTGCGCATCCAAATAGTTATTTCTAACCATTTGACTTAAAACCGTATTTCTTCTATCTAATGATAATTTTGGGTTCCTTCTAGGATTGTAAAGGGTTGCACCCTTAAGCATGCCAATCAAAACAGCTGCTTCTTCTACATTTACTCTATCAGGTTCTTTTTGGAAAAAAGTTTTTGAAGCGTTTCTTATTCCATAAACATTATCGCTGTACGCAACCGTATTTAAGTACAACGTAATGATTTCTTCTTTAGTAAAATTTCTTTCTAGTTTAACCGCAATAATACCTTCCTTGATTTTTTGTAGTGCTCTTAAAATAAAATTCTTTGTGCTCCAATTCTCTGTAAACAGATTTTTGGCTGTTTGCATGGTGATGGTACTAGCTCCACCTTCACTTCCTAAATAGAAAATAGCTCTTCCTAATGACCTTGCATCAATACCACTGTGTTCATAAAAACGCTCATCTTCTGTTGCAATTAAAGCTTCAATAATATGTTTGCTGATGTCTTTGTATTGAACATTAATTCGGTCTTCTATATAATATTTGCCCATTAATGTTCCATCTTCAGCATATACCTGAGAAGCTAGCGAGGCAGATGGATTTTCAATGTCGTCTAGATCGGGCATACTGCCGATCCAACCAAAATTGAGCATAGCCAATAAAATAATTACAAAGGCAAAGCCCCCAAAAAATATACGCCAAAAAATACGAACCGGTTTACTCATTGTCAATGCACTGTTTTGTAACGGTAAAATTAATACTTATCGGGGAACAGATTCCTCACCAATTGCCAATAAGTAGTTGTTTCCCCTTTTTTCCTTAAAAGGGCTAAGTTTTTAGGACTAATAATACTAAAGCTGTATTTGTCTGCAGTTAGCCAGGGCATAATTCTAGATGCTGCTAAAGATTTATTCTTGTCTGTATAAGTGCTGGCTTCTGCAGCATTTACAAATGGTCCCATTAATAATAATTGCTCAGTCTCATTTACTCTAATGATATTGATGGGAAGCTTTTGTCCATAATATCTTTCCTGGTTGAAGCGGTTAAACGCATTTCTTGCTTCACTTACAAAAATAGGATCCACTTTATACAAGGCAATGGCAACATATTGAGAATCTGCAGCATTAAATTCAAAAGTTTCAGGAGCAATTATTTTGGTTATTGGTGCTGCAGTGATGGGTAAGTTTGGTGCTACTTTTTCAGGCACTTTTACTATGGTTGGGGCTTTAGCAACAACCGGCAGATCTTGCGCATCAGTTGTATTTAAATCAATTTTTCGCTCTATTACTTCTACCGGTCTTTCCACAATTAGGTTGGTCAAATAGGCTTCAATTTCAGCCCTTTTGCTTAATACTTCTAACATCGTTTTTGCTTTTTCAGCAATTGGACTGTTAGGGAAGAGGCGATTAATTTCGTTCAATCTTATTTTAGCAATACTGTCTTGTTTTTGTTTGATATAGTAGACCGATTCAATATAAAGTAATTGAGGTGTCCAATAAGAACTTCCCAGTTGTTGATCAGCTTTCTTTTTATTGGCAATGGCTTCTTCAAATTTACCCTCAATGAATTGGTTATAAATAGTTGCATACAACTGATTATTTATTTCGGGTTTCAAATCAATCCCAGATAGAAGCAATTGATTGTTTTTCCCCTTTGGATAAAATGCATTCAATAGTTGCTTAACTGAATCTGCTTTTTTATTTTGGTTTTGTTTTTGGTAACAATTGCTCAATTGAAACCACACTTCTTCTAGTGCGCTGCTTTCAGGGAAACGTTTTGAAATTTCTTCATACATTTCAGTTGCAGCTAAAACATCTCTTAATTGGTATTGAAAAATGCCAGCAGATAAAATGAGCGACTTGATGATGGTATCATTTGAAAAAGACATTTTCTCTGCAGTAAGCGGTATACTGTCTTTCAATGTTTCTAAGCTCAAGACATTACTTTGAACAGCTTTATTTGTATTGGGCTTTTGATCATTGTCTATTGCAATCGCACCTACACTTCTGTCAATTGCTGATTGTCTTCTCCAATTGTCAATATTGGGTCTATTGCCCCATTTGGCTTTAAAATCGGAAAGTCCTTTTGTTTTTAACGTGTTATTAGTGAAGTAAAACCCAGTGCTGCCTGTTGGGGGGGCAAATAGATCGGTAGGGGCTGCAATGGTTCCAACTGATCCAAAACTGGTTTCTGTATCTGAATCTTTTAGGCCCTTTTCTTTTCTTAATTTTTTTAATAAAGATTTTAATAATATTTCCCGCTCTGATTCAGGAAGCATAGCAATTTTTTGAAGGCTATCTTCTCTGTTAACTACATTTAATGCAAGGGCTATTCTTTTTAATGGTTCTTTTTTTTGATTGACTCTATTGGATTCAGATTCATTGAGTAAACTTACTGTTAAGCTATCGTATGCACTTGAAGCGGGAATGTATTTTTTATTTTGATACAGTGTTTCTGCTAAAAGAAAATAAGACTTTGTTTTTTGTACATTATTTCCTTCGCTAAAACCGATACTTTTCTTTAACCAATTCTCTGCATTTTTTAAATTATTCTGTTTAAGTTCTAATTCAGCAGCAGCGTAATAAATGAGGTCTCTATATCCCTGGTATTTTTCTTTTTTTGCCATAGCCAATAGCTGCGACAAATGGTAATTCGCTGCGTTTGCTTTTTTGTCGGAAGACAAAGAAACAATATTCAATCTGGCATAAACATCCATTAGTGGATCCGTAGTATGACTAATGGCTTTTTCAAACCAAGTAGCTGAAAGCGAATCCTGCTTTGATAAGGCATACATTTGAGCAATTAAATATTCCCATCTTGCCGTTTCAAATTTTGATGGCGCATTAGGTAATGCTTTTGATAAGTAAAAGGCCGCGCTATCATATTGCTTTTCGTTGTAAAGCAAATAAGCATTGTACTCGTTCCAAGTAGTTTTTAATCTTTCAGGGAAAAATTTATCTGCAGCCAAAATTTGTAATAAAGCTTCTGCTTCTGCAAGTTTATCTTGTTCAATAAAATTTCTAGATTGGTATAAAAAACTTTCATTTCTTGCTGGTTTAGGAGAACTGATTTTTTTCCAAAAATTTCTTTTCTCATCGGTACTTACAGAAAAGCTTCCACCCTTACTACTTATATTACTTCCGATGGGTAAGTCGTAGCCTTCATCTTTTGTTGCAAAAGCATAATTGATATAATTAAAAATCAATGAAGCAGAATCAAAATCCTTTCGATGCATATAGGCATTGCCCATCAACAAATACAATTGATCTACCCAATCGCTTCTTAAATCATGCAATAAAATACCTGCAGTGCATTTATAAATAACACTATCAATTTGTCCTTTGGCTGTTTCGTTTAAAGAGTAATTGTAAAAAGACAAAAGTTGGGTATAATCGTCTTTATATTGGCTCTTTGCTGATAGAATAATATCATTTAATTTAACAGATGCGTTATAGTAATAATTATAGTGGCTTACCGTATTATTATAAATCCTTTTTGGAATGGTAAACTTCTTATTACCAGATTTTTCAGCAGGTAATAAACGGCTCTGGTATTTTTCAGGTTTAGTTAATTCAATTGAAGTGTTGGGTTGTGCACTTAAATAAGAACCACAAAGTAGGAAAAAGCCCAAAAGGCCCTGATGGGTATATTTTAGAAATTGGCGCATAAAATCCATTAAAAATACAGTTATTTCTGCACCATACAGATATAAAACCGAACCAATCCTTACCTTTAACCAGTTTTTATAATATGAATAAACTAAACACAGGAAATACCTTTAAACGTTTAAGGAATACTTATCGTTTAGTAATCATGAACGACGACACTTATGAAGAGATGGTGGCTTTCAGGTTATCAAGACTAAGTGTATACATTGGCTTGAGTACCGTGTTTGTTTTATTGGTAGGATTTACCATCGCTTTAATTGCTTTTTCTCCCTTAAAATATTATATACCTGGATACGGAACAAAGGAAAGTAGAACTGCATTGCAGTTGTTAAAAATCAGGACCGATTCCTTAGAAAATGAAATCAAGTATAAGGAGCAATATTTGGAAGGGATTAAAAAGGTCTTAGCTGGAGATAAACCCGCTACTTTAGATACGGTTCCATTGGCGCTACCTAAAGTAGAAGCATCTAACGATTAAACCGTATTTATGAAAAGCAAGTTTCAGCAGTTGTATATACCCCTGATTGTGTTGTTTGGCTTAGTAAATGCCATATGTTTTCTTTTTAGTGATTCTTTAAAACAAAAACAGATAGACCCCATCATGGTGGCAGGTGCAAATACCCTGCTATTTGTTATTTGCAGCATAAGTATCCGATCACAAATAAAGCAGATCAATAATTCCAATCCCCACGCAATGGTAAGAAGCGTAATGGGGTCGGTGGTACTGAAACTTTTTGTATTAGGAACTGCTGCATTTATTTATTTGTATAATGTTGGAGAAGCACAAAGTGTGAATGGAATTTTTTTAAGTATGGGTTTATACATTTTATATACTTGGTTGGAAGTAAAAATGGCCATGAAACTAAAACCTACTAAAAAAGATGGCAGCAATTGAGCATCCATTGCAGGAGTTGGCCCGGTTTTTACCAACAGGAAGTTTTGACTATGTTGTAAAATACCTCTATCAATATAAAGTACATTTAACCGTTGCAAAAAGCAGGAAATCGGTCTTAGGCGATTATAGACATGCCCATCAAGGAAATAATCATCGAATTAGTGTAAATGGGAACTTAAATGTCTATGAGTTTTTAATTACACTATTACATGAATTGGCCCACTTGCTCACTTTTGAACAGTATCAAAATAGGGTAGAACCCCATGGTAGAGAGTGGAAATCCATTTACAGTAAATTATTAATTGATTTTGTAGGGTTTGGCGTATTCCCTCCCGAAATTGTTACCGCCTTACAAAAATCAATTCTTTCCCCAGCAGCAACAGCCAATGGAGAAACAGAATTACTAATGGTATTAAGGAAGTATAATACAAGTAAGAAGGAAGGGGTTTGTTTGATTGCTGATTTGCCAGAAGGAGCTCTTTTTAGATTATCGAATGGTAAAATCTTTAGAAAGGGGGAGCTCCGTAGAAAAAGGTATACTTGTGTAGAACTAAAAACCGGATTAATGTATACGGTTAGTGCAATTACTGAAGTAAGACAGCTTGAAGTAATTAACCAATAAAAAAAGCCATTAGAAATAGCTCTTATTTTCTAATGGCTTTTAAAGTAGGTCAATATTTATTAAGCAACTGCTTGCTTAACCAATGCTGCAGCTTCACTTAACTGAATAGCAGATTGTACTTTTAATCCACTTTCATCAATTAATTTTTTAGCTTCAACTGCGTTGGTCCCTTGTAATCTTACAATGATTGGGATATTGATATTTCCCAGTTTGTTATACGCTTCAATCACACCTGCAGCTACACGATCACAACGAACAATACCTCCAAAAATATTGATCAAAATAGCTTTTACATTTGGATCTTTCATAATGATACGGAAACCAGCTTCAACGGTTTGAGCATTTGCAGTACCGCCTACATCTAAGAAATTGGCTGGCTCACCGCCACTCAATTTGATCATATCCATGGTAGCCATAGCAAGTCCTGCACCATTCACCATGCAACCAACGTTTCCGTCTAGTTTAACAAAGTTTAGGTTATACTGACCAGCTTCTACTTCAGTAGGATCTTCTTCCGTAACATCTCTTAAAGCAGCAACATCAGGATGACGCATTAATGCATTGTCGTCAATATTCATTTTGCAGTCTACTGCAATAATTTTTTCATCGCTTGTTTTGAATAATGGATTAATCTCAAGCATACCACAATCCAAACCTACATAGGCGTTGTATAAATTCGTTACGAATTTTACACAGTTCTTAAATGCTTCTCCACTTAACCCTAAATTGAATGCAATTTTTCTTGCTTGGAATCCTTGTAAAGCGCCTCCTGGGTGAACCCACTCTTTAAATATTTTTTCAGGGGTATTATGTGCCACTTCTTCAATATCCATACCACCCTCTGTACTGTACATAATCACATTCATTCCCTTTGATCTATCTAATAAAATAGACAAGTAGAATTCTTTAACCGGGTTAGGACCTGAATAATAAACATCTTGTGCAACTAAAATCTTGCTAACTTTCTTTCCAGCTTCGCCAGTTTGAATGGTTACTAAAGTGCCACCTAAAATATTTTTTGCAATATTGGTAACATCTTCTGCACTTTTGGCTACAGCCACCCCTCTCTGTTCTGTACCCACAATTTTACCTTTTCCGCGTCCGCCAGCATGTATTTGGGCTTTCACTACGGCAAAATTATTGCCAGTTTGGGTTTTTATTTGACGATAAGCCTCTTCGGCTGCCATCACAGTGTCAACTGCAATACCTTCCTGCACTGGAACTTGGTATTTTTTGAGTAATTCTTTCGCCTGGTACTCATGAAGATTCATATGGAACAATTTTTGCGAAGATAAGATAATCACCGATGCAGATTTAAACCTTTTGTTAAATTTGTTGTTGTAACATTAATTTTTGTATTTTTGAAACTCTAAATAAAATCAACATGAAAAAAATGGCATTAGCGCTGTTAAGCACAGCTTTTTTAGCAGGCATTTATTCTTTTACTGGTGTAACTAGTACCAAAGATGTGATCACTTACAAAGTAGAAGCAGGTAAGAGTCGCGTTGACTGGGTAGGATCCAAGAAGAATGACTTTCATACAGGCTACTTTACTGTTAAAAGTGGATCTGTTCAAGTGAATGCTGGTAAAGTAACTGGCGGTGAGTTTGTTATTGATTTAGCAAATATCAAAGTAACGGATGCTGCAGGTGCTAAACTAGAAGGTCACTTAAAATCTGGAGACTTTTTTGATGTTGCAAAATATGGTGAAGCAACTTATAAAATCACCAATGTTGCATACAGCGATGATACCAATGCAACCATCACTGGAGAGTTAAATTTAAAAGGAGCAAGCTTACCTGTAAGCTTTAAAGCAGCTATTCGTAGTGCAGATGACAAAGGTTTATTTGCAGAAGCATTTTTTGCAATGGATAGAACTTTATTTGGAATCAACTATGGTGTTGGAAACATCGCTAAAGATGTACAAGTTGCTGTTCATTTATATGCAACTAAGTAATTTCATTTCGAACAATCAATAATAAAAAGTCCCGATTACCATAAGTAATCGGGACTTTTTATTTAATATATTTCTTTTAAAGATAACGTTCTTCAATGATTTTTTTGTGGTGTAATAAATGACCAAATACAATGTATGCAAGTGCATTCGCAGTCACTTTTTTATCACTTGCAATACCACTATTTAATAATTGTTCCTCCGTTAAAGAGCCAATTAATAAATCAGTTGATTTTCTAAGCGCTTTAAACTCCTCTTTTAATGCAACAAATGATCTTCTGTTGGCCATTGCATTTTCTGCATACTTGTTTTCATCAAAACCAGGTAGTGGTGTTTGGTCATTTCTTGCAATTCTTAATAATCGATATTGCATTATTCGCTCTGTGTCAATAACGTGTTGCAAGAGGTCTTTCAATGTCCATTTTCCTTCGGTATAAGCATAATCGCCTTTCTCGTCTGGAAGATTTAAAAAAAAGTAAGTGAGTGGATGAGCTAATTGTTTAACTGCTTCCTGTATATCTGATTGATCTACTTGATTAATATATCCTTCAAAAAAAGCGGGGTATTCTCCTGATTGAGGCTTGGGCATAATTATTTTTTTGTGTTGTTTACTGGTTTGATTGAAATGGGTTGCTTGTATTCATTTGCTAATCTTACTGCTTCAAACGCGTTTACAATCCCCCCTGTTTTTGATAAAGTTTTAAATGCTACTTTTTCTTGGTCTTGTCCTGGTTTAATGCATGGAATCTCGTCTGCAGGTTTATAAACCGATTGCTCAATGATCTTCTTTATGTCAACCGCAGTTAAAGAAGGAAAATATGACCTCAGAATAGCTGCAATACCTGAAACAATGGGGGTTGCCATACTCGTTCCTTTCAAATTACCGTAATTATTTCCACCTGGAATAGTTGAATAAATTTTTACGCCGGGTGCAAATACATCTACTTGTTGTTGTCCATAACTGCTAAAGTCTGCTGCAATGCTGGGTCCAATATTGGGGTCACTACTTGCTCCAACAGTAATGAAATTTTTTGCATAAGATTTCCAAGATGTTAACCAAGGATTGGGGAAATTGTCAACAGAATCAAGATTTTCTGCATCATTTCCAGCAGCGTGAAGAATCAATACATCTTTTTGTTCTGCATATTTAACTGCACTATCTACCCAAGCTTTTTCTGGTGAAAAAGATTTTCCAAAACTCATATTAATGATTTTGGCTCCATGGTCTACTGCATAACGAATGGCCAATGCAATGTCTTTGTCATATTCATCGCCATCCGGTACAATTCTTAATGACATGATTTTAACTTGATCTGCAACCCCGTCTACACCAACTCCATTATTTCTTACGGCTCCAATGATTCCTGTAACATGTGTGCCATGTGTAGGGCCTGGGCCCATTACATCATTGTTGCCATAATATCGGTCAGAAAAATTTTCATAAATATCACCAATGATTTCTTTTCGGTAATTAGGCGGAGCAATATCTTTTGATTCAAATGCAGCTTTTTTTCCTTCAATATATTCTTCTAATTCTTTTAAGGCATTTGAATTTTTTTCTTCAGGATCAATTTGAAGCATTTTCATTACCGTCAAAAAACCCAATTTGGCGTCTCTTGCTGTTTTGGTAATGGGTTCAAACTTTTCAAGTTTCTCACAACTGTATTCTTCTACTCCCATTTCTTGTCTTAGCACTTTGTCATGCCTTTTGAGGGCTTTGGCAGTCACTTCGATGAACATTAAATCCATCATTTCTTCTTGGCTAAAATTGAGTTCTTTAGCCGCTTTTGACCACATTTGGTATTGTGATTTTTCTGTACCTGAAAGTAGATTGGTATCTATAAAAGAAGATTGATATCTACTCTTCCATTTATGAAAAACCCTGGCACGTTCATCTCCTGCTTTTTTAAGGCTTCTTCCATCTTTGCCCCCTAAAAAATTCCATCCAAAAATATCGTCTATATACCCATTTTTATCGTCGTCAATTCCATTCCCTGGTATTTCTTTAGGATTTCTCCACAATACCTTCTTTAAGTCTTCATGGGCAGTATCTACCCCTGAGTCTAAAACTGCAACAATAACTGGTTGAGGTTTTTTATTTTTTGAAGCTAAAAAATCATAGGCTTTATTCAAGCTTATTCCATATACGTGGTCGGCTTCTAAATCTAGTAAATGCCAACCCTTCGGTATATCCGATTGGGCAAATGAATGAATACCAATTCCACATCCAAAAAAGACGGCAAGCGCAATTCCACGAATCATGTAATGTAAATTTTCTCTCTGCACAAATTTGCAGAATACTGTTGATATATAGTATGTCCGAAATTTTATTTATCAAATCATTATGCTTGGCATTCGTTAAAATGTCCTAACAAAATGTTAAACCTTGCTATACTGTCTCCATTTTTCAATGGCAGCTTCCATATCAGCAGGAATAGGTGATTCAAAAAATATTTCTTTGCCAGTATTTGGATGTATAAAGCCCAATGTTTTAGCATGTAAAGCACATCTTGGACAAGCTTCAAAACAGTTGTCTACAAATTGCTTATACCTTGCGTAAATGGTGCCTTTTAAAATTTTATCGCCACCATATTCAATATCATTAAATAAAGTGTGCCCTATATGTTTCATATGAACACGAATTTGGTGCGTACGACCTGTTTCTAATTTACATTCTACCAGTGTTACATAATTGAACCTTTCTAACACTTTGTAATGCGTGATCGCGTGTTTTCCAGTTTCCCCATCGGGATAGGCGTCAAACATTTTTCTATGCTGTTTGTGTCGAGCAATATGTGCATTAATAGTGCCTTCTTCTTCTTGCAAATTCCCCCAAACCAACGCCACATATCTTCTATTGACGGTGTGATTAAAAAACTGTTTGGCTAAATGAGCAGCTGCGTCCCCTGTTTTAGCCAAAACAATTAATCCCGTTGTGTTTTTATCTATTCGATGTACCAACCCAAATCGGGGTAAGCTTTCTTCGTTTAATTGCGGATTTTGTTGTCTTAAATAATAGGCGACTCCGTTTAACAATGTGCCGCTAAAATTACCAACACCAGGATGTACCACCATATTGGGTGGCTTATTGATCACCATTAAAAAATCGTCTTCATAAACGATATTTAAAGGGATGGGTTCTTCTTTTAAAATAGTATGCTCCGGATTGATTAAACTCATTAAGATGATTTCATCTCCTGGTTTAATCTTGTAATTGCTTTTAACGGTTTTGCCATTCACCGTAAGAAAGCCCGCTTCAATTCCTTGTTGTACTTTATTTCTGGTAGCGCCTTCCATATGCATCTGTACCCATTTGTCAATTCGGAAGGGTTCTTGGCCTTTATCTACAGTAAAAATCTTGCGTTCATACAAGGCATCAGACTGCTCTTCTGAAATTAATTCGGTATCTATCTGCATGCGGCAAAATTAACTTTATTTTTGTGGTATGCAGCAGGAAGTCATTTTCAGGGATTTAGGTAAAAAAAGTTATAAAGAAGTTTGGGATCAGCAAGAAGCTTTATTAAAGGCAAATGCAGATATTAAAATGGCTTTTAAATTTGGCAATCAACAATTAAATGAGCCAGATACCCTTCCAACATTGCACCACTTATTATTTGTTGAACATCCACCAGTATATACATTAGGGAAGAATGGCAAAGAAGAACATGTATTGATTAGTGAAAAAGAACGACTTAAAAAAGGGATAGAGTATTTTCATATTAATAGGGGGGGAGATATTACGTTTCATGGCCCAGGCCAATTGGTTGGGTATCCCATATTAGATTTAGAACGTTTTAAAACAGATTTGGGTTGGTACCTTAGGTCATTAGAAGAGGTGATCATTAAAACCATGGCCGATTATGGTTTGAAAGCAGAAAGAAGTGCAGGTGAAACAGGAGTTTGGCTAGATGCCGATATCAAAGGCAAGGAAAGAAAAATATGTGCCATGGGTATTAAATGCAGTAGATGGATAACCATGCACGGATTTGCTTTTAATGTAAATACCGACCTCACTTATTTTGATCATATCGTTCCTTGTGGCATACAGAATAAAAAAGTGACATCCCTAGCACAAGAGTTAGGTAGATTGGTTGATTTGGAAGAAGTGAAGTATAGAGTGAAGAAACATTTTGAAGCTATTTTCTCCTGTAAATTAATAGGCGAATAGCTTCCTTATTGTAGTAGGAATTTATTTCTTTCTAAAAGTTCTCCATTACAATACAATTCAAAATTATACCAACCACTATGATAGAAATTACTTTTCTCAATGATCCAATAATCTTCCTGTAGGTTGGTTATATTATGTAACAATAATTTACCATCGTAAATAAATAAGCTATACCGTTTGGAATTGGTATTGGGTAATTGAATAGTTAGATTCCCTTTAGCGTTGGTATATACATAGGTGGATGGAATCCAATTTTCTTGTGTAGTTGCAGCAATGGGTGTTAAAATAACCGGTGAAAATTGAACTTTTCTTTTCCCAATTCTGGTAAGTGTGTCTTTAGTATTGGTAAAAATGGAGTCTTTAAATTTTTTATACTCGCTTGCTGATAACTCCTTAAATAATTTGTTTTTGATAAAAATTTGTTGACTATCAGTTGGTTTTTTTGCACGAGACAATTTTGATTTTTGTGCAATTGCAATATTGAATAGCCCCAATAAATATATCAGCGTTAAAAAGAAGGATTTCATAGTCAGTACAAATATATTTTTTTAGTGCTAATAAATTAAAGTCCCTGCTGTTAAACTTCTATTGCCTTGTAATCCACCACTATGTATTACTAGAATATTAGCACTATTATTAAAATAGTTTTGCTGAACTAGTGCTTCTGTAGCATAAAAGAGTTTTGAAGTATACACAATATCAGTCGGGAGTGCTTCTCTCTTGTATAATTCATTCATGTAATTGATTAATTCTTTGGGGTGTTTCGCATAACCACCAAAATGAAAATCATGTAGCGTTTGAACTGTTTTTTTATTTTCTGGGGGGAGTAGAGCTGTTACCATTTCATTTAACGCTACATTATTCTTTAAAACACTAATGCCTATAACCGATTGATTTTCATTGGCTCCTGCTATTAGGCCGGCCAACATGGTGCCAGTACCACAAGCGCAAATAATATGGGTAAAGGATGCACAGTCTTGGGTGCCTAAAATGGTAGCTGCACCCAGCGCGCCGTTGATACCATAGCCCCCTTCATTAATCCAATACCAGCCTTTATTTACATGATTTGCCATCACCACTTCTTTGTATTTATAGTTTTCCCTTGAAATAAAATACAGCTGCATGCCGAGTGCTTTTGCTTCTTGTAAACTTGGAGAATCGTTCAATTCGCCTCTAATAAAACCAACCGATTCGAGCCCGTTTAATTTACAAACAGCAGCTAGGGCCACAATATGATTGGAGTAAGCGCCGCCAAAACTTGCGATGGTATTGCATTTGAGCCTTTTTGCTTCTTCCAAATAAAACCTTAATTTGAACCATTTATTCCCACTTATAATTGGGTGAATAAGGTCGGTTCTAAGTGTGGAGACGTTAATATCATCGGTACCAAAACTAGGAAGTGTTTGAATGGTAATTTTATTGGTCTCGAATAACATTTTATATCAATTGTTGCAATGTTAAATGATTTAACTTTGTATTGTAAAATTAATCTATGAAACCTACTCTTGTAATCTTAGCTGCTGGAATGGCTAGCCGCTATGGAAGTATGAAACAAATTCAATCTTTTGGCCCTGATGGAGAAACCATTATGGACTATTCCATTTACGATGCTATTGAAGCAGGATTTGGTAAAGTTGTATTTATCATCCGTGAAGAATTTGCCGAGCAGTTCAAAGGAATATTTGAGCCTAAATTGGCTGGTAAAATTGCGACCGATTATGTATATCAATATTTAGAAGCCTACACCAATGGCTATTCAATACCTGCAGATAGAGCAAAGCCTTGGGGTACTGCGCATGCCGTATTATGTTGTAAAGGAAAAGTAAATGAGCCTTTTGCAGTCATTAATGCAGATGATTATTATGGTCGCGATGCATTTCATAAAGCATATGCGTTTTTAACAACCGCATGCAACGATAGCACATTTGCTTTATTAGGGTATGAGTTACAAAAAACCTTAAGTGAGAATGGAAGTGTAAGTAGGGGAGTATGTACTGCTGATGCCAATAATAATTTGACAGAAATTAATGAGCGTACAAAAATATATCGTGAAGATGGGCAAATCGTTTATGAAGACGATCATGGTAAAACACCATTACCAGGAACCAGCTTGGTGAGTATGAACTATTTCTGTTTTTCACCAGCATTCATTGATATGTGTGAAAATATGTTTACTGAATTTTTAGCTGCTAAAGGTCAAGAGTTAAAGTCGGAGTTTTTTATCCCTTATGCAGCCAATGAGTTTATACAATCTGGTAAAGGAGTATTAAAAGTATTGCCAACATCTGCGCAATGGTTTGGTGTAACCTATAAGGAAGATGCACCAGGGGTGCAAGCGGCTATCAGTCAATTAGTGGCTGATAAGGTATATCCTGCTTCTTTGTGGAAATAATCAATCCAATTAATGAAAATAAAAAGGACTCAGTTACTTTAGTAGCTGAGTCCTTTTTTATTAAGTAAGTCGATTTATTTACCGTATGCTTTTACAAAATATACGCAGTCTTCTAATTTGTTGATTTGAACTTTTCTTTCAACGCCTCTTAAACTAGATTTAGTAGGCAATTTTACTCTTTGAAATGCAGTATCACTGTTCTTTAAATCTTCAATAATCGAATGAATATTTTTAGATTTCACTGCAAACGCAACCCCATCGGCTTGGGCTTGCTTGGTGCTTAAAACTCCAATTACTTCCCCATTCTTATTAAATACCGGTCCACCTGAGTTACCTGGATTGGCGCTAATTTGAATTTGATAAGATAAAGAGTCTCCGTTGAAACCAGACTTGGCACTTAAGTACCCCATTCCATATACTATTTCATTACGTGGGTAACCCAAAGTGAAAATTTCTTCGCCTAAAGAGGAGTTGTTTTTTTGGATAGTATAAGGGATTGATTTGATTGGCTCATATTCTTCATCGTTAATCTTAAGTATAGCCAAATCTTTTACATGGTCAATTAAAACAATGGATGACTTAAATTCTTTGCCCTCACTATTTACCACAATGGCTCCTGTTCCTTTTAAAATATGCGCATTGGTAACGATATATCCTTTAACGTCTACTAGAAATCCAGATCCGCCACTTAATAATCTCGCATTGATGGGTATTTTAGAAGTTACTTCGTTGATAATATTACCCTGGTATTGTTGATTTTTCTTTACAACTTCTAAATCTTTACCAAGTTGTTCTAGTTTAGGATCGTTCACTGCAGTGGAGAAATACATGGCTAATCCACTGATGAATAAAGCAATTACACCGCCAACAGAAGCTGCAATAGCAGTGACTCTTTTATATTTATTAAAGAATTGGATCACTTTTCCTTTAGGGCTTAAAGCACCTCCTTCATTTAAATCGCCTCTTTCTAAAAGGTTTTGGTGAACCTCGTGTAAAGTTTGCTTGATTTGAATATTGGCAGAATAGTCGGCAATTTGATGCAAAAACATATTGTGCTCTACTACCATCTGATCTATTTCAGGGGTTGTATTGCGTAGATTCTCAAAATAAGCACGCTCTTCAGGGCTCATTTCTCCACTGAGATATCTTTCAATTGCGTCTAATAATAAAATGTCATCCATATACTTACTCTCCAATATTGTATTGCGCAAAGAATAATTTCTTTAATCGCATCAAACACTTGTATTTCTGGTTTTTAGCATTGTCTGCGTTGGTATATCCAAATTCCGCTGCCAAAGCATTCATGTCCATTTTTTTTAGATAATAACCTTGAAGTAAGCTTTTGCAGGGTTCCCCCAAACTATTCAAAGCCCTATCCATAATAACAAACTCCGCGTTCCTTTTTTCATGGGTTTCCAAGTCTTCTTCAACAGCTACTGTTTCTTCAAACCCATCTACTGACCCAGTAAACCTTCCCATCTGTTGAAGCCTTTTTAACCAAAGTCTTCTGCAAACAGAATACAGATAAGTTTTAATTTGACAAGTCAGCACAAAAGAATCAGTTTGAGACTTCTCATATAAAGCAATCATTGCTTCCTGGAAAATATCTCTCGCTTCGTCATAACTCCCATTATTATTCAAAATGAACGCCTGAATCATATTAAAGTTTTCTTTATATATGATTTCTACAGCTTTTGAATCATTGTGAGCCAGCCCCTTTAATAATGCTTGTTCGTTCGTATCTCCTTTCACTATCTGTTCCTTTAATACAGTTATAGGCTTAAAAGTAACCCAAAATAGCCCTAAATATTTTTATAAAAAAAATTTGAAAGACCGGGTTACCTTTTTCTCGTTGGCGTATTAATCAGTAATCATTCAAACTAAAAAAGAAAAAAAATGAAAAAATTGTTATTCGTTTTAGCATTAGGCGTATTCGCATCTTGCGCTGGAGAAAACAAAGAAGCTGCTGCTGACACTACTGCAACAACTGTTGACACTGCTGCTGCAACTGTTGATACTGCTGCTGCAACTGTAGATACTACTGCTGCTCCTGCTGTTGACACTACTAAGAAGTAATTTAAAACATCTGTTGGTGTAGAGGAATTGTGAAGTCTAGCTTGCGGAAAGTTCAACAGATTTAAAAGTTTCATATGGCAAGCAATCGTTAGAAGCCGCTCCGTTTCCACGGAGGGGCTTATTTTTTTATGCCCATTCAGCAAAAAAAATCGTGAACGCAGTTAATGCTATTTTGTTGTTTTTGAGGCGATTATTTATAAATAAATTACGATTTTTTTGTATTTTGATTTATAAACAAGCTGCTTCAGAATGGGTATTTTACATTTATTATGGAACCAATCCATAACTACTAAGTTTTTGCAAGGGTTTTCTCAGTCTTTTAAATTTCAGTTTATTGTCAGGAAGCTCATTCTATCAAGTTTACTAGGTTTCCCCGCCCATTTTTTTGCACAGAACCATTCGCTCCTTTTTATTGCGGACAAAGATGGCTTCAACAATCCAATAATTATTAATCAAAAGTTGATTGTGAATCCTTTCGATTTTATTGGATACAATTTGAATCAAAGTAATGAACAAGCCTCATTTTACAATGATTTAGGTAGTATTAATAATCCATTTACTAACATTAACCAAGTTTCAGATGCTACTCCAAATGGGATTTATTATTTTAATTTTGGCGGTAATAGGGTTACAACTCGGGTAGAAGACGGATGGGTTTTAATTGTTAGCGATATTGGAGCTCCAACTCCCCAAAATCTTATTGTACAGACTGTTCTTGATAAGAATATTCGAGGAAAACTTGCAGACCTTGTACTATCAAACCTTGGAGATTTTAATTCTGTTTTAATAAAATCAACAGAGGG
>JACCDH010673080.1_pt1 | contig 19467 bp, 13 predicted proteins | sample 7442481 | NCBI WGS metagenome assembly JACCDH01 (sample SAMN15323433, study PRJNA562643) | freshwater metagenome | isolation source: river surface water | place: USA:Blue River Watershed | collected 2017-08-15 | reverse complement strand
TATTATTTGATTTTATTACAGCTAAATAGATACGATGACTACATTTTTGATTATTTTTACCATTTTTAGATAAAGGCATAGTAGTCATTAATATAGATGCTCCAACATCAGCCAAACCACAGCAACCTAAAGCAGCAGTATGAGCTAATATAGTATCAGATTCACCATCTAAAATCACATCAGCAACATAAGGAATTTTAATATATTTTGAAGGTCTTTTTTGAACAACACCTTCAATCAAGTTTTCAATCTTTAATAATTGAACCATTTTTAAAAATATATAATGAATTAATAAGTTATTATATATTTAATTTCATACCAGAAAGTAGTTTCAATTTTATTTATATTTATACTAGTTATATGATAACATATATTTTTAAAATATTTAAAGATAAACAACTAATAAATATTATATAATAAAAAATGTTTAAAAATATATACTCTAATTTAATATCTAAATTTAAAACTGCTAATATTTTTGATAATTATTTAATGATTTCATCTAATTTAATGATGCCTGTATCGGGATTTTATCTAGGATATTTAAATTCTTATGAATCAATAACACAATATAGAACATATACCCCAGTAAACAAATATAGTAATAGATATTTAGAATATGTAGGTTGTGCTGGAATGATTGTTTTTTCATTTACAGGAGGGTTTATAGTAGGGTATTTCAGTGGATTATTATGGCCAATAACAAGCGGTATGTATTTTTATGATAAATATAATGATTATAATAAATCAAAACCAAAATCATAATTTTATGTTTTATAACCCATAGCATCTTTCATAAAACTACCTGTTTTATTTTTATTCGCATCATCATCATTTTTTTTATCATTTTTATAATAGCGTTGATTTAAATTAAATTCGAGTGGCTCATATTTTTTATTAAACAAATCAGCCCAAGCTTTTCTAATTCTCTCTCTACAATTATTACATTTTAATTTTATTTGAGCAGTTAAAGGAATTTTATCCCATGGACCTTTCTCAATAATAGATAAATCAATAATAACATAATAACTTAAACGAGATGTTTGACGAGTATCAGAACCAAGTTCTCCATATTTAGCATATAACATGTTTGCTTCAGCACCTCCTTTAAATGTCGGTATTTTTGAGACTTGCGTTATTTTTTCATCCATATCAATCATATCCTCACCAATTCCAGGAAGATACAATAAACTAGAATCTTTCTTATCATCAATACTAATATTTTTATAACATGACAGAAAAATAGAGTATGTTATATAAGACGGTATTTTTTCATAATCAAAAATGAAATCAGCATAATTATTTTTACTTTTATTACTTGTATCAAAATGATAATTAGCAATTAATTCATAATGTTCTGAATAACCTTTACCACCAGTTAAAAGAATAAAAACATAATCAAGAAATCCTTCTGAAACACCAGAACCGCTACATAATGTGGGATATAATTTTTGTGTAGGTTTAATTTGTAATCCTTTATATAATAGATTATTTAATTGGGATGTATTGTTTTCTTGTAAAGAATCAAGGTCATCAATTTTGAGTACCTTATTGGTTGAGTTATTATAATCAGAAACTAATCCATATTTTTGTTTGTTATCTTTAAAAGAATTAAAAGTTATAAAACTATTTTTTTTCACATAATTTTTCTCTCGAGCATCAAAAATAATTAGTTTAATTTTAAATATTTCTTCAATTTTTGTAATAGTAAACTCATCACCCCAATAGTTTCCAAGTGGACCATTTGGATTATTAGAAGCAGAGCAACTTTTCCCAATAGTTTCTCTAACTTCTTCTATAGTTTTTACCTGATTATTTTCATTAATCATAAAATTAAATTTTGTTCTATCTGGAGAATCAAGTGGTAAATCTAAAACTTGTTCAGTAGCAATTGAATAATTCACATAATCATCATCAGTAAAATTATCAGCAACAGCCTTTCTAATTCCTTGAACACTAAAGAACCCATTATGGTCAGCATATTTAGAATCACTACTTCTTACTTTTGGTGTGAAATTACTGGAATTATAAACATTATTACCATTAAACGCATCACGAATACAAGAAAAAAAGCAATCACCACCACCTTCATTAAGTAATACAACCCAATTATTAAATTGTGTAAAAGTTGTTAAATCCATTTCATCTAAAATATTACTTTTCTCTCCAAATTGTTGTATCATATCAAAATTAATTTTAAGTTCTTTAGTCGCATTTGTATTTCTTTGACTCAATATCTTATCAATGTATTGTTGTTTTTTATTTGTGTTCATTTTTGTAGCATCTTGAAATAGACTTTTTTTGCGTGTTTTATCAGGCCCTTGTGCTGTGCTACTCATTCCTTTATATGTTTGTTCAGGTGATATAGAACGTCTTGAAGTATTCAAAAGTCTAGCAGTTCTCTCCCTTGTTCTTGTTTCTTGGTCTAAAAGAGCTTGATTACGAGCTTGTTCAAGTGTTTGTTGTTCCATATTAACAGCTGCAATAGCTAATTGTCTTTGTTTTTCTTCTTGTTCTTTTAATTGTCGTTCTTGTTCAAGGAGTGCCTTTATTTCTGCTTCTTTCTCATCACGTATTCTTTGTTCTTGTTCAAGTAATTCTAGCATTTGTTTTTCGTGTTCTTCGTCTTCGACTTTTTGTTGATCAAGTAATAACTGTATTTGTTTTTCTGCTTCTTCCTTTTCTTTTTGTTCTTTTTCCATAAAAGCTTTTAACTCTGCTTCTTGTTTTTCTTTTAATTTACGTTCTTTTTCTTCTAATGCTCGTCTTTCTGATTCTTCTTGTCTAAGAATCAATTTAGCTTCTAATTCTCTAATATTTGCTTGATATTTTTCATCTAATAATCTTTTCTGTTCAGCTAATTCAGCTTCTTTTCTATCTTGTTCTTCTTTTAAAATTCTTTGTTGTTCAGCTAATTCAGCATCACGTTTATCTTGTTCTTCTTTTAAAATTCTTTGTTTTTCTTTTAATTCTTCCATAGCCTTTTTAAGTTCTTCTTTCTCTCTTTCTTCTTGTTCTTTTATTTCTTTTAATTGTTGTTGTTGTAATGGACTCAAAACAGGTATTCCAGTTACATTAACATTTGTCTGAGCTTGATTATTAGAAGGAACACTTAAAGGAACATTAGTTCCAGGACCGCCTGTTGGTTTTATAGGAACATTTTGTATAGGTTGTGTTTGTGTTTGTATTTGTGATTGTGGTTGTTGTAAAGGATTCACAACTGGAACACTTGTTACATTAACATTTGTCTGAGCTTGATTATTAGAAGGAACACTTAAAGGAACATTAGTTCCAGGACCGCCTGTTGGTTTTATAGAAACATTTTGTATAGGTTGTATTTGTGTTGGTATTTGTGTTTGTGATTGTGGTTGTTGTAAAGGGTTCACAACTGGAACACTCGTTATATTAACATTGGTTTGAGCTTGATTATTGGAAGGAATACTTAATGGACCGTTACTTTGAGCAGGAGCATTAATTGTAGGTTTTTTTTGTTGTTGTGGTGGCGGTGGTGGTGAAGGTTTATTAACAGAAACAATAGGAGGTGCTGTTGGTTGTATACTTGTAGTAGTAGTATTAGTATGTAAAGGACTTGAAGAAGCTTGTATAACATTCAAGTTAGTTACATTAGTAGGTAAAGCACTACTAATTACATTACCACTTGTGTCTACAACATTTCCTAATAATTTATTACACGTATTATATATGTTAAATTTACTAATAGTCGGAAATAATATAGTATCTAAGTCGTCAATATTTTTATTTATTTGTATGAGTTCTTCATTAAATTTTTTAAATTTTTCATCGTCTTCTATAATACTATTCTTATAAAAGTCAATTCTGTAATTTAAAACATCTATTTTTATATCATCCTTGGTTAAAAAGTTGAAAAAAGGATTTTTGAAAAATTCATCTACATTTACATTAGCCAAATATGGATTTTTTAAAACATTTATTATATCAAAATAATATTGTGATAAATAATGACTTATCATAGAGTTAATATATACAGCATTTTCTTGAATAGAAATATAATAACCTTGTCTACTATATTTAATTAATCCTAATTCTAAATAAAAAAATATAAAATCATATGAAGTAATAATATTATTTTCGATATAAGTAACAGTATTGATGTCACCTTTTAATTTATTTGAAGAACTAAGAACATAACTTAAAATACCATTACTTCCAGTGGTTCCCTGTTTTTTCATAACATTAACAGCATTGAAAATTGTCTCTTTTTCTTGGTCTGTATGTCTATTTTGAAAATTATCATATGCGAATTTTGTTGTTTCTAATTGTTTTGTAGTCATATCTTTAATAAAAGTATAAAATGTTTCTGTTTGGTCATTGAAAATAGTCCAAATATTTTTTTTATTATAGTTTTCATATTTCAATAATTCATAGTTATTCACATCAAAATAAAAACGCTCAATTAATAGTAATTCTGGGAAATTATAATATTTTTCAATTTCTACCATACTATCATAATCTCTTTTAATAATAGGTTCAAGATTTTGTGTTATTTCTTTAATATTATTAACCATAATATCATCAATAAATTCATTATAAACGGGGTCATCCAATAAAGCTTTATAATATTTAATATCAAAATCTAATATGAATAAATGTAATTTCCAATTATACATTTTAAATCGTTGATTAACATCATTTTGATAAGTTTTTTTAAAATATTCTAAAAAACTAAGTAAGTTTTTAAACATTTCTCTTTCTGCTATAAAACTTTGATATAGTGCTGCTATTGCCTTTAAAATATCTTGTGCATATCCTTTTTTAAATTTATTCAAATCATTAACAATATTGAATATTTTTTCCTTTTTCACATCATCACTCATTAACTGGTCAAGTGTGTTATCTTTTTTAATTTCGTTAATATAAATATAAAATTTACCGGTTAATTCATTATACATTTTATTTTTCAAAAAAACACGAGTCTTATCATCAATACCAACCGAAGCAATTAAATGAATATCATTCTCTTTAATATTATCTTCTATACTTCCATCATAAAATTTCACATTAAAAGTTCCATCAATATTTATTTTCATAATTGTAGCAGGTATATAACTTCCAGTATTTGTAACATGTACTTCAACATTATCTCCTACTTGTAATCTAGATTTTTGTTGTAATTCTTCGATAGGAACAGTAAGACCTAATAATTCTTTATATTGTGTTAATTTTTCCTGATAATTAATATAACTATTATCAAAATCAATATATTTTACATTTAATTTTTTATTTAAACGATCATTACCATTTCTGACTTTGTTGAATTCACGGTCATCAAAAAAAACAGTAGAACGAATAATAGGGTCTAATGCGAAATCAATAACACTTGTATTATTAGTAAATGTATTTACATCAACCAAATTATCAAAAGTATTTTTTAAATTAGCAGGTAAATTATCTTTCATTTCAGTATTATTGTAAATATTTGCTTCTTGTGTAGATAGCTTGTCTTCAATTAATTTTGTTTGTTGTGCGTCTGGAGAACCAATAACATCTTTTGTTAATTCAAATCCTTCTTCTTTAAATTTAGATGTAACGCCATTTAAAATTCTGCCTTGTCTAATTTGTTTAGGAATATCATCTAATTCGTGTTGGGCGATTTCATAATTTGCTTTATTAATATAAAAATATTGCATCGTATTGAAAAAGGGGACTCCAAAAAATTTGGCTTGCAATCTTTTAGTATCAATACGCCAATCTCCTGTATTCCAATTATAACTATCTACTAAATAAGTTTTGCCTTTTAAATGAATTTTTGTGTTTTTTGCGAAAAGTGTATTTAGTGTTTGTCGAATATTATTATCAATAATACCTTGTTTAGTTGCTTTATATAAAGTCATACCTTTTGGTTGGTAAGTACGAGCTATAGTTCTAGCAACAAGACTTTTAAATAAATTTCTTCTAAAAAATTGTGTATATAATTCATTTTTAGGTTCATTAGGAGGAATATCATATATAATTCTTCTATTAAGTCGAATTAAAGGGTCAAAATTAACATGGTCATCTTTATCAGTTTCACCTGGAACAGTCATATTAGGTTTATAAATTATTTTCGTGCTACCACGTACATTTGTATTAATAAATATAGTTAATGTATTAGGAATCGACATACTTATAATACATTAAGATTATAAAGGAGAAAAATTTAAGTATTTAATTTAAATATTATTATATTTATTTGTATATTCCAAATCAAATTTAGTATAAGCATCTTTTCGTGCTTTAGATTCTTTTTGTTTTTGAGCTTTATCTAAAAGAGCCATAGCAGCGGCAACCTCAGTATCTGTTACCATACCGTCTTCAGTAGTATTAATAAGTTTATGTAACACACGACAATTTTGAGGAACAATACACATTTTGCTTTCTTCGTTAAATAAATGGTCAGACAAAATAACAAATACAGCGGTTAATATTAGAGCAGTATAAATATCACGTGTACCCATCCAAGCCATAGCAAATACTAAAAGTTGTTTAGATACAGTGTATTTTAAATATTCTTCGGTTGATTTGCTAAATTGAATGGTTATAAATTTTGAGCCAATATTGAGCATTATCATAACAACACCGGCAAAGAATTTTGTATTATTTAAATACATAACATTATCATTAATATATCCTAATAATCCGTAAATACTAGAAAAAATACCTCCATTTCCACCACCTTCTATATTATTTTGTTGAATATTATTTTGTTCTATATTATTTTCTTTTTTAACCATATATTTATAGCATATAAAAAATTATAAATAAATAGAATAAAGAATAAAGAATAAAATTAATAAAGTTCAGATTGTCTTAAAAAACGATTCCATTTTTCTGTACTTAAATCAACAAAACGTTCTTTGAATCTTCTAACAGCTCTCTTTTTACTATTAATCAAAGCATCTATTTTAGGTGTAAATCCTTCAGCTTCTTCTAATCTTAATTTAAATAAATACATATATAACATAAGACAAAGTATTATCATTAAAATAATAACGCCGTTATTTAAATCCATATTAGTATTATATATAATATACAGAATAGAATATTTTGTTAATATTTATTGTATATTATATTTAAAATCTACTTTCACTAGGTGAATAATTATCAAAAAATAATGGGGACCCTATCATAGTGCTTGAATCTTTTGGACGAATAGTTTGTTGAAGTTCTAAAATATCACTAATTGTATAATTATATTCGGGTTCTCTCATTTTTTTACTATCCATTTTTTTCTTATCTACAGCATTACGACCAATCATTTTTTCTTCTTCTTTGTCTAATTGTTTAATAGTTTCTTCTGAAATAAAAATACTATATTGAGTATTATCATCTAAATTATCATTATACATTAAGCTATTAGTTAAAGGGAAAAAATTAAGTAAGCTACCTGTTTCAAATAAATTTAAGCCCATATCCATAGGTTGAAACCCTTCTTTTTCATATGGTTCTACACTAGAAATATAATGTGGTTTTTTTATAGTAACAATATTTTCTTCTTCCAAATTCTGTAAAAGACCAATAATACCTACAACAGCGAGATAACCTAAATAAATATTTTGTTTAGAAGCAGAAATAATCAATAAAATAATTATAAAACGACCATATACAGAACTAGCTAATATATTAAAATCAAATGGTTCATTTAAATAATAAATAATAAATACTAATAAACCTACTAAAATAACGATATTATTTAATTGTTTTCTGTTCATTGATATAAAAGTGTGTATATATAAATAATAATATTATTATTTCAAAAACAAAAATATAAATAATATTTCAGATTGAAAAATAAAAAAATAATCTTAATTTTTAATAGGAGAGAATGTCTTTAGCAATTTATGCCGCACAATTTGATAATAATAATAGTGATAATGATAATGCTATAAGTAAAAAAAGGTCATCACATAATAGAACACAAAAAAGGTATCCAAAAACTGATATTGATTCTAAAAAGGTAAATACTGTTTTAGAAAGTATACATAACAATTCTTTAGTAAATGAAGAAGGTGATGGATTAGATGATTATTACGGTAATCCACCACCAAAACCAATGTCTATAGGTTCACAAAGAGCATCAACTAAAGAAGGAATGCAAAATAACAGCTCTAATTTAGGAACATTAGGAGCAAAACCATCAGAATCTTATAAAGTAGATGATTATGATTTATCTAATTATGAGAGCAATTATGGTGATGAAAAAACAGCAGAAGAGTATTATAAAAAGTATGTACCTAATTTTTCAGTAGCTTTATTACAAAGTCCAAATAAAGGCGAGCAAAAAAAGGCTATGGAATCTTTTATTAAGCAATATGGATATAATAATAATGATTTAGCTTCAAATTCTGCTTCAGTTAAAACACAAAATGGTTCTGCTATGATGTATACTGATAATAACGATGTATTAATTCAAAAACTTAATTATATGATAAACTTATTAGAAGAAAAACAAGATGAACGCACAGGAAATGTTACAGAAGAAGTAGTATTGTATTCTTTTTTAGGAATATTTATAATATTTATAGTAGACAGTTTTGCTCGTTCTGGAAAATATAGACGTTAATTACTACAAACTATGTAAATAAAAATTTTAAAAATTACAAAATAATAAAAATAAAACATTTAATTAATCATTAGAACCTTATTAGGGTTAAATGTTTTGTATGCAAAATTATAAAAAAAATATGCTGCGGGTGAAATTATATATGGTTTATTTCTAATAACAAGACCATTTATCAAGACATTATTGCAACTTATATTTTCTATAACAAGGAAACCATAATTTTTTCTCTCTTTGATAATATCCCAAAAGGCTAATTTAAAACCATTCAAGAAAATATCATTAGAATCACATGTATTTATTGATGCGAAACATGTTAATGCTTCTTTACCTCCTTCTATTATAGTGCTAGATTTCCTGAACATATAAACAGCATATATTACTCCCTTTTGTAACAAATAATATATATAAATGTTTTCTGTTAAAACCAATTCCAATAAATTCGAATATTCAGGCTTTATTTCTATTTCAAAGAGAGAACGAACCATATTCAAATAATTTGCTAGAAAATGGAAGTTTTGTTTATTACACGGAACTACACTATATGAAGAGTGAAGAAATAATATAGGAGAACCCCAACGCCTACAATCAAAACAATACATATTGTATACACAAATAGGGACAATACCAGTAAGTTGTCCTTCTCTTTTGAATATGCTAACAGCAATATTTTTATTTAAATGTCTTTGATTATATTCGTGAGTTTGAATCATTTGAGGAGCGGTGCCTTTTTTTCGGTAAACTGTATCAACACATAAATAATCAATGTAATATGAATCAAAATTAGATTTAGGATCACCATTATTTATTTTTACGTTTAAAGGGCGTCCAGTCATTACAGATACTATTTTTTTATCTTCTATTGGTTCATTTGTCTTTACATTATGTAGAAGTTGATTTTCTGTAAAAAAAGAGAAAAAACAAGGTTGATTGAATCCTTTAAAATATGGTATTATATTTTCTTTTCTAGGCGCGAATTTATTATCTCCTTGATTATGAAAATGAACACGTATGAAATTTGTGAATTGTGTTAATTGTATATCAGAAAGTTTATTGAAATAAATAGTATCTATTTGTTTAAAATTAGTGTATTTATTTGGTTGTGGAAGTTGATGCATAATAATACCAGGAGGAAAAAAATGATAATAAAAATTATGTGCATGATGAACAGGTTGATAATACCAAAACCCGTATTTTAATCTTACATATGAATATAAAATAAGATATATGAATACTATAACTAAAAATATATAAGGAATATAATCAATAATAAATTGTTTTATGCTCATGATTACTAAAATTTAATAATATTATTATTATTAACTTATTAACTCAAAAATAATCGAAATAATCAAAATAGAATATTAATTAGTAAAAAATAAATAATTTATCTATATTTGTGTTTAAAAACATTATTATTATTATTTTTATAATTATATGATTCCTAATAATTCAAAAAAAGGAAGAGATAATAATCATCAAACTATTTGTTTGAATATGATTGTTAAGAATGAATCACATATTATTGAAAATACATTAAAAAAATTGTTAGAAAAAATTAAATTTGATTATTGGGTTATTTCAGACACAGGTTCTACAGATAATACACGTGAAATAATACAGAATTTTTTTGATGATAGAAAAATACCTGGAGAACTTTTTTGTGATGTATGGAAAGATTTTGGTCATAATCGTTCATTAGCATTAGAACATGCTTACAATAAAACAGACTATTTATTGATTTTTGATGCGGATGATGAGATTTTAGGAGATTTCAAATTACCTCAAAAATTAACATACGACAGTTATCATTTTAAATTTGGTTCTAGTGAATTCACTTATACTAGAACACTTTTAGTAAATAATCATAAAATTTGGAAATTTAAAGGTGTATTACATGAATATATTGCTGGAGAAAACGGTGTTTCACAAACAATTTTAGAAGGAAATTATTTTGTTTTATCAGGAAGAACTAGTTCACGTAATCAAGACCCTGATAAATATAAAAAAGACGCAGAAATTTTAAGTAAAGCATATGAAGAAGCAAAGAATTCTGGTGATGAATTATATAGAAGATATTCTTTTTATTGTGCACAATCATATAAAGATGCTAATAGACCATTGGAAGCATCTGTTTGGTATAAAAAATGTATTGAGTGTGCTAATTGGGATCAAGAAAAATATTATTCATGTCTGAAATTAATGGAAAGTTATGAAAAAATGGGCAAGAAAGAAGAGAGTTTTTTTTGGTTAGTAGAATCACTTAAAATAGATACAGAAAGACTTGAATGTTTTTATCATTTGTTAGTTCATTATTTAAATAATGATGGTTGTAAAATAGCTTATCAATATTATTGTCTCGTAAAAGATTTTTATGAGAATAAATATTTGAAAAACGAAGTTAATTTAACTCATAAATTATTCATTGATTTATCAATTCAAGATTTCTTAGTTCCATATTATATGATTATTTTAGCTGATAGGTTAGGAGACCGTCAACTAGGAATAAAAATGTATAAAATGATATTTACAAAAAAATACAAAATGTTTAATAGTTGGTATTTGAAAAATATGTTTTACAATTTAAGATTTTTTGATAAACACATACTTCCAGAAGAAAAGCAAGAATTCTCAAAATTATTTGTTGAATATATGAATTTTTTAAAAACTAATAATCATTCATTAGAACAATATGATTTTTTAAGTGAATCTACATATTCTCAATTTGGATTTTCTCTCGAAACAGAAAAAATCACATACAAGTTTTCTGAAGATGAATGTAAAAAAAGTAAAAATATTTTAATTTATACAGGTTATGGTTCTTTTGAATGGAACGAATCGATTTCAAAAAACTCTGGATTAGGTGGAAGTGAACGTGCCGTTATTTATCTAACAAAATATTTTCCAAAAGATTATAACATTTTTATTTGTGGAACAGTAAAGGAAGAGAAAAATGAAAATATTAGTTATATTACTAGAGAAACTTTAACAAAAATGATAGATACTGATTGTTTTCATACTATTATAATTTCACGTTATGTTTCATTTTTTGAATTATATAAAAATATTAGTTCTTATCAAAATATTATATGGGCACATGATACACATTTGATACATTATGGTTGTACATATATGGAACACCAAGCTATAGTAAAAAAATGGAAATCAAAAATAACTGGTTGTGTTTGTTTAACAGAGTGGCAAGCATCCAATTACAAACAATTTTATCCAGAATTAAAAGATAAAATACACATTATTAATAATGGAATAATTACTGAGTTGTTTAATTATGATTGTAATAACAAAATACCACATAGTTTTATTTATAGTTCATGTTCTGAAAGAGGTTTAACTCATATCATTGAAGTATGGCCAAAAATTTTAGAAATTTTTCCAGATGCTACTTTAAATATTTGTTCTTATAATCATTTCCCACATACACAAGAAGAAATTAATATTAAAAAATATATGGATACAGAACCTAGTGTAAAACATTTAGGTAAATTAAATGCAAATGAATTATATGAATTAATGTCTAAAACAGAATATTGGTTTTATCCAACAAATTGGCCAGAAACTTCTTGTATTACTGCGTTAGAAATGATGGCTTCTAAAGTAATATGTTTATATTATCCTTTTGCTGGATTAACTGATACTATGAATGGAAATGGTGTTCAAATAAATTCTACTAATGAAATAGAAATGTTAAAAGCTATTGATAGTAACAAAGATACAAAGGAAATATTAAAAAATACTGGATATAAATATGTTATGGAATGTTCTTGGAAAAATAGAGCAAAAGTTTGGTGTGAAAAATTTTTTTTTTTGAAAAAAAATGAAGAAAATGAAAAAGATAGACAAATTTTGGATAGATTAAGGTTTTTAAGAAATAATTATAGCATACCAGATAGTCATAAAAAATGTTTATATGAAATGTCTACATATTTTAAACCAAATGTTATTTATGATATAGGTGCGAATGTTTTACATTGGACAGATGTAGCTAAAAAAGTTTGGCCCGATTCTAAAATAATTTTATTTGATGCTATTGAAAGTGGAAGAAAATTATATGAAGAAGAAAATTTAGAACATTATATTGGGGTTTTGAGTAATGAAGATGATAAAATTGTTAAATTTTATGAAAATGAATTATCTCCTGGTGGTAATTCTTATTATAAAGAAATTGGTAGTAAAAACGCAGAAAAATATTATCCAGAAAATAATTATATTAATAAAATAACAAAAAAGTTAGAAACATTAGTAAAAGAAAATAATATAGCATTACCGGATTTAATAAAAATAGATGTTCAAGGTGCAGAATTAGATATATTAAAAGGAAGTATGAGTATAATAAATAAAGCAAAATATTTAATAATAGAATTACAACATACTGAGTATAATAGAGGAGCTCCTTTATCACATGTAACTATAAAATACTTAAATGAACAAGGGTGGGAAGTTGTTAAAGAAAAATTTTCTGATAATGGTCCAGATGCTGATTATCTTTTTATAAATAAAAATTATGGTAATAAAATAGAAGAAACAAAACAAATGGAAGAAATTAAAAAAGTGGAAGAAGAATGTTCAGAAAAACAAAAAAAATGGATATTGGTTATTCCATTTTGGTATAAACAAGAAGCAAAATGTTTATCTGATTATTTAACTAGTTTAAAATCAAAATATTCACAATTAATTTGTTTATATATTAAAACTAACGATATTGACTATACTGAAATACCTTGCTTACAAGAAGATATTTATGAAATCACTTTTGTTCAAGGTGTTTGGAATAAGAATATTTATGATTATTTTTTAAATAAAAATGATGTTACAATTAGTATTTTAAATTTAGAACCATTAACAATTCCTGAAAGATTAAAAGATTTTTTAGAAAATCAATATGGTAATAAAAAATTTAAATTTATTTATGATTATAGTAAATCAAATATTAAAATATTGAATAATAATGGTTATCATAATACAAAACATTTGGAATATAACATATATGAAACAGAAACACTAGTTTTATCAAAATTTTATAATTTAAATGATAAAAAATATGATTTTGGGTTAATATCATATGATAATCCTTGTAGTTGTGAGAGAAGAAGAAAAATCATAGATTTTTTAAATTTACATGGTTATAAAACAAAAATTATTTGTGGATGGGGAGAGAAAAGAGATTTACAATTATCAAAATGTAAATTTATATTAAATATACATGGTCAATTTTTAAATAAACCATCAGATGTTTTTGAGCATATTAGATGCGATAGGTTGTTAGGTGGTGGTTATAATATATTATCTGAAAATTCTTATGAGTTAGATACTGATTTTATTAATAAATATCCTAATTTGAAAATTATAAGTTATAATGATTTTTTTGATATTCAAAAAATTAGAGACATTTTTTATAAAACCAGATTAGAAACAAATAATTTCACAAACTCATTAATAAATATTTCAATTGAAAATGAAAAAGTTATAAAGGTTGTTGATGAAATCATAAGTAAAAATATTATTTGTTATAATGATAATGATAATGATCTTATTGATTTTAATATTGATTATAAATATAAAAATATATGTTTTATACACAATTATTCAGAAAAAAATACTAGACCTGAAAATTTGATTTATTTTATTGAAAAAATATCAGAATGTGGTTTAATAAAAATATTGGATAAAATAATTATAAAAAATACAGGAGAACCTATTTATGGAGAATTTGGTTCAAAATTTTCAGTAATTAATCATTCAGATAATGAAAAAATATCTCAAACATCAACTATTAATTTAATGCATGAATTTAGTTTAAATAGTCCAGATTGTAATATTCTATATTTAAATATAGATAATAATGAAAAAAGATTAGTAGATACTTTTATTAATAAGTATCAATCATATATCGATAAATTAAATAATGGGTTTGAAGTAATTAAAAGTGATTTATTTGAAAATATTTTTTCACAAAATATTTGGTGGATTAAAAGTAATTATTTAAAAAAACTTCCAAAAATGTTAGATAATAATGAAGACAAAAATGATAATACTAAAATATGGTTATATAAAGGCCAACCTATAATTTTTTAATACAAACATTATATTATAATTCATAAAAATAATATAATGTTTATTCTGGTTTTTGGAATACATATAAATATTGGTATTCATAATAGCATTTAATTAAATCTATCTTGGACTGAACAATAAATCCAGCATTTTGAGCCATAGCAACTATTTCTGATTCTGATTCCATATAAAAAACATGTTCATTTTTTCTTATCTTTCCAGTTTCAGTGTCTTTGAATTTTTCTTTAAAAACTGCAACATTATTTCTTGCGTCTAACTCAAAATCAGAACGATAATTCATATCATTAAAAGTAACATTTGTATGAGTTATTCTCTTTTTAGCATATCTTTGTGGAGATACTACAATTAATGGATTTCCAGGTGGTAATATAGGGTCAAACATTTCACGATCAACTAAGTGAACAATTAATGAGCCACCAGGCATCAACCAATCATAAGCATTTTTGAAAAATACTGTCTTATCTTTGATATAATAAATAGTAAAATATAAGCATAAAACTTGTGTTACTGAACTTGGCTTAAATAAAGCAGCATTCGTAGCATCACCTTCTTTAAAATTCAAGTTAGGATATGTTTCTTTAGCTTTTTTAATCATATCAGGAGATATATCAACACCAACAACATTATCAAAACCGCGAGATTTTAATTTAGCAACATGGTGTCCAGTTCCAGAACCAATATCAGCTATAATACTTTCACTACTTGGACTCGTGTTATTAACAATCTCACCAATTTCATATTCATCTTTTAAATTATTAAATACTAATTGGTCGTAAATATCAGCATAAAACCCATCATAAACTTCTGGACCACTTTTAAAAACAAATTGTTCATTTTGTTCAAATCCTTCTTTAGAAGTTCTAAATGGTTTTAATAAACTCAAAACAATTAAAAATATAACAATAAGAACTAATACCTTACCCCAATTATTCATTTTATCAAAAGCTTTAACTATCATATTTAATGGGTCAATAATATAATATTTTTCTTGTTTCATTTATTTTATCTATATGTATTGTTGTTATTTTTTTTGTATCAATTTGAATATATATAAATAAAATAATAACAAAAAATGTCTAATTCTAATTCTAATAATTCTAATTCTGAAATAAATGATGTGAGAGAAGCAAAAGAGTTTAAGGGTATTTCTTTTTCTGAATTTAAAAAAACAGATGTTAAAAAAGAATTACTAAATAGTTTAATTAATTCAAGAATAGAACCAGCATGTTATTGGAGTGCTGAATTAATTTGTGCGGGACATTATGGTGATTTATGGGATATTATTTTATATTTTTATAGTAAAAATATTCATTCAGGTAATCCTAAATTAGCTACATATTTGGAACTGAGAATCAAAAATTTTAGAGACATCATTAATAATGGTTATTCTAATATGGAAATAAAACTTCGTAATAATGAAAAAATGCGCAAACTTTTCTGCGAGGTTATTTGTATTTTGTGTGATGCTAAAAGAAAACATAGCTATGATGAAGTTAAAATTAAAAAAGAAGAATTAAATTCTGGCCATATGAGCGATAAATTTAAAGCTCCAAGTGTTCATTATGGAGACATTATTTTTCAAAAGGGTGACCCAAAAGAATTATTTATAGCAACTAATGAGTTTGTCTACAATATATCTAGTGAAGGAAAAAATGTGATGAATGCATGTTATTGGTTAGAATGGATAATGGAATTTGAAACATTATGTAAACAAAGAAAGGAAAAATGTTCGTGTGAAAGAAGGGCTAAAATGCCTGTAGATCCAAAAAGTCAAATGGACATTATTTGGATTATATGGGATGGTATAATGAGAGAAGCAGAGTTGCGTAGTAACCTTATACAGAAAATAATCAAAAGTTTATTGAATTTATTTTGCTTGAAATATTCTAGAGGATCGTTTAAAAAAAGGAAATATTTAGTATATTTCGCGATTTCTCTCTTAACTGAAAATATAGATTTGAATATAGATATAATTAAACCAGAACATAAAGAAAAAACACTAGTTGTTGTTGGAAATATAGATACAGTATATAAACAAATAAAGAAAAATGAAAAGGCACCAAAAACAGATTACTTGTTTAAAAATGTTAAGGCAGCTAATTTGGAAAAAACATTAGAAAGATTAGAAAAAATGAATAGTTTAGGTAATACATTTACACCACAGTTATATAGTGATGATGACGATGATTTTTAAATTACAGAACAGTATATTAAAAACATAATAGATAAAATATTTATAATATATATAAATATATATAAATATATAATGGCTTCAAGAACCAGAAGACATAGAAAAAGAAGTGGAGGTAAAGAAAGAAATACTCCTGTATACTTTGGACGTATGGCTTCTACACGTGCAGGTGGTGCTAGAACAAAAACAACTACAAGTAAGGGTTATTCATCTAGAAGTAGCGAAACAAGTCTCGTCAAATTCCAAGAACAAATAACAATAAAATTTCTTGAAACACTTATGATGATTAAATTATATCATTGGAAAACTTTCAGTTATGCTACTCATAAAGCTACTGATGATTTATATGCTTCATTAAATGATAATGTGGACAAATTTATGGAAGTATTATTTGGTAAAACATTAAGACGCAGTGATTTAACAAAAGACAAATCAATTTCTTTGATTGATTTAACAAGTCCAGAAGAATTAAAAGACGAGATTGTTGAATTCAAAACATATTTAGTTGATTTAGACCAAAATAAAGCGATGCAAAGTATGTCTAATAGTGATTTATATAATATTCGTGATGAAATCTTAGCTGATTTGAATAAGTTCATGTATTTATTAACATTGAAATAAATAATAAATATTTCTGATTTATGTTATTTTATTTGCTTATTATATGAGCAAAGAAAATAAAAATAATTATGATATTTTTGGATTAAATGAAATTAACAAAATTCATTATAAAAATAATAGTTCCAATAACAATTCAAACGAAAATTCAACAATAATAGATAAAGCAACAGAAGATTATATTACACAACATAATGGAGATATTAATACTCTTTTAAAAAAAGAAAAAATTTATTACATAATTATTTATATTGTAGGGTTTATTATAACAGTTTGGTTTGGTTTGTGGTTTCATAAAATTTTTGTAAAACCACAATTCAAAACTGTTTCTGTTTTTTTGGTTATATTATTACCTCTTATTATTAATACATATCACACATTATATAACTACAATAACAATTATAATACATATGAAGAAGAGAAAGAAAAACTGCTTTTTTTAAAACAAAATGGAGAGAAAACAGAGAGAACTATTCCAGCCATTTTATTTGGTGTAGGTTTAGTATATTCAAGATTTAGAAAATCTGAGTTGCTAACAATTATTTTCCCATATTTAATTTTTGGACTCTTTTTTGGAACAATTATTCCATTAATAATTAATCATTTAATATTAGATAAAAATGATTTAGAAAAATTGATTATAATAGAAGATTTGGTTTATACTTTTAATACTTTAGCATATGGATTAATTACAGCAGCTATTATTGTCCCTTTTATTCATTATTCTATAAAATATGTTATGTAATTAAGGATTGTTCAATGGTTTATAATAAAAAATAAATATATATATTTTTATTATAATGGATAGTAGAACAAAAAATACAATACCTATTACTGAATTAGTAAAATCTGATATTTTAACACAAAATATTGAAGAACAACAACAATCATTAGTTAAGACACCGTCAAAGAAATCTTCTAGTTCTTTTTTTTCATCTTGGTTTGGAACTACACCTGAAAAAGATAATGAAGAAATTAGTACACAAATTCAAAGTATTTCTAATTTAAACCCATCTGCTTTAGATAGTGGTATTTCACCAGAAGTATATGAATCTAATCAAGAAATATTATTCTCAGAAAAACCTGATTCTTTTATTGTATCTGGACCAAAATCTAGTAGAAAAAGTTCTAGTTCAAGTTCTAATAAATCTTTTTTTGATTTTAGTGAAGAACCAGAATCTGAATCATCATCTTCATTATTTTTTAGTGATTCATCTGAAGATTCATTATCAAAATCTGCGTCATCATCATCTTCTTCTTCCACATTTTCGTTTTTAGGATTTTTAAGTAACATTACTTGGACTACTTGGCTCGTTATTATTTTATTATTGGCTTTTGTCGGATTTAATATTTTTGTTTATTTAGCCAAAGGAACACAAGATATTACTAATACATTTGCTCCACTTTTAAAGAAAATTTTAGGATTTTTTGGTATAGCCACATTAGGAACTACTAAACAAATTGTTGAAGTTTCTGGTGAAGGAACTAAAGGTGTTATTAACACTGGTGCTAATATAGCTACTGGTGCTGTAAATACTGTTCAAAAAGGAGCTGATTCACTTCCACCTAAACCTAGAACAAAAGAAGAAAATGTTGAAGACCAAATAAGAGGTCAAAATACACGATTTAATGAAAATGATTATGTAGATAATACAGGGCTAGGAAAAGCATTAAATTCTACACAACCACAAAAAGAAGGTGGATACGAAGCAGCTTTAGCCGCAAGCACACTACAAGGAGATGGTAAAGCAGGTTGGTGTTTAATTGGTAGAGATGATGGATATAGAAGTTGTGCTCAAATAACCGAAAGTGATACATGTATGTCTGGAAATATTTTCCCATCAAGAGAAATATGTGTTAATCCAATGTTAAGAATGTAAGTTTAATTTATTATTTATTATGAAGTTGGTTGATCAGCACTAACTAATCCTTTATAATTTACAGGAAATTTATTTCCACTAACAGGCATAACATAACGTTGTCTTGG
>JACCDH010235113.1_pt1 | contig 19483 bp, 29 predicted proteins | sample 7442481 | NCBI WGS metagenome assembly JACCDH01 (sample SAMN15323433, study PRJNA562643) | freshwater metagenome | isolation source: river surface water | place: USA:Blue River Watershed | collected 2017-08-15 | reverse complement strand
GTATATCAACCCGGACGCAAGAAAGTGTTAAACCATTTTTTGGCAATGGACAGAATTTTCAAGACGGATTATTTTTACAGCAAGTTTGAAGAACAAGCAAAGCAAAATGTTGAACGTGAACTTGAGCGACTCAATGGATACGCGATTAAAATTGTTTTGGAATGAACTTAAAATACCTTTGAAAACTAATAATCAGCAAAAGATCGCCAAATGACCATTGAAACTTGTTACAACTATTTTGTCTTTCTGAATACTGAATGTGATCGTTATTTAAAAGATCATTGCATTAATGAAGATGAAATACATCAACTGAAAATTGAATTGGATCATTTTCTGAAGGAAGCAGCGAAAAGTGAACTTCCCCAAGAGCTTAAATCCATAATTGGTGAATTGAAACTTGATTATCAATTTAATGGAAACAGGGAATATTTACCTTTGTTAGGCCATTTCAATTTTGGAAGGAAAAGACGGGAACGTTTATTGAAAAGAAGGGTAGAAGAATTTAACTACCAAATTAAAGGATTACCATTGTATCTAAAAATGAACTATTAAGAAACTGAACGGAGCAATGAAAATCTTCACCATTTCACTTTTCATCACATTGGCGGCAACGTTGATTTCCATGCGTTATGGATCGCAGGAGCGTGTTGAACTTTCAAGTTTTAGTGAAACGGAGCCTTCGCCTTTGGCTGTTTACGGTGAAATGGTATTTAAACAAGAAGCTTGCTTCAAATGCCACACGCTTCACGTAAATCAAGGTCGTTCTTCGAAGGTAAGTCTCGATGGTTATGGTGGTATGCGTTCGATATATTGGTTCTATTCCATGCTCAACGATCCAAAAGCACTTATTCATGCTACTAAAATGCCCTCTTTTGCGCATCTCGATTACAAGCAATTATCCAAAGACCTCGTGCCAATGCTATTTCCCGTGACAGAACCAGCAGAAATTGATTCGATTTGGAACTTAATGCTAGTTGAATCTGAAGAAATTTCAAATGACCTGAATGCTTATCAATTGGACATTAACAAACACCATATTTACCAGAAGCACACAACGGAAATGATTGCATTAATCGCTTTTCTCAACCAAATTCCCGCATCAGCTGAACGAAAGCGATTGGATAGTCTTTCCAATGTCAAATTGCACAACGAAATGGCCGTTTGGGAAGAACGTTACAAAAGAAGCGACAGTCTAATCCTCCAACTTTCAAAGAAGAAATCATCCATTGAAGAAGGAAAAATCCTCTTTGAAGGCAATTGCGTTGTTTGTCATGGTCAAAAGGGGCAAGGCAACATTGGACCAAATCTAACGGATCAAGTATGGATTTACGGCAATTCGAACGCGGATCTGATGAAAACAATTGTAAACGGAACTGAAAGTGGAATGCCAGGTCATCGCTATACCTTGACTCCTGAAGAAATAGGGAAACTCATTGCTTATCTTCAGTCGATTCAATCAAAATAATTTATAGTTTTAAAACTTAATGAGCAGTCCATTGAAAAGTACCTTCCTGAAATATCCTTTGTTTTTAGTGCTGTTAACTTTTAGGAGCCATTTTAGTGTGTATTCTCAAACATTTTCGTTGAAGGTAAATCTGTCTGTAGCACAACAAATCAAAGCTAATTTCAAGAGTTCGGGCAGGTTGTATATGTTTATCACAACGGATTCAACGAGCGAACCGGTTCACAATGTCTGGCCAAATTTTTACACAAAATCAGATTATGTTTTTGCTAAGAACTTCGAATGGAATGCAGGTCAAATACTTAAAATTCACGATGATAAAGGTTGGGATTGTTGGAATAGAAATGGAATTACTTCACTGAAAAAACTACCAGCAAACACCTATTATATTCAGTTTCTTTGGCAACAGAATTTTGAAGGATTTGCTGTTACAGACGAACAAAATCTGAGAAGTCAAAAGATTAAAATTGAACTCAATTCATCTCAAACAATAGATGCAGCATTGACTGAATTAAATCAACGTTGGAACTTAAAAGAACATCCCCACATAAAGTACGAAAAAATTAAAAGTGACACCTTATCAAGTTGGCATTCAAAAACCATTTATGAGCATGTTGGAGTACTTTTACCTTCTCATTATTTCGAGCATCCGAATAAGGAGTATCCAATATATTATTACATCGGCGGAGGAGACAGCGACTGTCGGTATTTATCGCTGACGATGGATCTTTCTAAGGAGTTCGCTGAATGGTGGATGTCTGATGATGCTCCACAAATAATAATTGTTTATTTAGACGGCACTCAAAACCGCAATTTTTATCACCTTGATTCGGATAATTTAGGTCCACATGGTGCGTCGCTCATCAATGAAGTGATTCCATTTATTGAAAAAAAATACAGGGGAACAACGTCTGCGACAACACGATTTATTGGAGGATGCTCAACGGGAGGATATGGTTCGCTGGCTTTACAATTATTTTATCCAACCATGTTTAATGGAGTATACAGTTATAGCCCGGATCCCATTAGTTTTACGAATTGTTTATATACCGATATTTACAAGGAGTCGAACTATTTTTACGATACATACGGATATACCAAAATGTTTAATGAATTGGGTCGAACAAATCGACCAATATCCGTGAAAGATTGGGTTTCTTTCGAAAATGTATTGGGTAAATCGGGAACTTATTTAGATGCAAATCATGGTTCAGCTGTTTCTGCATTAACCTTTAGTCCAAAAGGTGAAAATGGTTTGCCACTTCCCATGTTTGATGCAGTAACAGGGGAAATTGATCACGCTGTTGTTACTCATTGGTCAAACTATGATTTAAACTTATATATTGCAAACAACTGGGACAAGATTGGAACTGATTTAACAGGAAAAATCTATATTTCGAGCAATGAAAGAGACGATTACTTTTTGGATGGAGCAGTGCGTGTTTTTGAGAACACTTTGAGTAATTTAAGTGAACCATTACCAAATGCAACAATTGAATGGGTTCCAGGAAATGGACATTGCCATGCCTATAAAATTGGCGCGCCACACATGATGGTTTTACAAATGATTGAAGAACGAATAGGAAAGATGCAATGATAAATCGCTACCTAATTCATTGAATAGAATTGTTTCGAAACACAAATTGGGTAAAATTGATTGCAACGATAATTTTGAAAATGTGTTGGTCAATAACTGATTTAATCAAGGAATAAAAATTGCGGCAAATATCAAATTATGAGAAAGATCATCATCATATTAGTTATTACAATTTTACTGGTTTCATGCAGAAACATTGTTGTTTATAAAACTGAATTTTCAGACGATTTTATAATTAAAGAAGGCCAACATTTTGAAATGTTTTATTACCCTGGTAAAGATAGCTATGCTGAACTTTCTGAGTATTCACAAGAAAAAGAAAGGTTTTATAAAGATTACTATTTAACCAGCAACAATGTTGATGTATCTTTTGAAAAGGAACTTCTAATTTATAAATTTAAAAACGGTCTGATTGATACGCTAACTTTAGAAAAAGGGAAATTTATGCATAAAAAATATTTTCTCCCCTTTAATTTTCATTTGGATCCCGGCATTGTGTCGAATCAAATGTATGTTAATAAAATTGATTCAGAATTAACATGGGTCGTTACTTATAAGGGTGATTCAATTCATTACTTCAACAACCAAAAACCAATTAAAACTTATATTTTTAATTATTACCCTTATCGAGCAGAGGACATCTATGAGGATTATACTGAGCCCATTACATACCATATTTCATCAGTTGATGGGATGGTAGTGGCAGTTGATTATAGTTATGAAAATTTTTTTATATCTCACGTAAATGATACCTCTGAGACGCAAAATTTAATGCAAATGCGAATGAATGTTAAGGATTATAAAGTATTCAATTGTAGTAAAAGGAAATTAAAAAAATATTTGTTCTAATGGAAAAGACCATAAAAGTAGTTTATACAAACGAATTGAAAACCAATATAGATTGTAATCTAGTTTATGAGATTAATAATCAGATCATTGAGTTTGTATAAGCGAATGGAGAGATTTTGGAATTTTTTGTTTTATGCAACATGGATTTTGTTGAGAGATGTAAGTAGCAAATTTATCACGTTACCAATCCATAATATTGTAATTCGCATGTATCCCAAAGGGAAGAAGAAATCCTTGAAGGAGTATCAACGTTATGTGAAGCAGGAAAACAAGCTGGAGTTGAACCTGAAGTACAATGCAAGTGTAAATTACGCGTTTAAATTTATGCTAATGACCACAAGTTTTGTTTTCTGTACATTGTTAATAACATTCTTAATGTCTTTACATTCAAATGAAAAATTCAGTTTCTATTTTGGGTTGTTTACTGGTAATGCCATTTCTATTTGCATCAATTATTTTTTCCTCTATTACAAGGATAAGTACCTTAATTATTTTAAAGCATTTAATGAGCGTACAACATTAAAAAGGGCATATATTACTGCTGTTGTTATATACTTAATTCCATTAGTGATTTTAATTTTACTTGCCTATACAATATAAGTAGACAATGCGAAAAACACACATATACATTAAATCTATTTTCACAACTTCTTTTTGATTGTTCTTTGAAACAAATTGTTTAGCTTCAAACAAAATAATTCTATCTTCGAAGTATCAATAATAAAGCTTGAGAAAAAAACTTTACAACAAGAACTATGAAGAACATTTTTTTAGCACTTCTCTTCATTTTAGCGATAGTTGGAAAATCTTACAGTCAAGACGGTTCTAATATCCGATATGTTAAAACTAAAAATATTGATAGCACCTATATTGGTCAATTTGTTCAATTTGATTTTTACAAGCGTTCATTTGGTGGCAAAAACAAAGATACAATCACATTGATAATAGATAGTAACCCCATTTTATTTATTGAAAACAGAAGTGATGATGGATATGAAAACTGGTTTTCATACCAATATCTGCAGTCATTCGAAAAACAAGATGGTGAAATTTTGCATGTTTCCAAATTCAAACTTGATAAGGTTTTAGAGTCTTCGTTTCATGTAACAATGTACGTCGAATATTATAATTTAGAAGATAAATTAATACCCAACAAATCACTTCAGCTTGAATATGTTTTTGACAAAGAAAATATTTTAGAAGTATTGATTAATATGCCATTTCAATAAATGTTATCCTTTTATTTCATAGAAAGGGTTTACAAAAAAAACAGTCGTTTAAATGCTATTAAAGTTCCAAAGTCAAAAACAGATAAACCACTACAAATTGATTTAATTATGGCAAAGAAATTTCAAAGGACAGAAATGGATTTTACAGTAACTTCTATTCAATGGTTGATTGATATTGAACAAGTACATGCAGATGCTGGGTTTGAAAAATTATCAAGAGAATTAATTGATCGAAGATTTTTTCAATTGGTAAAGTTCTTACAAGAAAATGGAATGACCAATCGAATCTTATTTCGTGAAATTGATGAAATAAACGAAAAGAGTGCATTGAACAACTCAGATTTAAACGACGAAGGTTTTTATTTTCTGCAATTATTTTTTTCTAGATGGTCGGATCGGATATATAAAGATAAGGGAGAAGAAAAAGAATGGAAGTATTTTGAAAAGTGGTACGTGAAATTCAAAAATGAACAAGATAAAAATTCAAGTTTGCAGCAAACGCATTAAATTGAAGATTTGATGGATTTAAAAATTTAAGCAATGAAAATATTCCTTATCGTTTTTTGTTTTATCGCTAATTGGGCGAATAGTCAAGATGTGAAATACAGTTTCTATACTAATTTTGTTAAAGATTCATTGCCATTAAAAGAGGAAAATGCGTCTTATTCAAATCAGAATAAATGGTACAATACCATTTCTATCAACGACTCCATATTTGTATACAATTCACTTGATTTAGATATCGATTTTTATGGTGATTCGTTAGTGTTTGATTTGCATTCTATTGAATACCATCATGAAGATCATGTTAGATTATTAGGTCAACATCATTATAAAAAATTAGATAAAGGTTGGTTAATTGGTACGAACAAAGGCGAATGGGGCGGATCCTTATTTTGGGTTGAAGAGAATCAAAAAGATTATAAGTATATCGCTAATGCCAACGTGAATAAAATATTCAATTGGGAAGGAAAAACAGTTGTTTTGGAAGGTGTTTCGCATATAAACATCTCAGAAGGATATTTGATTGAAGTACATACTGATTTAACATTGGATACTTTAGTAGTTTTTCCAGAATCCCCGTATAATGCTGTTGTTGGTGGTGACAATGTACTTTATGTAGTCACTGATTTTATATTATACAAAGTAGATAAAACGGGCATTTATACACAACTTTATGATTTCTCGGACTGGCCCCAACTAAATAGTGATTTGACCTATTCTAACAATCAACTTTACTTGGGAATGTTAAATGGGGTTGCACGATTTGATTTAAAAGAAAATACAATTGAATGGTTCACGTTTAAAAATGAATAGTTGGTCAGTTTATTGTCTAACTACTTCATATACTAATTACAGCCAAAATAATCCTATATTCGGAAAACAAAATGAAACAATAAGAACCAATTGCAACGAACATTAAAGTAATCCGAGTTGCGGTTGTGTCTACGTTATACATTACATGAAGTTTATGAATAAAATAGTACAAGTATTCTGTTTGACAGTAGCATTAAAACTGTTGTCAGGGTGCTTTTTACATCAACCGAACACTCCAGAAGATAAGTTGAGTAAAAAGCAGTACAGTAAATTTCCTGATAGTGAATTTGTCTTTGTAGCCAAATATGTCGGCACTCAAACGGGTACTCAAATGTATTTCAGAAAAGACAGCATTTTTACCTTGCAATCTCAGTCAGTTTTCGGATGGGAACAGTTTAATGGAAAATACAACCGATTTGAGGACTCAGATACATTTTCATTAACATATTTCAACGATCATAAAGCAAGATGGAAGTACATTATTATCAATGGTGAGGAGGCACTTTTTAAACAAGAACTTACTGATACCATACGGAAACAAAGTAAATCGTTTAAGATAATTATGAATCTGATTACCACAAATTAACAAAACATTTCACCCAGTCGATGGTCTATTCGTTGAAATGGATATACAAATCAACTAACCTATTTTTTTATCATCCGCAACGAATTTTCGTTTCTCTTGAACCCTTTTTAAATTTCTCGGAACGGTTTTTAAATTATTCGGAACGGTTTTGAAAATAACCGGAACGCTTTTGAATTTATCCGGAATGGTTTTGAAAATATCCGCAAACAATTTGAAATTATTGGAAACTAACTCATGTAGTGTGTAAGCTCGAAGTATTACTTTTCTAATCTTTGCTTCAGTTGAATTAATTGATTTTCTTAGTGAATTTGCTTCTAAGCTCTTATTGCAATTTCAGTGAATTTTCTTATCTTCATTCTTTACTTTTAATCAATTTTACATTTACCTTTTGGTAATTAATGTAAATTAAAACAATGATGCAATTGAACCTATGAAAAATTTCCAAAACACCATGTTGTGCAATTTACTGCTACTTGTTGGTTTGTCCTACAAAATAAATTTGGACTATTCGCAAAACTCGGGGATCCTTTTAAAGGATTCTATTATGCACATAGAAAAATGCATTATTTCTGTGGAATAGAGCGAATAATTGAATCATGAAGATTGATTAAAGTATGATTAGCTGGGTAATTGGAGAATAAACAACATGTAGTAATAACAAGTTTACAGAATATGATTAGCATAGAAAAGCGATATTTACTTTACCTAAGTTTGATACTAGTAATAGGTTTAAGTTCATTTTCAAAGTCCAATGTACGAACATCAACTTTTGTTTCAAGCGAAGGTGTTGCAATGTCCTTGTCCTTTATTCCATCCAATAAATTTCAACTTACATGGAACGAAGGCTTGTACAATTTTGAGTTATTCGGCAGCTACACAGAGAACAAGGGTGAAATAAGGTTATCCAGAGAAGATGCCTTTTATATAGAACAAATTTATGAGGACATTCAATCCGATTCTTCGGTATTAAGAATTCTTCAATCTGTGAGCCAATTTCCCGTTTTTTCTAAAACATCGTTGGCGCTCACATTTTTTGATAGCATTCATGTCAATGGAAAACAATTAGATCGCTCTATTCAACAAATTCGTTTAACTGAAAAGGATGTTTATCGGCTTTACACTATAGGGAGAGTGATTGATATTGATCCCAGCATAAATGCTGTTTTTAGAGAAGTGGGGAACAAATACCACTTGAATTTAGTGATGAATTATCCCAATTACCTAATCGCAGAAGATGAAATCGTGCTTTTAAAAAAAGGCAATAAACAGTTGGTGTTTAAAAATCTATTTCCAGGTAAGAAATTAATAAAGAAAAGGGGATGAAGGCTTTGTTGAAGAGTATTGTTTTGATGTTTATATTTTCGACAAATGTGTATGCGCAGGATACATTGAATTACACTGTTCACTATTTTGAAGGTCAGAATGAACGAACAAAAGAAGAAATACGTTTTATTCAACGTTTAAAAGACTCCAATCAAGTAGAATTGTTGTTTGGAACTGGATTTAATGATACTGCGAAAATTTATTGTCTGGACAGAGAAATATTCAACGGTTTACTAAAAACAAATTACAGTGTTTCAATGGTGGATGTATCCTTTTTAATCAATCGAAACTCCAATGAAATTAACATTGTTTTTCCTTCGAGAGCAATACTTGTTGTTCCGATTTTACCCGATTACAATTACATCCTAATAACCTTGATAAAGAACGAGTATAGTGTGAATTATTACAAGAATTTCAACTTGATATCGAAAAGTTAATTGAGTGATTTATGAGTATGATAGGTGAAATATTCAAGCCATATGAAAACTAAATGAAAATAATAGCTACAATTTTATTCTCAATAATTGGGGTGTTAGCTTGCGCCCAAAAGACTGATCCTAAGGATGAGTTTTCCATTTATTGCAAAGGATGCAGTTGGTTTGCTAAACCTGCTGAATACAAAACAAGTCAAGAAATGTATCAAAACAACCAAGCTATTTATTGTTGCGAATTTAATTCAGACTCCTTAATGACAGGATACGAGGTTTATTTTGAAACTGGACAAATAGCAGTCCAAGCAAAAGCAATTGAAATAAAAAAAGTTTACCCAGGTTCAGATTCAGTTTTTTATTTTATAAGTTTAAAATATCAAGAAATCACATTTTATCAAGATGGTAAAATTAGATCAATTGAAATCAACACGAATGATATAGAAAGTTTTGAAGCATTCAACAGAAAAGGTAAAATCATTTTTAAAGAATTAACAATTGATGAAAAGCACTATGATGGATTGATTTTAACAGATATGAACTCAAGTGAAATGATTTTGAATTATTATAAAAAGGGAATTTTAAAAGCCATCGTGAAAACAGATTATGTCTTTAACATAACAGAAATTAGTAAGCAACAGAAGCTTAATTTTTTCATTCGCAGAAAAATTATTAAAATAAATAAGTTCAAGTTTCAATGTTAACGTCTTTAAAACCAGCAAATGAAAGTAAGCGTTTTTATAGTGTTGTTATTCTCCTTTTACTCCTACAGCCAGGATACCCTTGATTTGTCATCAAGTAAAGTTTGTTGGAATATCCATTCTTGCACCATTGATTCAGCCTCGATTGATGGTTTAAACAGTTTTTTGGATAAACTGAATATATCAAAATATAAAAAGGCAAGCCTTTATTTTGAGGAGGCATATTCTAGTGACTCGGAACAGATTTTTGTTAAATGTAGAGGAGAAGCCTTAAAAGCGCATATTGAAAGTAATTTGTCCTTGCAACTAACTAAACTAATTACGAAAGCACAATTCGTGAATAAAGAAAGCATGAATGAAATGATTACGAATGGAACAAGAAGGAAAATGTATTTAATTGTTAGTAAGGGATTAATTGGAAAAAATAGAATGAGATATAGAATAAATTTAATGTCTGCGCTTACTTCAAGCTATTGTTATTTTGAAACATTGGAAGAAATTAACGGTTAATGGTATTTTTAAAATTAATGTTTCTGATTATGACATGGTTATTGATTGAGCATAAACTAGCAAAAATGTCTAAATGTATTACATCCTACTCGTTTGTTTTTCTTCTGTTTTTAACGGTTACAGTGCATGCTTTTGACGTAATTGCCCAGCAAATCTCTACTCAAATAGTTGATCGAAATTACATTCCAGATAATTTGATATTAGATACATCCTATTTGGACAAAAAAGAAGATATGGTTCAAATTTACTTTGATAGTTTAAACAAAGAGCGTTTGATAAAAACGACCTACAAGACTGGTGAAATTGATTGGACACTTTTTAAGTTCAAGCAAAATAGTTCGGTTAATTATTTTTTTAATTCCCAAGGTGTGCTATTGAATTTTTTAAATTGCATGGATAATATCAAGATCAATCAGCAATATGCTGAAAACGGAGTCTTGAAAAAATATCAATTTTTACAAGAAGATACGGTTGTCGGACAGTTTGGATTTCAAAGTAATTCTTATCGCATTCATTTTAATGATAACGGTACAATAAGAAGTCTCATATATTTCACGAATAAGAAGGAAGCATACCAAGAATTTTCACCTGAGGGAAAAGTTGTTTTACGTAGCACTTTGTTTACAGCGTCGAACCTAGACATTTATTACATTGGAAAGTATACTACCTACTCTAATAAAGGAGAAATTCTTGAACGCGGGAAATACAATGTTCAAGATAAAAATGCATTGGTAAAAGTACAACTAAAGGAAGGTGTGTGGAAATATTATTCCGATGGAATTCTTACGACAAAAGAAAAGTACAACAAAGAAGGACTTTTGATTAGAACAAAAGTATATCAGTAAATTCAATATGCGATTTAATAAAATGAGATTGATTTTCATTCTTTTGGTATTGTTCAATTACAACTTGTGCTGGACTCAGGACTATTTCAAGGTGGACTCAATTGCCCTGAGTAAAGTAAGTTTAAAATTTAAATCAGTAGATACATTGGTTCATTCACTGATTGCAGAATTGACAACTGAAGAAGACAAATACAGAGTAATTTTCACTTATTTATCAGAAAAAATGACCTATGATAGAGGTGGGAAATCAACCAATATTTTAAAAAATAAACCTTACGGAAATTGTGCTGGAATTTCCAATCAATATAAAGAATTATGCTTGCTTGCTGGTTTAAAATGTGAAATTGTACATGGTAAATTTGTTCAACCAAATAAATCAGAAATTGAAAACCATGCGTGCAATATGATCTACATAAATGATAAGAAATACTTCGTTGATGTTACTTTCTCGCTTAAGAAGGAACCGAAGAATAAAAGTGATTTAATGTATCCAAGAAATGAGTTCTTTTTTAAAGCAGAGCCAAAATTATATTTCATAACGTTTAGACCAAACAAAAGAAAAGACCGGCTTGTGAAGCTATCGTTTTCGAAATTTAAACACTTAGCAAAAACGTATGGCTCTTTTTTTTATGTTGCGGATAAATTTGTCAGTTTTCCTCAAAAATTTAAAATAAAGAAAAACAAACTGGAGTTTGTTCTTAATGATGAGATAAATCCCGATGATATTAAAATTATAACTAAAAATGATCAAAATATTCACCCTATTAAATCTGAAAATAATAAAACACTAATTTTCGACTTAACCAAACTTGAAAAAGGAACAATAATTAATGTTTCTATGAAATTTGATTTTGGAAACACCTACATTTTACAATATGTGAAAGATTGAAAGTGCTGGAATTTAAAGAGCTGTATGACAAGAAGAGAAAGTATGCTTGAATTAAAGAATAGATTGCTTGAAATTTCAATTGTAGAGAAAGTACGCATCTTTTTGGTGGTAGGCGCTTTGCTGAGTGCATTCACATTGACAGCGCAAAGTGAAGAACATATTGACAATGCAGAAGGTTTTTATGGTCACATCCTCATTATTTCATTAGATGCTGATACAATTGAGTACCTGTTAGAAGCTCCAAATAGTTCAACGGGTGAGCGCGAAGAATGTACTATGACAATTCATCAATCGACTTCAATTACAGATGAACTATTGTTTATCAAAGACACTGGGCGAATGACAAAAATCGTGTTTAAGCAGCCCTTTGCTCAAGAAATAAGTTTTGAAAACCAGTATAACTATTTGTATCTCCGAATTCATCACGGGGTGATTGAAAAGCAAATATTATCAAATGAAGCAAGGGAATTTTGGTGATGCTTATCATAGACTTGCATACTTTATGCGAATAATTCGTGTAAATTAAAATACAAAATTCCGTACTTTCCACAGTTGATTGGCATAATTCTATTTAATACTTTAACGTGATTATTGCGTTTGTAAAACTTAAAAAGATTTAGTTAAAGAAATGGAATTAATTGTACAAGGAATATGAAATTTTCTGGTTTTATAGTGTTGTTTTATAGTCTTTTTCAGTTCGCTTTTGCACAATCTGGAGCGAATGAATACGTTAAAGTAATTGACGAGCAATTAAATTGTAAGCATAACAAAGATTATTTGAATTTTTTCTTCTCTATTAATTCTGATACAATTGAAACAGAATAAGAATTTATTCTTGAAAAATCGGACTCAATTTTCATGACAAATCTACTTGATGAAAAACAATTTACCGTAATGAATCAAGAGCCGCCAATGGATGGAAGTTCTTTGAGATTTAAAAATTTCGATATGTTAAAAATTTACATCTTATCATCAAAACGTATAGGTTTAATTTGTCCATCAAAAGCAAAGAATTCTACATTCATCGAGGATGTCAATTTGACTAGCGTTGATTCTCGGGTTTTGTTTATTCAATCAAAAAAATGGTCAACTAGAATTTGAAAAATAATTTGGTGAACTTTAAATAGTCCAAATCAATCTATGATTAGAAAAATTGCATTATTCATATTCATAACGTGCGTTCAATTTTTAATACTGGCGCAGGATTCTATTTTTACATGTAAAGTTCAACTAATAGAACCAATAAAAAAGAATGATTTTTCCCCAGCATGTAATCAACTGTTTGGACATGAAAAATACCTGATTCAATCAGTTTTTTATAACGATACAACAATTCAAGTAGCATTTTTTTGTTCTATATTGAATTCTCAATGCAAAAAAGGAGTAAAAAAAGGTGAATATGTTGTTACTTTAAAAAAAGCTAGAAAAGAAGATTTATTTGATGAGTCACTTACGGGCATTGAAGTTTATAAATATGTCCCCTTCATAATTGTGAATATTGATTTGAAGGCAAGAAATAAGCGTGACAAAAGTAAAATCAAAAAAGTGTAAATGCTTGAAAGTAAAAAAGCTGAAAAAGATGAAGAGTTTGAATTATTGCATTTCGTTTTTATTGATTGTGATTGCACAATTTTCTACAGGTCAAACCAAGGAAATAATTGCGAAAGAAGGAATTTGTGATACTCTAAAAAGTCTAGATGAATTGGAGAAGATTGAATTTGTTAACTATCATGATTTTTTTATTCGAATAGCCCAACAATGTAATCACGAACCACATTGGAAATTATCTGAGGCAGGTTTAATCTATGATAATAAGGAAGACTTAGATTCCGATATTGTGAGTTGGCGTAATTATTTTGGTTGTAATAATGAAGATAAAAACACTGCTCAAACGAGTGATTATTTGCCAGAAATTCCTACAGAATACAATGAGATGGATATATTTTGTGTCCAAAACGAACGAGTTGTTTCTTACCAATTCTTTCATAATTACAAACTGAATTCGAAAAACGAAAAATTGTATTTAGGTAAGGATGTTTATTTACGAAAAGGTAATACTCTATTGGAAACAGTTAGGTTTTATTATCAATCGAATACAAATGTTACATGTGAGTATTCAGAAGATGGTTTTTTATTGAAAATGCAAACATGTTATCAAGATGAAAACTGCACCATTATGACTTTTCACCCGAATGGAAAATTAAATATGGTTTGTCAAATCGATCAAAATGAAAATTTAGTTGGTTGGAAATTGGTTTATGATCAATTAGGAAATCTTATTGAGAAAAAATACTTCCTAAACAATGAATAATTCTAATGGGCAAAATGAGATAAATGAATTTACAGGTAATGTAAGTAATCAACATAAAACAAATTAATTTTAGGGAATATATAATGAGAAGATTCATCCTATTTCTTATTGTAACACTTTTTACTCAAAAAATATGTTTAGCTCAAGAGGACATTTTTGGGGTAAATTATCAGGAACTTGCGCTGTTGAATGTACTCAAACTGGGTAATGGCAAATTATGCAATTCGGCTGATTGGATCATTAATCAATCGCCGAAATTGAATAAAATCAACCATACAGTGGATTCAACAACAATTGTGAGTGTTTTTGTTAAAAACAACAACAAAAAATCACTTTCAATTTGGTATGATTCAACACTCGTTTTATCAATAAAAATGAAGAATCGAAAATTAGTAGTATATGAAAATATTTCAGTAAAAAGAGAGCTTGTCATCAACTACACTAAAAAGTTTGAAATAACTTCAATAGATGGAATTCAGCTGAATCAAAAATGTCATTTAGACTTTTCAAAAAGAATAATTACGTGTAAAAAAAATGGAGACAAACAATCGGAAAACTCAATTTCTCAAAATCAAGTGGACTATTACAATGCATTATTTAATAAGTATTTTCTTGGGAAAATATAATAGATCAAATTCGGTATGCATTATCAACATAAAACAACTTAATTTTAGGGAATTATAAAAACATGAAAAGATTAATACCTTTAATAGCGTTCCTCATGCTTGCTTTGAATTCTTACGGACAGGAAAAATCTACCACATTAATGTCTATTGATTGGTGTATTGATACAAGTGCATCATTGTGCGAAATTGTGTCAGTTTCCTTGCCGATATATTCCGCTTGTGATTCGGTAAAAAAGTTGTTAACGGATAAAATTTCACCATGCTTTAGTGCGAAAAATAGCATTTTCAACTCGTTGGAATTAACACCTAATGAACATGGAGATGGGTATAATTTATCTATTCTAACCAATTTTCCCATTGACAAACAAGGAACGTTTAATGGTATCTGTTTGATAAACAAAATACCTGTCTTTCTGAAAGGGTTTACAAGTGTTGATCCAATGATTTTTAGCCAAACATCCGATACAATAAACGTGTTAAGAAAAATGAATAAGGTCGAAAGTTCACCGTGCATGAATTATGAAACGGTTTATTATGAAGAACTCATTCATTGTGGAAATGAAAATCTTCGATTTTACATTGAAAGTTGTTACCTTCCAATAGCAGAGAAACACAAAAACAGACAGTTTAGAAGAAAAAAGAAAAGAAATTAAATCAAAAAACTTTTATGTGAACGAATGAAAATCGATGAAAAGAGTGAAATAAATGAAAGTTATTAATTTCTGTTCGATACCATTTTTAATAGTAAATACCAATTGATAATTAGTTATGAAGTTGTTTTTTTATTTGATTCCGTGGCTTTTTATCACAAGCGTATGTTTATCACAAGAACCGTTTCCACCGAAAGATTTTTGCTCAGACCAACCCTGTAGAATTGATTTCATTTTTATGGATTGGCGATATAACCCACCTGGATCGATAAGTGAGTATAATTTGAGAACGAACAATGAAATAGAGAAGTTTTACGTCTCAATTTCCGATTCTTCTTCAATTCAAAAAATATATGCTAATTATTGTGATGAAACCAAAAATCGAAGAATTGAAAGTGAACATTTTTCAGTTAGATTGATTATGGATTTACATTTTGTTGATGGTACAATTAAATCAATACTTATGGACTATTATTTTGAATTTGATGATAAATCAGAGCACAACTTTAGAAACTATGAATTATTACTTTCAATTGTTGAAATAGTGCCAAGCACACATGCGTTTGAAAGGCATAAGATTTCGCCAAAATGACTTTTACGGTAAAACAACCTGATGAAATGAGAAAATCTACTTTTAAGAATTTTAGCAGCCTGATATGCTTGCTGTGGATGTATTCAACTAGTTTTGGGCAAGAAGTTCAATCCCAAAAAGCGAATCAATTTTTAAAATTAGATAGTTTGACAGCTGATTCAGTTTTGATAAATCATTTTAATCCATTTGAAATCAGCGCAGCAAATAAATATTACTTTTTTAAGACAAATTTTCTCGATGAATTTGAATTTTGGAAAGTTCCAAAACTTTCAACAAATTATTTTACCATACTAAATTCTGAAGATACAGTGATGGATATTGAATTTAATAAATCGTCATTTCCTCATTTATCTAATATGCTTAAATTCAATGCAGCATTTATGTTCCATCATACGTATAGAATTCAGTTACTGGAAAAGTCAATTGTAATATCAATTTTAAATAAGAAAGATAAAAGCTATTTTTTCTATTCTCGGTTAGATTTTATTAATGAAAATGAAATAGATGTGCCTTTGGAAATTTTAATTAAAGAACAAAAATAGAATGAAGCCAAAAAGCACAACTTTTCTCTTAATCTTTTGTTTTGTGAATAGCATTTTGTTTTCACAAACAACTTCTGATGAACCAACAATAAATTTCAAGAGGTCGAAACTGATTGTGCGCATCGATGTTGAGGTAATAAAATTTGTGTTTCAAAAAGATGTTGTGAGAATTAAATCCAAAAAACATTTGACAACTATTTTAAAAAGAACACTTTATGAAAATGAAGCGGTCAATCAGATTTTATTGTATAATAATGAATATTCGGTTATCACCGCTAAAAATAATGGTAAAACAGTAATCGCATTTCAAACTGATCAACAATGTCCGTTTGTATTCAAGAAAATTGCTTTTGATTCAAAAAGTAAGAAACAAGTTTTCGTTTATGAATGGAAGGGTATAAGTTATAATAAAGCGTATAATTGAATTTTTTGAAATTCGAAGTTAGCCCCAACCATTTATCCTTGTTGAAATTATTTTGCTTTCGGAAAAATTAAAAAGCAATGTACAAAAACTATTTCCGCCGTCGAATTGAAAAAGTACGTACTTATTAAAGCAATTTTGCTTTTGGTGAGTCTTTAATAGGGTCAAAAATAAATACACCGTCCCGTTTTTTTGAATGAATGCAGATTGAATAATGTATTCCTCTCTGTTGATTTTTTGATCCCGTATGAAATCGGATAGTGCAGACTCATAATAAGTTGATTCAAAAATTGGGGGTGAAAATAATTGTAAGGTGTCAGTTCGATTCAAATGTCCATTTGATAAACCAACCAATCGATCTACATTCATTTTCGATAGTTCAGTCAATTGAAATGTTTCATATTTGCCAAATTTTTGATACAAACAACTATCCGTTTGCGCAATGGTGGAATTACCCATCAAAAGAAGAAAAAGAATTAATTTAAAAACATTCATAGATGAATTATTTGTATATCGAATTGCGTTATCGTTCTATTGTGTTTAAAATTAAAATTAGTTTTTGATCAAGCAAAAAAGAAAGGTCAAACTACATCTTCTCAGCCAAAGCAATCACATGTCCATCACTATCGCCCAAATAAAAAGCTCTGTCACCCCAATTGCGGGTTTCGAGTGGACTCACAAGTGTAAATGGAAGTGATTGACATCGTTCGTATTCGGCATCGAGGTTTTTTACATAGAGATACAATTCGCAGCGCGGAATGCCATTTCCTTCGGAAGGATGAGGTAGGGCAGGCATAAGAATTTTTCCACTTCCTTCGTTGGGCATGAGTCCCAGGACGAGATTGTCGGAAAGTTCGAATTCTGTCATTCCAGGAACATCCAAGCGCGGCATTTTATTGAATAACAAACAATATCGTTCTGTGCTCTCGGTTTGATCGCTGACAAAAAGAATGATATGTGTTTTTTCGATCTGCATTACAAAACCATTGGTTTCTTAAAATGTACTTTTAAGTCCTCCACTAAAGGTAACAATTTCTCCAATGTAACATGTTCCATTACTACGATTTTGTACCAATTGGCTGCGTGGTGATTGTCCGGAACCAAATGATACTTGTGCGCTAATTCAGCAGTAATGCTTGAACTGCGAATGGTGATGATATTGGAGAACGGATCTCTGAAATAATCCAAGTGCAATTCGTCCAATTGTTCACACATCCAATCGGTGCGTTTTTGAAGTACGAAGATTTTCTCGAACCAACCATTTGGACCATATTTGCTTAAAATCATCCAAACCGCGATAGCATTTGCACCAGATCGACTTCCAATCAAGGTACAGTCTTCTCCTTCCACATAACTTGCTTGTTTCGTGGTGGCGTAGGAAATTAAACCTTTTCGAATGAGGAAAATCCCCGTTCCGTAAGGTGCTTGTGCCATTTTATGCGCGTCCAAGGTAACAGAAGAAACATGTGGATTAGCGAAGTTGAGATTTGTTTCCTTGTTGGAGAATGGATAATAAAATCCGCCGTAAGCGCCATCAATGTGTAGTTTGAAAGGAAGATTGCGCGCAGATAATGCGTCTGTATAAACATCAACTTTGTCTACTGAACCGTACATTGTTGTCATCATGTTTGCTATAATAATGAAATAGCGAACTCCTGCGATTAATGCTGCATCCAATTGTTCTTGCAAATGCGTTTCAGAAAGTTCTTTAGTGGAATCGTCCGTATTGATTTTATACAAGGGAATTCCCAATACGTTCGACGATTTATCCATGGAATAATGGCTGTCGATCGAACAAAGGATTGCTATTTCGGAAGAATTGGCCTTGAATTCCTGTTGAAAGTAATTGCGGTAAACCCAAATCGCCTGCATGTTCGCTTCTGTTCCACCAGCGGCAACATAACCATCAAATCCATCCGTTTCACCGTGTAAAATATCTTCGGCACAAATCGCAATTAAATCGCGTTCAACTTCATGTGTTCCAGCAAAAAAGCTTTCCGATTCACCAATCGTATGACATCCAATGTGATTTGGATTCTGAACCAAGGTACTCAAGAAAGGCGCGTCTTTCAAAAAGGTATTGTCTTGTGAAAAAACTTTGTCGTCCAAATAAGATGCAGGTACGCCCAAAATAATCTCATTGGCATAATTTACATTTTTCGATAGCGCATTAAATACGTGTGATTTGATTTCTTCTTGCGAGCGTTTCGTCCACTTCATGTTGGTAAATTTTGCGCAAAATTAGGAACTAACGGAGGTTTAAATTCTGATAATTATCATGTAAATACATGATTCGTAATTCGTGATTTGTAATTCGTGATCGTAATTCGTGATTTGTAAATCAATGAAATAATGGTAGGGTCGTCGTGGTTCTTGAGTTTATCGAAAGATCGCGTCCCAAACAAATTTTATAAATTCAATTTTGAATCACGAATAAAGAATCACGAATGAGGAATCACGCTTGAGGAATTATAAATCATGAATTACCAATGAGGAATCATTGCGCTGCAGCGGAATGCAGCCATTCAATAGCTTTGTCGAACTGCCAAAATACTTTGTAAGGCTGTTTCGGGCGATTTACTTTGTAGTAAAAATCTGCAATGAT